>TARA_B110000977_G_scaffold128158_1_pt1 | contig 10279 bp, 10 predicted proteins | sample TARA_B110000977 | Tara Oceans TARA_B110000977 (sample SAMEA4397798) | marine metagenome | biome: Polar Biome; feature: [SRF] surface water layer (ENVO:00010504); material: water (ENVO:00002006), including particulate matter (ENVO:01000060) such as... | depth 5 m | reverse complement strand
GGGAAAATGGTTTCCCTTAATAACCAGAATTAGCGCCCAGCAGATTAACAACCTGATGATATAGTCCGATCTTTATGGAGACATAAAGCTAACAGTAATGAGAGCAGGCAGACAGTGGGCTAATAACCCTACCGTCGGAAACACGGTGAAACGCAAGACTACCGAGTCGCACAGGATTAACGTCATTACACTAAAAAAATAAAAGAATGAGTATAATACTTAGAACAAACAAAGGATCAGCTTTGTCTTATGATGAAATGGATAGAAACCAAGCCCAGTTTTTCTATTCAAGCTCTAAGTCACCAGATGGTCTAAAACTAAGATTACACTACACCGGTAGTGATAATTTAGACACTACTGTAGATTTCGGACCAACAAGGTACCATGAAGTATCATTCCCAGTATTTGAATCAGAAGTACCTGATTCTAATGTAGCAGGAGATAATACACAAATACAATTCAATACAACAACACCTGCTGGAAGCAGTAACTTTGACGCAGATTCACTATTTGTATTTACTAATAGTAACCACTCTGTAGGGATAGGAACTTCAACTCCTCAACAGAGATTAGACATACAAGGAGATGGACAACGTTCCGGTACTGTCGCACTAAGGGGGAGTGTAAACCATGACGGATTAGAACAAGGGAGAGCAAGTGTAGAGTTCTATAAAGGAACAGGTGAAAATAACCTATTAGGACAAATTGGAAGAATAGAGTACGCAAATTCAGGTACTAAAGACGATATATTCATACATGCTGGGGAAACTAATACATCAAGTGGTTTTCAACAAACCCCAGATACTCCAAGTACTTTTCATATATCCCTAGGCGCGTTAAGTAGTTCTACTACACCTCATAATAGAATAGGAATTACATTTAAAAGACCCGGCACCAATAGTACAGCCCGAGTAGGAATAAACAACACTGCTCCTCCGGTAGACCTTTCAATAATCGGTCAATCAGGATTAGGAGTATCCCACACTAATAAGACACTAAGTGATCATTCTATAATTAAACCTATTAATAGTACTAATGGATTTGTTCTTAAGACTAACGGCTTCAACCAAAGGCTGCTATTTCCAAACGATGCTGCACCTGAAGGGATACAGATAAGTACTCCTTCTACAGCAAATGGTGGAAGTGTTCTAGTGGTACTTAACACAGATGGTGAACACAAAGAAGCATTTAACATAATAAAAACTACTCAAAACTCTACAGGAGCAAATGCAAAACTATTAGCTACATTCCAAGCTTCTGGTAAAGTAGGAATAGGAACAAATACACCGACACATGAAGGTCTTACCGTTGAAAAGGAATTAACTATAAAAACAAGACAAGTAGTTACTACATTATCAACATCAGAAATCACAACATCATTAGTAGCTGATAGTACAGGATTAGTTAAAGAAGTAGTAGCAGCACCAGTACCGCTAGGAGGTATAATAATGTGGTCAGGAACTATATCTAATATACCTGCAGGCTGGACTCTATGTAATGGATCAGGAGGAGCTAATAATGTAACTGTACCTGATTTAACAGATAGGTTTATAGTTGGAGCTACAGCAGATGGAGCCGGTAATGGATATCCAGGATTAGAAGGTAGCGCAACTGGAGGTAGTGCAAATGCAGTACTTATATCACACGAGCACAACTTAACTATAAATCAAACTACCCACGGACATCCATTTAAAACTAGTCATGAACAAGGTGGACGTCACGACAGAACTGGCTTCCCAAATACTGACTCAACAGGACCTTTTCACACGCATCCAGCAAACACTGGAGCCCCGACAACTATGCAGAACAGTTCTGCAGGTAATGCAATCGGAGGTTCTCAAGCAAATATACTTGCTTCTTCGAGAGCTGATATGTTTGGAATTACTGCTGCTGGAAGTAGTAGTAACAACCAAACAGGAGCAAATGCAAACCTACCACCGTACTATGCATTAGCATTTATAATTTATGTGGGAGCGTAATAAAAATATAAAAGATATTTATAATAAAAATATATAATGGCAATACCGAATAGAACATATAGATTAGTAAAGGGCAGTTCTCTTACCCATCTTGAGATGGATAATAATTTTAGATCAGTTATCTATTCTGGTTCTATTCACGATAGTGGAACTACTCTACACCTACATTATGACACTCAAGAGGCAACAGATTTCATTACAGTCCCTCTAGGAGCAGCATCAGCAGGTTTAACCATAGTAAATAATTTAGATAATAATATACTTACTGCAACCGGTCAAACAGGTACTGTACAGGGAGAGTCAGGATTAAAATTTAACACAACAGGTAAACTCCTAACAGTAGTAGGTAGAGTTTCTATTACAGATACTTACGATAATGTTATATTAGGAGCGAGTGCTGGAGATAACTTAACTAGTGGTGACGGAGAAAAAAACGTACTATTAGGAATATCTTCTGGTACGGCATTAGAAGGTGATCGCAACGTAGCAGCAGGGTTTAAATCACTATACAGTGCAGTTGGAGTTGGCGATTCTATAGCTATAGGAGAACTAGCACTCAGTAACTTAGTATCCGGCAACAGAAATGTTGCTTTAGGTAGAGCAGCAGGATCTACGTTAACCGCAGGAGATGGAAACATCTATATAGGAAATTTCGCCGGTCCAGTTTTCAGTAGCACACAAAGTAATAAGTTATATATAAACAACCAAGCAAGTAATGTACCTTTAATTCTTGGAGACTTTAGTACAGGTACAGTAGTATTTAACTCTACAGTATCAGCCTCTTACTTTAGTGGTTCATATTATGGAGATGGATCAAACCTAACAGGGATAACAGGAGTAGCATCTGAATGGGATGGGACCTTAGACGGAAACGCACAAATAACCGGTTCTCTCACAGTATCAGGAGCAAATGTGATAGTAGACTTCACTAATGTAGAAGCTATCTCTGGCTCAATATTCTCTGGGTCGTTCTACGGAGACGGTAGTAACTTAACAGGTATTACAGCAGACTCTTTTCCTTACACAGGTTCAGCCCGTATAACAGGAAGTTTAGAAGTAGAAGGTAAGACAGGAGTTACAGGATCGTTTACAGTTAGCGGTGCATTTCCATTAATAAAATTAAAAGGAGATACTACTATAGATACCAACATTCTTATAAAAAACTACGGAGCATCAGCTCTTGCAATAGGAGATGGAGCTTTTCTTGCATCCACCGCTGTTAAAGGAGTTGCTATAGGAATTGTAGCAGGAAGAAATGCAGGAGGAAATGTAATTTCGATTGGTAACAATTCAGGTTATTATGCAAATGAAGGCTCTACGTATATAGGAACTTCTGCTGGAGGATTCATATCCGGTAGGTATAATACAGCAATCGGACAAAACAGCCTCCTTGGAGCTGTCGGAAAAGGGGGAGAAAATACAGCTGTAGGTGCAGATTCAGCTAGAGGGATGCGTAATGGACAGTTAAATACAGTTGTAGGGTACCAAGCCTTATACAGCATGCAAGACGGACATCGTAATACTGCTATAGGTAGCCGGGCACTGTATAACATAAACTTAAAACACTACGAAAACACAGCAATAGGAGTTAATGCAGGACTACTTGTTGAAGGAAGTAGTAATGTTATAATCGGAGCAAATGCAGGCCCAGCAGGAACCAGTCCTGTAGTTACTCATAATAAGCTGTATATTAATAACAGTCAATCAAATACTCCGCTAATTCTAGGAGATTTTAATAAAGGAAGTGTCACTATACATTCTGAAGTATCTGCTTCTAAGTTTTTAGGTACATACTACGGCGATGGATCAAACCTATCAGGATTAGAATGGGATGGATCACATAGTGGGAGTGCAGAAATTACCGGCTCTTTCACAGTATCTGGATCAACTGCAGTAGTAGATATGACAGATACGTTAGCTATTTCTGGATCTAATTTCTCTGGAAGTTTTGCAGGAGATGGAAGCAACTTAACAGGAGTAGCATCTGAATGGGATGGATCACATAACGGTAATGCATCTATAACAGGATCACTAATAGTATCAGGAGCTCTAGATGTAGCAGATACAGTAACGATATCATCAACAGGGTATCCAGGAGGTCCAGGAGTTGAGTTAATACACGTAAGTAAAACAGCATCAGGCGTTAATACAACTATTATAACATTTGATGCAGCACATCCAGGTGGGTATACAGGATTTAAAGCTGATTATTCATTAGTAAATAGTACTATAAGTGAAAGTAGAACAGGTTTCCTTCTAGGTTCTTGGGATACAAGCAGTGCTACACAAATAACCGATAGGCATACTAATTCCATAGGAACAGCAAACACTGCAACATTTACCTTAACTAAAACAGGTAACCTGGTTACTTTAGTATTAGTCAGTAGCTTATTTAGTACCCTCTCTCTAAACACATTAATAACGGCATTTAAAAAACAAGTGTAAATAAAGTAAAACATGGCTAACGAACATATTTTTAAAAGCGGAGTAATAGTTACCGGGAGTATAGAATCATCTACAGGATTTGTAGGAGACGGTTCACAACTTACAGGAGTTACATCCGTTACAGTTTGGGATGGAAAATTAGTAGGACCAGCTGCAATAACAGGATCACTAATTGTATCTAGCTCTACATCAATTGTAGATTTTACTAATACAGCAGGAGCAACAGGATCTTTTACAGGTTCTTTTAAAGGAGATGGAACAGGCCTAACTAACCTAAACATAAGTAATGCTACCGGTACAGGAGTTAACCTCTCAGGAAGCTTTTCAGGTAACGGGTCAGCATTAACAGGTTTAGCAGCTTTTCCCTATTACGGAGACGCTAAAGTTACAGGGTCACTTACTGTATCTAGTTCGTTAGTAGACTTTTCAAAAGCTACTGTTATATCAGGATCAACATTCTCCGGTTCATTTGTAGGAGATGGAACAGCACTATCTGGAATTACAGCAGCACCAGCAGGAACAAATCGACAAGTACAGTATAATAACAATGGAGTAACAGGAGCATCTAGCAACTTTACATTTGATTCCGCTACTTTAGCTGTCTCTCAATCAATACAAGTAAGTACATCTGGAAGTGGCGCATTAAGATTAACTCAAGATAGTAACAGTACTAATGTATCTCTTCTTCAAGCAAGAGGAAGTGGAGGTACTAATATGGGTTCTTTCTTATTCCAAGGTAGAACACCTTACGGAACTACTAGTGACTATATGACACTAGGGAGCGGAGGAGTAAACCTATACGGAGCATTAGTAAGAGGAGGAAGCTTATCAGTAGGAGGATTTTCACCTCCTGTACCAACCGCAGCACAAGGTAACTTGTATGTTAAAAGAACAGTCTCTGCATCTTTTGATACTGTGGCAACTTTTGAAAACACAAATTCAAATCCATACGGCGGCGGAGGATTTATAGATATCGTAGGTAATTCGAATGATTACGCATCAGGAGGCATTAGAGTTAAAAACGGTACACATATAGACGGACAAATATACTATACAGCAGGCTCTAGATCAATAATTCTAGAAGCTAATAAAAGAACAGGAAGTAGTTCAGGTGGCCTACAGTATAAGTGGCAAGGTTCAACTAAATTCCTAGTAAATGCAGCAGGCGATGTCGGTATAGGGACGACTACTCCAGCTCAAAAATTGGATGTACAAGGAAAAATAGTAGCTAAAGATAAAGTACTAATCAACGGAGCCGACTTTGATATGGCTTCCTTAGAATCTACATCAGGCCATAAAATTGCACGTGTGGATGTTCAAGATGGTATATACGACTACGGTAACCAAGCCATGTATATTAATTCAGGTAGTATAGGAATTGGAACAGCTAGCCCTCAAGCTATATTAGATATATCAAGCACAACAAACGGTGTTCTAATACCCAGACTAACAACCACACAAATCTTAGCATTAAGTACACCTGTAACAGGTCTTACACTCTATAATACATCATTTAATAAACTCTGTGTATATAACGGAACTGCATGGCGTGTAGTTTCTGATACAGCTATGAGTTCATTTACTCCGTAAGATTGTCGGTAAAATAGTTGTAGCACATTAATTTTTCTCTTATATTAAACTATTAGTATAGTATTTAATTTTAATTAAACTGTATAACAAATGACCAATCCAACTTGGAATTATAAAGGACTGCCTATTTTAGGTATAGCAAATATGCCTGAAGGAACTTATGGGTTCGTATACGAAGTTACACATATACCAACAGGAAAGAAGTACATAGGAAAAAAAGTCCTGTATTTTGAAAGAAATAAAAAACTAGGCAAAAGAGAATCTGCTGCTTTAAGAGAAGAAAGAAGAGCTAAAGGAATAGGAGGAAGAATCCCAGCAAAAAAGAAAGTTATTACAGAGTCAGACTGGCAAACCTATTACGGTTCTCAAAAGGAGATTATAGAATTAGTTAAGAAAGGAGAACGGAATGATTTTAAAAGAGAGATTCTAAGGTACGTACCGAATAAGAAGCAATTAACTTACTTTGAAACAAAACACCTATTTATTAAAGAGGTATTAGAAACTCGTAATAACTATATAAACGATAATATTCTCGGTAAATTTTATAGAAAAGATTTCTCAGATGATAAAAATTAAAGATCTAGTAGGGCTTCCTACACTACAGTACCATTTAGATAACGATCTCTCGTTATATGAGAATGTCTACCGCTACTCTAGCGATAAGTTTATACAACTATTTAGTGAAGCAAGAGACTCTTGGAGAGACGGGTATATTCAACTCAATGAAGCAGATACTCAACTACTAGAAGATACAGATATTGGCTTATACGGAGAATTTGAAGGACAGAAAGTACCTTTAGATTTACCGATGGAAGAAGGTTCGTATGAAGAAGGCGGAGAAGATGATAGGAAATATGCCCTTTTAAGAGTAGAACCTAGAAATTATGAAGATATGATTGATAAGTTACAAGACATGAACATCAACCATAACCGCCAATCAGATACAGTAATAAAAGTATACACAGATAGAATACCAGATAAAGTAATATATACTTTAACTCATGATGTTTGGGTAGATAAGTTTGTACTTAATGAAGCAGAGTACCAAGGTAAGGATGTAGCATTAAATAAACCTAAACGAGGAGGTTCTAAAAAGTTCTACGTTTATGTTAAGAATAAAAAAGGAAATGTACAAAAAGTATCTTTTGGAGGAACAACAGGACTGAATGTTAAAATAGATGAACCAGGTGCAAGATCATCTTTTGCTGCTAGACATAAATGCGCTACAAAGAAAGATAAAACAAAACCAGGCTACTGGGCGTGTAATATCGGCCGCTACTGGAAGTCATTAGGAGGATCAAAAAACTTTAGTGGATACTGGTAGACCATATATAGAAAACAAGGATATAAGAATCTTCAATCAGACTACACCAGAAGATGAATTCGTTTGGCATAAAGATAGAGAAGATAGGCTTATAGATCCGGTAAAAGAAACAGATTGGATGTTTCAATTTGACAACGAATTACCAAGAAAGATAACACGGCTACTATTTATACCAAAGGGAGTATATCACCGACTAATTAAAGGAACAGGAGATTTGTCTCTTAAAATTATAAGAAAATGAAATTATCAAATATAATTCTAAACGAACAGAATGAATTTAAATCTCAAATAGAAGCACTAGAGAGAGAATTAAATCAAGAATACAGACCATATGTATCAATGGGTGCATATCATCAACCTAGACCCGACAGTGATCCGCTTAAAAACAAAGGATTTGGCTCAGTAACGTTTTTACATAAAGACGAATTACCAGAAAACGAATTTAGTAAAGCAATCGCATCAGTAAGTAGCAAAGGATATGAAGTAGATGAAGAGCAATCTACTAATTACTATGAAAACGAACCGGGAGAGAGAGATTATTTTCCGAAAATTAAATTTACCTTTAATTTAGACGTACCTAAAGTATAAAAATGAAACTTTCAAAAATTATATTAGAAGGACCCTTAGAATACGATCCAGGTTTTGAAAAGCAAGTAGAAAAGCTAAAGGACCAAGGAGCAACTTATATAGGTTCCGGAGACTATGGATCAGTTTTTCTTTTAAATGGGAAAGCAGTAAAAGTAACAACAGATGAAGTTGAAATAGAACATGCTTTAATAATAAAAGGTAAGAAGACAAACAACTTCGTCTACATATTCGATGTAGAAGTTATAGATAAAAAATTAGCAGTTATAGAAATGGAAGTTCTAGGTAAATTTAAAGGAGAAGTTCCTGAAGAGTTTGTTCTTGCAACAGAAAAAGAAGCAACAAGACTTGGAATTCCATCAGACGAACTAGACTTCGTGGGAGACAACATTATGATTCACCCAAAATCCTCAAAACTCAAAATGATCGACGTATAGTTGGTATATAGAGATTTTTTTCTTATCTTTATATATAAGCTATATATATGGATTATACTTTTTTATTAGGATCAATAGAGAATATATTAGGAAAGAGTCAAAAAAGAGCTAGAGATAACTACGCTTTTCACTGTCCTTTCTGTAATCACCGCAAACCTAAGCTTGAAATTAGTATGGTTACTAACGAAGAAGGTAAGAACTTCTGGGAATGTTGGGTATGTAAATCTAGAGGTCAATCTATATACTCACTAGTAAAGCAATTAAACTTACCAAAAAGCGAAGCACAAGAAGTTCTAAAATACGTTAAGAAGGGGATTAAGTACGAATATAAAAGTGAAGATGTAGTAGAACTACCTAAGGAATTCCAATCATTAGTAACTGCTTCTAATACATCTATTATAGCTAATAAAATTAGAAAATACCTAAATGAACGAGGACTTACCCACAATGATTTTATTAAACATAATATTGGATACACAACTACTGGAGACTATGGAGGACGAATTATTATCCCAAGCTATTCTGAGTCCAATAGGCTCAACTATTTTGTTGGAAGAACTTACGAAGGAGCTTATTTTAAATACAAAAATCCAGAAGCTTCTAAAGACATAGTATTTTTTGAAAATCATATAAACTGGAATAAACCGGTAATACTATGTGAAGGTGCATTTGATGCAATGTCAATACGTAGAAACGCAATACCCATTCTAGGGAAAAGCTTATCACCGGCATTATGGAAAAGATTACTTACAGGAACATTAACAGATATATACATTGCATTAGATACAGATGCACAAAAGCAAGCTTTAGAGATAGCAGAAAAATTAATCGCTGCAGGATTTAGAGTATTTTTAATAGAACTACTTGGAAAAGACCCATCAGATATGGGTTTTAAAGAGTTTACTAAGTTAGTACAGAACGCAACAGAATTGGACTTTTCTAAAATAATGTTGTATAAATTAGATTTATGATAAAACAAGGAATGAATATTCTTGAACAGAATGAAAAGAAACGGTTAGATTTTAATCCGCAATTGAAGCAGATTAACTTTTTAGATAGGAGAGTTTATAAGAGAGGTGAAGGAGTATTTTACCCATCCGTAACTACAATCCTCCAGTATATGCCCAAGAACAAGTTTTTTGAATCTTGGATGAAAGACGTTGGGCATAACGCCGATCTTATTATGCGAAGAGCAGGTAAACAGGGTACACAAGTTCATGAAGCAGCAGAAAAGCTGGTACTAGGAGAGGAAGTTTCCTGGATGGATGATTACGGTAATGCTAAATATTCTCAGATAGTATGGGAAATGATATTAAAATTTGCAGATTTTTGGCGTACTCATAAACCAGAATTAATATCAGCAGAAGATTTTGTTTGGTCAGATGAGCATAAGTATGCAGGAACAGCTGATTTAGTTGTTAAGATGAACGGAGAAGTGTGGTTACTGGATATTAAAACGTCAAACAGTGTACATAAATCATTTGATTTACAGCTTGCATCTTATGCCAAAGCTCTAGAAGAGTCTAAAGGTATAAAAATACAGCGTACAGGTATAATCTGGTTAAAAGCACAATCTAGAGGACCTTCAAAACAAAAGAACGTAATACAGGGTAAAGGGTGGAAAGTTTTACAGATAGATGAAATAGAAGAGAACTTTGAACTATTTAAAATGATTTACAAGCTATACTCTTTAGAGAACCCTAATACGGAACCTATTTATAATAGTTACCCTACAACTATAAAACTATAACATATGAACAGATCATTACTTTTACTACTGGTATTATTGCTAACAGGATGTGCTTCTCTTCAAGTTAGCACTTTAAATCATGATCCAATATACTCAATTGAAGGCTCAGATGCTGAAATAAACGTAATTGATAATGAGTTTGAACTTCAACGATTACTTAGAACAGACT
>TARA_B110000977_G_scaffold45831_1_pt1 | contig 10293 bp, 11 predicted proteins | sample TARA_B110000977 | Tara Oceans TARA_B110000977 (sample SAMEA4397798) | marine metagenome | biome: Polar Biome; feature: [SRF] surface water layer (ENVO:00010504); material: water (ENVO:00002006), including particulate matter (ENVO:01000060) such as... | depth 5 m | reverse complement strand
AAATCAGCGCTGCTGCTGTCGAAACGGGCGTAGGCACCGCCGCTGAGCTGTCGATTCCGAACGCGAAATTGGCACTACCGGCTACTGTATGACGGGATCCTATACCTTGCGTCTGGCTGCGGCGATGCCGGATCGTATTGCTGCTGCGGCCTCGTTTCACGGCGGGGGTCTGGTCACGGATGCCGAGAGCAGTCCCCATTTGTTGGCGCCTGAAATTAAGGCCGGCGTGCTGATAGCGATAGCAGAAAATGACGACGCGCGTAGCCCTGAGGATAAAACCCATCTGCGCGACGCGTTTGCGAAAGCAAAGGTGGAGGCGGAGATAGAAGTCTACGCAGGTGCCCAGCACGGTTGGTGCCCACCCGACTCAGCGGCCTATCTCGAGGCTCAGGCTGAGCGTGCCTGGAACAGAATGCTCGACTTGTTCGCGCGCCAATTGGCTTAGCGGGCCGCCGGGTTCGCATACAAGCGAGCCTGGCGGTTCAGATAGTTAGCGAAAGCACTTCTACAATTCCCCCAGGCTGGTCAGGTCTCGCCGCAATGGCTAAGCTAATAAGTGATACCACCGTAATGTTTAAAAGGGAAAAAAGATGAGTGACAAAGTAAACCTCGCCGTAGAGGCGAACAAAAAGTCCATCAAGTACGCCACTGAGGGTAACAAAGCGGCCTGGCTGGCCCTTTACATTGAGGATGCCGTGGTGTGTGATCCCGTTGGCAAGTCGCCCATGGATCCCTCTGGCGAGGGGCATCACGGCAGGGCGGCTATTGAGCAGTTCTGGGACACTGTTATCGGCAAGGCTAACATTGAGATTACAGCGGAGAAACGCTGGATAAGCGGCGACTATTGCTGCTGTGTGGCCCAGGTGGCGAAGAATGACCTCGGCGATGGTAACTTCACCTACTGCGATATGCTGGCAACCTACAATGTTAATGAAGAGGGTTTGATCACCCGTATGGCTGCGCACTGGAATTTTGACGACATGATGGAGCAGCTCGGCAAACTCAACGCGGGTTAGCGCGCTTTGCTGTCCACAGCGGTTTCAACCGGTCGCGAGTATTGCCAATTCCGCAGGTTCTAATATGACTATTTTTCCATAGGCCAGCGAAATAAATTCCCGGTCCCGCCATCGGTTGAGCACCTTGCTCACAGCTTGTCGCGTAGCCCCCACCATACTGGCTAAATCCTGCTGGGTGAACTGCAACGCAATGGGCATAGAATGGGCTTCCTGTCCACCGCTCAGGTACAGAATCCTGCTGGCGATTCGTTGCTCAAGCGGCCGCAAGCTGACCTCGGCATAGAAGTTCAACATATGCCTCATGCGGCCGGCCAGCAAACGGACCAGTTGCTGTGCGAAGGCGGGATGACACCGAAACAGTTCATCGAATTCCGTTTGCGGCAGTTCTGACAGCTCTACCCGGTCTGCTGCGGTAGCGGTATTCGCGGCGGGCAGGCCATCGAGCAGGGTTATCTCGCCAAAACAGTCTCCAGCAGTAAAGAGGGCAAATAGTACTTCTTTTCCATCGAGGGTCTGGTTGCTTACCCGGACGGTGCCGCTGCAAACCTGCCACAACGCCCAGTGCATTTGTCCCTCGGCATAAATCACTTCGCCTTTGTCGAACTGTCTTGTGCGCATTCGCTCACGCGTTGCCTGCTGTACCTCGGTGGGCAACGCGTCAATCCAATTGCCGCCTGTATAGGGTACTGCCATGGTATCTGCGCCTTCTCTATGAACCCTCATAGTATGACAATAGCGGTGAATTGACTGCGAAATGTCATCTGGATGGCAGATTTCCACCCGCTTTCGTCGTATCGTTGATGCCAAATTGATCTACAGGGCAGATTTGCCCCAGCGCGAGGAAATATTATGGATGCCACGAGTAATGCAATTGTTATGAACACCGAAGCAGTCGAGAGCATGGTTTTCCCACCCGAGTTTCCCTCAGTGGAGGCAGAGCGGGAGGATCGCAAGCGAAAGCTGGTCTCAGCCTATCGTCTTTTTGGCAAGTTTGGTTTTGATGAAGGGGTGGCTGGTCATATCACTGTGCGAGACCCTGAGCACCTGGACCGTTTATGGGTCAACCCCATGGGAGTCTCGTTCAAACAGATCAAGGTCTCCGACTTACTGCTGGTTGACCACGAGGGCAATGTCCTGGAAGGCAATGGCGTGCTCAACGGCGCGGCCTATACGATTCATGCCAGCATTCACGCAATGCACCCCCATGTGACAGCGGCGGCACACGCGCATTCGGTCTACGGCAAGGCCTGGTCGTCTTTTGGTCGCACGCTGGACCCCATTACTCAGGATGCCTGCGCGTTTTATGACGATCACGTGGTCTTCGATGATTTCACGGGAGTAGTGCTTGATATGAATGAAGGGCAGCGCATTGCCACGGCATTGGGCAAGAACAAGGCGGCCATTTTGCGCAATCACGGGCTTCTCACCGTGGGCACCACCGTCGAATCAGCGGCCTGGTGGTACATCACCATGGAGCGAAGCTGCCAGGCCCAACTATTGGCCGAAGCGGCAGGTAAGCCCGTGCTGATCGACCCTGAAAACTGCGCGGCCACCTACAATACGGCGGGCGGCGAACTGGCGGGCTGGTTCAGCTACCAGCCCATGTTGAGTGTGATCAGCGCCGAGCAGCCAGATATGTTCGACTAATGAGCACTAACTATTCCAACACATCATTGCGGCAGCCACTTGGCCCGGTTACCGGGTTGCAGCGGGCAAGTGATTCCCCGGGGATCTCTACTGAGTAATCGCTGAACCCTGGCTGTGTGCTCGGTATTGGGAAGTCAGTACTAATAAACTGTGCACCGCTTGCTAGCGCAGCATCTCGACGAACTGTGTCGCCGCTGCGCGCCTCTTCCGTATCAGTGTCTGCCCGGGTGCGCACGAGGTAGCCACTGCTGACAAGGTCGGGAATCTGGGTGGGACTGGCCAGAGGGTCATTGACCTTTACAAACGCCGCGTCATTTTGTCCGGGGCTCGAATTGGTAAACATTACGCGACCTTCCAGGGAGGGGTGCCCGGCAAGATACGTTGTGCGTTCTGCGCCGCCGTTATCCAGGGCAAAGAGAACCTGGCCGCGCAGCATGCCCAGTGCTGGCCAGCCGTTACTCAATACGGATTGTTCCAGCGTTGCGTGGGCGCCACGTTGGTCATCCGGGGAGAAAATTTTGTCCTCGGAGAAAATGAAGCGTATCTCTGCGTCCAGAGCATCAAAGTCGCTGGCTTCGAAATTTGCCGGCACCGGTATTGTCTCCAGTCCCATTTCGCCTGCTGCGGCTGACTCCGCCGCATCTGCACCGAAGGCGCCGCTCTTGACCTCTACGAGTACCATCACCGGGAGATGATAGGGGTTGGCGTTGGACCAGGATTTCAGTTGTTGCAGACATCCGCCCAGGCTGTAACAGGAGGTCTCGAAATCCAGATGTGGGATGTGCAGGACCTTCATCCCGGCAAAAAGCAGGGGCAGGGGACCCAGCGGGTTTTCGCCGACCAGGATAGGGCCCAGGCGCAAGAAAAACTCGCCGCCCTGCGGGTCTGCGAAGATATCCAGCTCAATTTGTCGAATCCCCAGTGTGTCCATTTGCTCGGCTATTGGCAGATGGCTGTACTCCTAGGCCTCAACGAGAGGCGTAATGGAGTGCGCCAGGTCGTAAAGCGCTGCGCCGGGCTGCTGGTGATAGCTGTTGTGGGTGCCCAGAACCTGAATTTCATTCAGGTGTACGCAGTGATTGGTGTAGCGAAATTTTAGAATTGCCAGCAGAAAATCCAGTTCCGGCCCCGGCCCGGCTATTTTTTCCAGTGTCCCTATGATTTCTGCATCGCCAGTGCAATCTGTCTGCGCTGACACCGGTGTTGCCAGCACGGCAGTGAGCGAGAGAGTGATGCAAAAGAGGGAAAGTTGAGCGAAGGACGAGCGTACTATGTGCCTGAACATAAGGTTTTTATCCGTTTTTTCAGTGTCAGCCAGATTGGACTTACAACAAAGTATAGATCAGCGTTGAGAATCAGGCTTAATATTCTGGAGTGCGCGTGGGATTGACGCCGGTCTTCGCGCTTGAGGGCCTTGGGTATTTCGTCGAGAGCGCTCAGCTGGGCCAGCGCAGGCTGATATCGGCACCGCCAGTGGGTGTCGCGCCAATGACAACCTGACCTCCATGTAACTCCATTATTCGATTGACGATTGCCAGTCCCAGACCAAAACCGCGCCTGACTTCCCCTTCGACCGGCGCGAGCCGAGTGTAGGCTGCGAGAACCGCCTCATGTTCTTCGTCGGGGATGCCGGGGCCGTCATCTCTGACACTCAGTTGGCAGCTACCGTCCGAGAACAGCGCCGATAGTTCCACGGTGCTTTTTGCATAGCGCAGTGCATTACTGACAAGATTGTCGAGTGCCCGCGTCAGCATGCGCTCGTCAACGAGAATTCCCTGACCCGGCGGGGGTAACGTCCCGACGTTCAAGGCCAGGCTGTGCCCGGTCATACTGTAGTTTTGCCCGTAATCCGCCAGCCAGGTGGCGATGTCCAGTGTTTGCTTCTTGGGGGTGATGTTTTCCTGATCCAGTTCAGCGTAACTTAGCATTTCATCAATTAGCGTGTTCAATTCTTCGACATCTGCCTTCATGGAGTGTGTATGTCGCCGGCGATCGTCGGTATTGGCCCCCTCCAGCATTTCGAGAGAGAAGCGGATTCTGGCCAGGGGAGTGCGCAATTCATGGGATACAGCGTGACTCAAATCCCGGTGAGACTGCAGCAAATGCTGAATGCGTTGTGCCATGCTGTTAAAGGCCTGGCCCAGAGGGGACAGCCAGGAGCGATCGGGGATGGCTGCCCGTGTGGTGAAGTCCTGCTCGCCCAATGCTCGGGCGGACTTCTGTAGTGTATCCAGGTCACGCGACAGCGGCCTGATCCAGAAAAAGACTGCCAGGGCCAGCAGGCTGTAGAACAGGGGAACAACCCACTGGGATCGTTCGTTATGCACACCTGGCAATGGGCCAAGAGCAAGCACCCATTCTCCCCGCAGCTGGCGCCGATAAAAAATCGCCTGATCATCGTCATTGTAGAGATAGATGATCTCACCGGCTTGCAGTTGTTCAAAGCGCGGGCCAAGTCCCTGAAAGTCTGAGAGGGCATGCATGGCGGCCGGTATCCCAAGCTGGCTGCTAACACCCTGAGCCTGGAACGCGAGCTGCTCGCCATCGGTTTCTGCAAGGATGATCTCCGCTAGCAGAAAGTCGCCGAGCAGCAGTGAGGACTCTCTCTCCTGGACGGCTTCGGTTTCCCTCTTCTCCAGCAGGAACTCAAGTGATATGCCGGTGACGACAACGAGTAGGGCAATCAGGAGATAGGCGCGGAAAAATATCCAGGTGGCGCGGCGCACGGCTAATCCCAGCTATCCGCCACGAACAGATAACCCTTGCCCCATACCGTCTTGATACGCTGAGGGTTATCAGTGTCGTCGAGCAATTTTCGACGAAGGTGGGAGACGCACACGTCAACTGTGCGGTCGAGACCATCGTATTCGATGCCGCGAAGTTCACGGTAAATTTCGTCGCGTGAGTGGACGTCGCCGGCTCGGGATGCCAAAAGCCACAGTAAATCGAATTCCTGGGTGGTTAGAGCCACTGTTGCGCCTCCGAGCCGGGCTTTTTGCCCGGCGCTGCTGATTTCCAACTGCCCGAACTGCAACTGCGCATGCTGCGTACTTGTCAGTTCTCGCTTGAAGCGGCGCAATAGTGCCCGCGCCCGGGCCAGTAAGACTCTTGGTTCCACAGGCTTGATGGCATAGTCGTCGGCTCCCAGTTCAAGGCCAACCACCTGGTCAATATCTCCACCCTTTGCGGTCAGCATCATTATCGGGCCCTGAAATTTTTCACGCAGCGCGCGGCAAACCTCGAGACCGTCGAGGCCCGGCAGCATGAGGTCGAGAATAACAAGGTCTACGGAGTCGGCCTGGAAGTTGGAGACCGCGGTATCGCCGCGAGCCTCCACTCGCACTTCAAATTCGTGTTGCCCGAGGTATTCGCTGACCAGTGCAGCGAGGCGTGCGTCGTCTTCGACCAGTAGTACCTGAAGCTTATCCATGGAGGGTGAGCTTATCACATGACACTCCATACATGCCGCCGTCGGCGCCGCTCAGGATTGCGTTGTGCGAGGCTGACTATTCGAACGGTAATACGCGCCAGCTGTCCACTCGATGGTGGGCGCTGTAACCAGTAATCCACATCCTCCCTCGAACTTAGCTCGCTGTGATGGAGACCGAGCTGCACGTTCTCCCAGCAGTGTAGTGGCTCAGGGTTAAGTGAATTGTAGAGGCAGTAGCTGTCGCTCAATTCCGCTTTCCATTCCAGCTCAATTGCCATTACGCATTTTTCAACGTCGGACTGCTGCACAATACACAGACCGGGTTTGGCGGTTAGTACCGGAATTTCAGCGATTGCAGTCTGGGAAGCTAACCAGCACAGAGCTGTAAAAAGTACCGGTTTTAGTGCCCTAGAATTCATAATAGAGGCCGACAAAGGCGGTTCGTACATGGGCGTCTTCGACTGCGGGGCTGTCTTTAATGTCCCCGGCCAGCTGTTCGTATTGCAAGACGGATATTATTTCCCAGTGCTTATTGAAACTGTAGCTCAGGGACAGTCGTGCAAAGGGGTTGATGACGGCGGATTCGATTTCGTAGGCGGGTAAACCGGGTTGGGCCTCGTCATCTCGAACCCCGTAGTAATAGTCTGCAGCGCGCGCGCTTTTCCAGTTGAACCCGACGGCCGGCGTCCACTGGAAGCGGCCGCAGCGCCCGGGGTAGGCCCAGGAGAGCCAGGCTTCCTGGCCCTTGTGGCGACCGCTGATGTCGGTCAAAAGCTGCAGCTGTGCTTCCGATCCCTGCCAGGCGTAGAGCAACTCCAGTCCTCCATCGAAAGTGTAGTCGCGTTCCGGCGCTTCGGGTTCAGGAATTTTGGTGTCGGAACCCGAGTCAGAGGGGCCCGCGGTCAGGCCCTCTTCGGCGGCAAGACCTGGACTGAACCCGATGGAGCTGCTGTTGAGATAGGAATAAAAGGAGCGCTCGCCGCCCACCCCGGCGATGGCGTTCAGGCTCCAGTCATCGCCCTCGGTGATAAACCAGCCGATATCGCCGTTGTCAAAAAAGAAGTTTTCGCCAAACCAGGATAGCTGGATTATGCCGTAAATGGGGATGTCGTCGGAGTTAATGAGCGGATTGCTGCGCTCGCCGTAGCCCGCGCCAAACCCGACTCGCCAGGGACTGGACTCCGAGGAGTAGAGATAATCCGGGTAAAGCTCAGAGCAAAGTGGCGCGTCTTCTCGGTTTTCCTCTTCTACATTGAGCGAGGAGGTAATACAGTCGGCGGCATCTGCCCATACTGGCGGGGCGCAGCTAAGCAGAAGGGCGGTGACCAGCCCGAACTGGCGAGAATGTGGATACAGGTTCATGACGTTAGCATTACACAACTCGTGCCGGGATTCCGTTAACAAAGATTGGATTGTGTGAGTAAATGTAAGTCGCTTACAAATTAAAACATTTTAACGCACAATCCCCACAGTCTGGATGAGCCCGAAGCGCTACCTTGGAACTGACAACGCTCTCAAACAGGAAAGAGGTGCCCATGAATATAATCTATAAAATACCCGGGACAATCTTGGGCTTGCTGTTCCTAAGCGCATGTAGTGGCGGTGGTGGCAATAGTGGGTCCTCGCCGACCGATTTGCAGTCTTCGAATTTTGGTCTGCTCAAACCGGTAGAGTCGGCGGAGGAACTTGCCGATAGCATTCACCGTGGTCTTCAGGGGGCCGCATATGTGTCGGATAGCTTCGAGATCCTTCCCGTCGCAGCCGAAGGGGGGGAGGACCTTGGCCTGGAGGCTGGCGGAAGGGGCAATTTCTCCACGACCAATCTGCAGGAGCTGGGGGTTGATGAGGCGGATATCGTTAAATACGACGGCAGCATCCTCTATGTGCTCGATACTGTGCATGAGGAATTTATAGGCCTTGAGGATGATTTCAGCGAGTTGGGCTTGTCCTTTGCTTCGCAGCCCCGGCAGCGCATTCGACTTTTTGAGACCCAGCCCGATATCCCTTCGGTGGAACAGAAATCTGAAATTGAGCTGTCTCTTGAGGTCTACGGATCGGGGGATTTCTCGGTAGAGGGCTTGTACCTCGTGGATGCCAGTGAAGGCAGGCAGTTGCTTTCAGTGGGTCAGAGCAATCCGTTTTTGGCCTGGGTCTATTTTTCCAGCGACTTCCATTGGCGTGACAACGAAACCAGAGTTCAGGCTTGGGACGTTGATGATGCGCAAAATCCCACTCGGGCCTGGTCGTTGGTTCTGGACGGTAACTTGCTCTCCTCACGCCGCATAGGAAATCTACTGTACCTGGTTACCCGTTATTCTCCCGATATCGAGGGTGTGACGCCCTATCCACAGACAGAAGGTGAGCTCGAGGCCAACAGGGAGAAGATAGAGGACACGGCACTCTCTGCCATGTTACCCAGAATCACTCGTAACGATGGTACTTCCGAGGCCCTGCTTGCGCCAAGCGATTGCTATGTGCCCAACCCGGCCTTCGAAGGGAATGGTGTCTTGCCCTCGGGAGGAAGCTTGATCACTGTAACTGTGCTGGATCTTGAGGCGCCCGGGCAACAGGTGCAATCCCTTTGCCTCAATGCGTGGTCCAGCGGTTTTTATGCTTCCAGCGAAGCCCTTTATATCACTGCTAATAGTCAGGCAAATTCTACCTTGATTCACAAGATTGCCCTGACGGACAGCGGGCCTGAGTATCGGGGCTCAGGTGAGGTGCCCGGCTATCTCGGCACAGGAAACCCTGCATTTTTGATGTCAGAGCACAACGGCGACCTGCGTGTGGTGAGCAGCAAGTGGGGCTTCGACGTCGTCCCTCTGCCAGTTCCCGAACTGACTGAAGACGAGACCGACGATGAAGCGAATGAGCCGGTTGACGACGGGCATGGGCGTCACCGGCTCTCGGTACTGCGGGAGTCAGCCGATGGTAGTCAATTGGAACTGATTTCCCAGCTGCCCAACGATGAACGTTCTGCGCACATAGGCAAGCCAGGGGAGGATGTCTATGCAGCACGGTTCCTCGGTGAGCGGGCCTATATCGTGACATTTGAAGTGATCGACCCATTGTATGTATTGGATATATCCAACGCGGAAGACCCTTTGATTGCAGGTGAATTGGAGATACCGGGGTTCTCGACGCTGTTACAGCCGGTAGGGGAGAACCTGTTGCTGGGGGTGGGTCAGGATGTGCCAGTGGGCGAACTCAACCTGACTCAGGGCGTCAAGGTCGCACTGTTTGATGTGGCCGATATTACGGCGCCGGTCAGTCTTGGTGAGATTGTTATCGGCAAGCGTGGCAGCTACAGTCCGGCGCTGAATGACCATCATGCGCTTACGCTGCTAAAACACGGAGAGGGCTATCGAGTGGCACTGCCCATTGAACGCAACGAGGCTGTGATGGAAGGGCAGGATGACAGCGATGACCCCTGGTTCTGGTATGGCTGGACGGATTCCGGGCTGTACTTGTTTGATGTGGAACCGGCAACGGGCACCTTGTCCCTGAGTGGCACATTGATCACAGCGGAAAGTAGCGAGGAGCAACCCTATTCACAAAGCTGGCTCTACAATTTCCGCTCCGTGATACATGACAACGCCGTATTCTTTGTGCATGACGGGGAAATATCCGCACAACACTGGAGTGAGTAAAACAGGGCGTCTGCCCGATGACTGCAGCGCCTTTGTGCAATACTATTGTCGGTCAGAACTTTACTGAAACTCGGCTACTCGCTGTTAGTTTCTTCCGGTCGTCAATAGCGCTATCCCCAGCCAAGGTACATTTGAGAATGACAACGGAAAACCCCTGGAAGAAACGCGATAGTCGACTTGTTTATGAAAACCCCTGGATAAAAGTTCGGGAGGATTCGGTCAAAGTATAGGACGGATAAAAGGGCTATGGAGGGAAGTGTTCTTCGGGTACCCCAATGCTCTGCATGAATCGAACGATGGTCACCGAGTGTGCTGTAATCGTGCTTGCACTGCACGCCACCCAAATACCAGAGAACAAAAGTGCGTTAGATGTTGAGGCCATGTTGCGATAGCGCGCCAGGTTGTAGCCAACAAAAACAGGGAAAATAAATCCGCCAAAAAAGACGATGGACCCTGTTCCAAGCCCGAGAGAGCAGACTTAACGGCATTGTCTGACGTATAAACACCATAAAAATTGCAGACAGCAATAAGCCTAGGATTGAATATTTCA
>TARA_B110000977_G_scaffold200593_1_pt1 | contig 10328 bp, 11 predicted proteins | sample TARA_B110000977 | Tara Oceans TARA_B110000977 (sample SAMEA4397798) | marine metagenome | biome: Polar Biome; feature: [SRF] surface water layer (ENVO:00010504); material: water (ENVO:00002006), including particulate matter (ENVO:01000060) such as... | depth 5 m | reverse complement strand
ATCTTTTAAAATTGCAGATACTTCTGCGGCTTTTACTCCTGCCATGTCCTAGATATTTGTAAATTCTCTTTCTAACTGTTGCAATTGAGCAGCAACACTTGCGTTGTATTGTAAATCTCCCACTCTAAGGATAAACCCACCTAAAAGGCTTGGGTCTACTAGATTGGTAATGGTCACCTCCTTATTGATTAATTTGGCTACCTTCTCTTTTATTTCTTTTTCTAGGCTTTCGCTTAACGCTACAGCCGACGTCACTAACGCATTGGCCTTTCCTTGTGCCTGCTCATATAAGTCCGTAAAAGCAATCGTAACTGCCAAGGTAAGACCTGAGCGTTTGTTGGCTAACAATACCTTAAAAGTATGGGCAACCAAAGGGTGTACTGCCGTAAATACCGCTTCAAATCCTGCTTGCTTTTGAGCAGTAGTCAGTGTAGGGTTGGCTAGAAAAGATTTAAAGTCTTCATTGCCTCCAATAATAGTAGCCATCTCTTGCATGTCTGCCGCAACCGCTTCCAAGACATTGGTCTCTTGGGCTTGTTGTAGTAAAGCTTTTGCGTAACGTATGGCAGCTCTAGAGTTGGTCATAATGCTAGTTTAATTTCATATCACCGAGGGCGTCAGAAACTAGTTTCTGCTGCTTGTCTCCGTTAGACAATTCACTTTTGATTACCTTCTCAGCAATGGCTACAGATAAAGTAGCTACTTGCTTCTTAATATCTGCCACAGCTGCTTTCTTCTCGGATTCAATAGCTTCTTGTGCTTGTTGTAACATTTTATCTCCTTCTGATTTAGCCAATTCCTTAGCATCAGAGATCATTTTTTCTTTTAATTCACGGGCTTCTTTTAGCATGGCTTCTCTTTCTGCTCTAGCGTCTTTTAATAACTGATCGTTATTAGCCGTTAAGCTTTCCATGTCTTTTTTAGCCTGCGCAGCACTGTCTAGTGCATTTTGAATACCTTCTTCACGTTCTTGTAAAGCGTCAAGAATAGGTTTCCATGCAAATTTTACCATTAATAAAATAAGGGCTATCAATAAAATGGTAGACACTATAAATAGTCCTGGTGAAAAATCGTTTAATAAAGTTTCCATAGAAAGGTGTTTGCTTTTTTTAATTTAAAAAACATTCCCTGCGGCCAATCGCAACAGGGAAGGAAATTTTTTTGAGGTTTTATCTTCCTAAGAAAATAGCTCCAAATGCAAGCCCTTCTAAAAGTGCCGCGATGACAATCATATTTGTCTGAATCTTGCCTGTTGCTTCAGGATTTCTGGCAATACCTTCCATTGCTTTCCCTCCAATTTGTCCTAAGCCAATTCCAGCTCCAATAACGATTAAACCCGATCCAATTAAGTTGTACATAATGTATTGATTTATATTAAATTAAAAAAATGCTCTTTAAAGCTTTCGTTTTGTTTTGATTAATGATGGTCGTGTTCTGCTACAGCCATTCCAATAAAAAGGGCAGAAAGCATAGTAAAAATATAGGCCTGTAAAAAGGCGACTAGCACCTCTATTAAGGTGATGAAAAAGGATAGCGCAAAAGACAGGGCGGTAGCGCCTGCCATTCCAAATGTTTCTCTTAGGGTAAACATAATCGCGATTAAACTCATCACTACAATGTGCCCAGCAGAAATGTTGGCAAACAAACGTACGAGTAAAGAGAAAGGTTTGATCACTAATGCACCTGCTAATTCAATGATCGATAAAACTGGTCTAATTAAAACTGGTACGCCTGGCATCCATAAAATATGTAACCAGTAATCTTTGTTCCCGTTCGCGGTGTATATCACCAAAGTCAATACCGCTAAAGCAGCCGTCACAGCCAATTGGCCAGTGACGTTAAACCCTAAAGGAGTGAGCCCAACTAGGTTCAAGCTCCAGATAAAAAAGAACACGGTCAATAGATATCCTGTAAACTTTCTGTATTTTTTCTCGCCAATATTTGGTCTGGCAATTTCATCTCTTACATAAAGCACCAATGGCTCTAATACCCTACCAAAACCGGTGGGTACTTGTTTTGTTCTGTATTGTCTTGCCAAAGATGAAAAGGCCAATAATAACAACAAACCTATCATCAAAATTCCCATGACACTTTTTGTGATGGAAAGGTCTAAAGTCTGTGTAGCGTTTGTTGGGTGGTGGTCTTCATCAAAAGCGACTTCTTGAGCCCCTTCTGACAATTCGTATATTTTTCCGTGAAGTTTTACTAGGTTTAATCCGTCTTTTTCCACCAATACATGGCCGTTGTCGTCATGGTGAAAAGCAGAAGACATAAAAGCGACTATTCCCTGGCTTGTTTTTACAATGACAGGCAATGGAAAACCAAAGTGGTGTCTCTCCCCTTCGCTATCTGAATATGAAAAGAGGCTAAAATCATGAGAATCTTTAATGTGGTGTAAAATATACGCTTCCACCTCACTTTTGGTGTCTACAATCCCTCCCTCTTGCGGATCTGTATTGGCATACGAAACTAAAGTAGTCGAGAACGCTAATACCAATATAGCAAAGAGGTGGCGGTATTTTGTGGCTTTATTCTTCATGAAAATATAAAAATAGACGCTAAAAAATTTTGCGCAAATGTACGTATATTCTATAAAAAACAAACCCTATTTAAAGATTAAATCTGTGAAGAAGGGGTTTGCTTCAAAAATTTTAAAAGAAATAAAACCTCTACCGCTAAAAAAAACAAAATAGGCATAAGAATGTTGCCTTTTTCTTGAAGGCTAAGGGAAAGCCCATCTAAAAATAAGAAGGGAAATGATTTGTAAAAAAACACGCCTTTTAACGGGATACCAAACAGGTACAAAAAACCCACATAGTCTTTGGTTTTTACATTTTTAGAAAGCAAGTAACCTATCCCCACAACCACTGTGCTGGCTATAACATTAAAATATAGGTATTCTTCAAGGAGTAGCTGGTTCATGAAATATCCGTGTGAATAATTGGAGTGGGTCTAGTGAGTTGTTGTTGTAGTATAGGGTTTTTGCGCTATTTACGTATTTGGGAAAGAAACTATTGGATTTTGGCTTGTTTGATCATGGCATAAATGGCTAGCGCTATAGCCAATAAAGTAAGGCTTATTTCTAAAAAATTCAATTGTGTTTTTTGATCCAACCAACTGCCCAATAAGTTTCCCCCATAAATGGTCAAACCCATCCGAATACCCATTCCAGACACTTTTGCCAAGGCCTTTAATGGGTTGTCATTGGTCTTTTTTTCTTGAGACATGAGGTGTTTTCTAAGGGTACATTATCCGTTTTGCACCATAGGGGACCCAGATTGTTCTACCGCTTTTGCGTCTGGATGGAGCGCAGAAACCCCCTTAGGCCGCATACTACATTTGGCATTAAATACAGCGCCGGGGCTAATAGCCAGTTTTTTAGTGTAGACCAGGCCTTCTATTTTAGCAGTTTCTTGTAAGTTTAATAATTCAGACACTTCTAATTCTCCTTCAAAACCTCCGGCAATGTCTGCCTGAACACAAGACATATTTCCGGTGATTTTTCCTGACGCGCCAATAACTACCTTTCCTGTAGTGCTCAAATTTCCCTCTAACACACCGTCTATTCTAAAGTCTGCTTGAGAAGAAATATCTCCTTTAATATGGGTGTTGGCTTCTATTCTATTGGTTTGGCTGCCCTGATCTTGTGCTTTTTTATTTTCTGAAAACATGTCTTTTTTCCTTTAGTTCGCTCCCTATTGATCTGTGTACAGGGACTCTTTTAAGTACTTGCGATAGCCTGCAATGTTTTTATAGAGCTGTAAGATTTTATAGTGAGATCCTAAAACTACAAAAATCTCTTGATTTTTTAGTGCTTTGGTCTTAAAATATGGATGTTTGGCCAAGTTTAAAGCGGCTGCCTTGTCTTTTATTTTGGTAATTACATAGCATGTTTTTCCTGGCGAAAACACTTCTCTGGTCAAGGAAAGTGTGGGAAACAACGACTCAAAATCTTTGTGGTAGGCAGTCCAGGCCAAAGAATCGTGGGGGCTTTCATGCAGTAGGGTCACATAATGCCTGTCTGCTGGAGGCAATTGGTCAAAACGCGCATTGGGCGGATCTGCTTCAAAATGATCCAAACTTTTTTGGGCCTGAGTTGCCACAAGGGTCTTGGGGTATTTGGTTTGCAGGTCTTTTAGCGCGCTCTTGTAGGCCGAAAGGCCGTACAGGCGCCCTATGGTATTCGCTTGAAGCAGTGCAATAGGTGCCCCTTTTGGATCTTCTAATAACTCAGACAACCACTGCGTACTCTCTTGGAGCACCTCGCTAAAGTCTTGTGTTTCAAAAGAAGCCAATAAGGCCGTGTATCGCTCGTTAAATTCAGTCTCTTTTTGAGCGCCTAAGGATGGATTAAGCAACACTTTGGCGTAATCAGAATCTGGATGGTTTCTAATAATTCTTTCCCGCAACACAGCCGCCTTTATATTTCCCTCAGCACTGTAAAGCATATAGAGTGCGTAAAGTGTTGGGGCTAAGGTTTTTGACGTAGCGGGTTTGTCTACCAATGTAGCCCAACGGTCCTCTGCAAGATCTGGTCTTTTAAAAAAGTCTAGGTACAATTTACCCGACTGATAATTTCCTTCTTCCCAAAGCGCATTTAATGCGTCAATGCCTTGAGCTTTTCTTGGAATACCCTCCAAGTAAGCTGCTTTTAAGGCCGCCCATTCTTCTGTTGTCTTGAGGGGCACTGCCTCAGAAGCTTCCATGGGCACTGCTTTTTCTGCCTCATCCAAACGGCCTTTAGCAAGCGCTTGAGAGGGTGTATTGGCTGTAATGGTTTTAGGGCTTATGATCCAGCGCCAATTGTCTGCCAAACCACGGGCACCCCACTGCTGTTCAAATACTTGCTTTCCTCTAGCCACGCTGGTCGCATTGTAGAAATAAAAACTCGAAGGCCTGCCTATGTCTTTGGAGGCTGAGGTATTTTCCCCCTTTAAAGCACTTTTTTTGTTGTCTTTGGAGGGAATCGCTAAGCCCGCTTCAAGTCCCGCTTTTTGTTCAGGGAAGTTGTCTAACTGCAACAAAGAGTCTTTGCGCTTGGCGGAATTGATCATGTCTTGGACAAAAGATTCTTGTTCCATTGGAGACAAAGCAGAAAGCCTTAATAAGCTATCAGAAACCTTAATTTGCTTTTCGTAATACACCAAGTCTTCAATGCCAGATAATTTCTTTCTCGTTCTGTAATAGTCAATGCTGCTTTCTGACAAGTTTTGGGACAGGGAGTCGTAGTAAAAACCCGCTGTTTCAAAACGGTCTTGATCAAAATAAATTTGGGCCAATAGGCGGTAATTCTCCGCATTTCTCTTGGAATCTTGGCTTGCTGCTTGCAGCGACTTATTGGCATAGACCACCGCTAGAGAATCCCTGTTTCTGGCTTTTAACAATTGGCTTTTTTCAAAGTAAATACGGTCTAAAAAATTCTTGTACTCCCAATTGTCCTCCATCTTGGTTAAAGCGGCTATGGCTTCCTTGTCTGTACTGCCTGCCTTGGCTTTTAAAAACAAGATCTGGAGCTTGGATTGCACTAAAAATATGGGGGAAATTCTACGGTTGAGCGACACTACTTTTTCATAGGCCCATTGGGCGCTGTCTTCTTTTTGTTGTGCCTGATACAACTGCCCCAACAGGTAGCCGTATCTCGCTTTTTTTAAGGGCTTTTTGCTAAACGCCTGGGCCCTTTTCAGGTCCCAACTGGCAGAATCTATTTGTTGGAGGTTTAAGTGTGCTTGGGCCCTTGTGGCATAAGCATCGGCCAAAATTTGGCCTTTTAATTTTCGGTATTTTAAGAGCCTGTTAATATTTTCCAAGGCTATGTCTTCATTGCCTAGCCTGAGGTTTGTTTTCTCTTTCCACACCCTAACTTCGTTGAGCTTATTACTGGCCGGATAGCGCCTAATAATATAGTTAAATGCCTCTAAGGCAGGCACAAATCGTTGGTCGTAATATCTGGCCCTGCCTAAAAGTGCATAGGCCACAACCATTTGGCCATTTTTCTCTTCTCCCTTTATGGTCATGCCGTGTTTGGCAATGGCTTTGGCTGCTTTTTGTTCCGCAAGCGAAAAGGGACTTTGCGTAGTCGCCGACGCTATTTGTGTGGGGTGTTTTGGGGCAAAGCGATCTATAGGAAGGGGTTCCCAAAAGTTTTCCTGATAACCGTCCTGAAGTCCATCCCAGGCTTGTTGGAAAGCCATTTCTCCATTAAAAATAACATTGAATTTGCTGTTCAGGGCGTGCCATTCCCTATTGATGAAACGGTCCTTTTTAGTAGAACATCCGGTCAATAAAACCGCAGAACCAAATAAAAAGACATAGAAAAATAAGCGCTTTAAAAAAGCGGTTAGGGGGTTTCCTTTAGAAACTAATGACTTTCTATGAGCGGCTTGGGTTTTCATAAGGCGTGTACAAACCTAAAACTAAAAAAGCGGTGTTTTGGTATGTATGGGCCTAAAATTATTTTTCTGCTTCTTCTCCTGCCTCGTCAGTAACAGCTGCTGAACTGCTTTCTTCTGGGGCTGCACTTTCTAAATGGACGTTTTCTGGACTTGCAGATTCAGAACTTTCAATTTCAGGGCTTGGGCGCTGTGCAGCACCTGAAAAATAAGCTTCCAATTCTTTTAAGGTCGCTGGTGCTGTGACAATATCCTTCACTATTTGTCCTTTTTCTAAGACTACTATACGCTCACACACCTCGGTAACATGCATGAGATCATGACTAGAAACCAATACGGTAACGCCTGAGCTTGCTGCCAAATCTTTAATAATGCCTTTGAGTCTAATTTGGGTGGTTGGATCTAGATTGGCAAAAGGCTCGTCTAAGATAACCACCTCTGGAGATCCTATAAAAGTGGCCACAATCCCCACTTTTTTCTGGTTTCCTTTAGAAAGGTCCCTTAAGTATTTCTTTTGCCCAAGGATCTCTCCATGAAAGAAATCTTCGAAATTTGACAGTAAATCAGATACCTCTGCTTTGGATTGGCCCCTGAGTTCCCCAATGAAATAAAAATATTCTTCTGGGGTTAAATAGCCAATCAAAAAACTCTCGTCAATAAAGGCCGCCGTAAAAGGCTTCCAGTCTTCAGAGGCGTTTACCACCACGCCATGAGAGTCTATATGCCCTGTACTGGGCTGAATAAGGTCTAACAACAAACTGAAGAAGGTGGTTTTTCCAGCCCCGTTATTCCCTACAAGGCCAAAACTTTGTCCTTTTGGAATGTCTAAATGTGGGATGTTTAAAACCGTTTGGTCTTTATAGGTCTTGGAGAGTTCGTGAACAGTGATCATATCTGAGCGGTTTATATTGTATGGTTAAAGCGGTGAGGCCTGTTGTCTTTATGTGCTTTTTTAAACCCTCTTGCAAAGGGCATGCTTTATTTAGCTAGTCTGCTTATACGCAGCTAGGGTTTTATACTTTTCGCTTTTGTATACTTTTTCTATAATCTGAAATACTTTGCTTTTAAACAAAAACCCGATTACACCCGCGAATGCCACGGAGGCAAAAGCCAATTCATCAGAGGCAAAAAGCGCAACGATCCAATAAATAGCGAGGGGAAGTAAAATCTTAGGAACCGTCAACAATAGGGTCTTGGCATTAAAAGACTGCTTGTCTCCAAAGGCTTTCTTTCCTGAAGCCAAGTCTATAGGGGTTTTAATGTAGGCGCCGCCCCAAAGGACCAAATAACCGTTAATCCCAATATTGTAAATTCCACCAACCAATACAGCTAGGTATGCGTTCAAGCCAAAGTACAAATAAGGTGTTGCGAGCAGCGTACTCGCAGCGGTAGCTATTACAATTAAATACCATTTCGCTTTAATGTAGTCTTGGTATTTTATGTTCTGACTCATCATTAAAGGGTAATAGGCGGAATCCCAACTAGGCACAAATTGGCCAAAATTGAATAAGAAGCCTCCTGAAACAAATATCCCTCCAAAAATTTTCCAAACGGGACCATCATAGATTTCAATGGCGCCTGTAAAAAAGAGCAGTCCATAAAATAAGAAGAAAAGCCCACCATAGAGGGCCATTTTTGAACGCTTGTTTCTGAGAATGAGGCGAATGTCATTTTTTATAAAAGTCCCTAAATTCCCAAACCTATTTAAAAAAGCATATTCTTGGGTGCTCGCTTCTTCTTGCTTGGTCGCTAGACCGGCGTCTAAGTACATATTTTTTCTAAAATACCCGAAAGCTACCCTAGACAAAATACCCAATAAAGCAAGCGGAATAAGACAAGCCAATGGATTGCTTCCCAATAAATTAAAGAAAGGGGCGGTGTATAAGGTCACGTCGAACCAACCAAAGTAATGGGCAGCACCAAGAGCGACAAAAGTGGCTATAAAGGCGTAAAATACCCCAGACATATTATTGATCAGTACATTTATATAATTGTTTACATAGATAAGTGCTGCCATGCCTAAGTGCCAAAAAATAACCTCCATGGCAGGGTAGTCTTTAGTGATCAGTACAATGGAAAAAGGCAAGAAGAAAAAAACATGGGACCAATTAAAAAAAGACACCACGGTCTTTAATAGAGAAAAACGCACCACTTGATTTTTAGTCAGCGGCACATACAAAAAAGGCTTTATGTTGGTCACTGGCATTTTTTGTAAGGAATATCTAAAGACCATGTCAAAAGCCAAATAGTAAATCATATACTTATTTACGATCTCAAAGGGGTCTCCCAATTCCGCTTTTTCAATAAAAAAAAATACGCCTACCCCAAGGCCTAAAAAGACCACCATAAAATACAATGCGCCAAACCCCATCAGGATTTTAATGGCTAAATTGGTCTGAAAGGAGGCGGCCCTAATAAAGGACTTCCACTCCAAAGAAATAAATCGTAACATCATGCTTTAAAATTATTACTTTTTTTATTGGTAGGCAATGTAGCGCTTTTGTTACAAGAAATAAATAAGCTGCTTTTTTTAACCCCCTATAATGCGTAATTTTGCTTGAAATTTTTGTTATGACCCATTTTCACCCCCTAAACGTTTCTCAAGTAGAGAATTTAACCACCCAATCGGTGGCCATTAGCTTTGAGATTCCAGAAAATTTACAAAGTAAATTCGCTTTTAAAGCAGGACAATATATTACTATAAAACACACCATTCACGGAAAAGAAGTGCGCAGGGCCTACTCTATTTCTTCTGCGCCAGAAGTGGCTGGACCACAGACCTCTGTAACCGTTGGGATTAAAGAAGTGACCAGTGGTGCCTTTTCTCCTTACGCGAACCGCTACATTCAAAAAGGCGACTCCCTAGAAGTTATGCCCCCTCAAGGGCGTTTCTTGTACGAGCCTACCGCAGCAGCAGTACACCATTTGGGCGTGGCTGCAGGAAGTGGGATTACCCCAATACTTTCTATTGCTAAAAGTGTTTTAGCCAGTGGGTCTGAACATAGCTTCACCCTAATTTACGGAAACAAATCTCGACAGGACGTGATGTTTTTGAGTGAAATTGAAGCCCTACAAGCGGCCTACCCCAACCAATTAAAAATACAATGGGTGTATTCTCAAGCCAAAGAAGACCAGGCGCTATTTGGAAGAATAGACACCGCTGCCATTAATTATGTGCTCAAAAACACTGACACAGCGCCATTTGATGGTGCCTACCTCTGTGGCCCAGAAGGCATGATCAAAACAGCTACAGAAACCTTAGAAAAAGCAGGTTTGGCCACAGACCAAATTCACTATGAACTGTTTACTGTTGCTACAGAGAGCACCACAGAAGCTGGGGAAGCTACTGCTGGCGGATCGGCCGCAGGCAAAATAGCAGTAGAAGTGACCGTAGATGGAGAGACGGCCTCGCTAGAAATGGATGCCAAAACCATCTTGCTAGACGCTATAATCAAGGCAGACATAGATGCGCCCTACTCTTGTCAGGGAGGGGTTTGCAGCTCTTGCATCTGTAAAGTGACTAAGGGTTCTGCCAGCATGATTAAGAATCAAATTCTCACAGACAGCGAGATAGCAGACGGCCTAGTGCTCTCTTGTCAAGCGATGGTGACTAGCGCGGAAATTGCGGTAGATTTTGACGACGTTTAAAAAATAAAACATCAACACCTATTATAAAAGGCTTGCCTCGTGCAGGTCTTTTTTTTGATATGGACCCCACCTTATTTGGCGGCTTTTTAGTAGCTTTAAACAAAAAATAATGAAAACAATTCTTTTCACCCTTTGCATGAGTGTTTCTTTAATGCTCGCTGCGCAAAACACCCCTACTGCTATGAATGTATATGACATTGCCCTTGAGGACATTGACGGAAACGCTATGGACTTATCTGCCTACAAAGGCAAGAAAATCCTTTTTGTAAACGTGGCTTCTAAATGTGGGTT
>TARA_B110000977_G_scaffold22997_1_pt1 | contig 10337 bp, 7 predicted proteins | sample TARA_B110000977 | Tara Oceans TARA_B110000977 (sample SAMEA4397798) | marine metagenome | biome: Polar Biome; feature: [SRF] surface water layer (ENVO:00010504); material: water (ENVO:00002006), including particulate matter (ENVO:01000060) such as... | depth 5 m | reverse complement strand
GGGGGGGAATTTCACCGTCCACGTCCATTTCTTGCTCCGTCGGCGGCGGCGGCGGCGCGGGCGGCATGTCGTCATCGCTCTCTTCCACGGGGTCTTCCACAGTGGTCGTTTGGTCCATGCTGATGCCTTGTATGAACTCCTGCGTGTCGCTGAACACGACCCCTGCTGAAGCGGCATCGTTTCCCTGTCCAGCGATGTTACATTTGTCTCGCTCTTCCTTCTCCCTGCGCTCCGCCACCACCGCGACGATTGTATCGACGCCTGTTGACCCGCTTTTCGATACCTGCCTTCGCCGCGCCGCCGCGAGCGCCCGTTCAAGCTCGTCGTCCTCTTCGCCATCGTCACCAACATCACCCGCCATTTCGGCCAGAATTTTTGTATCAGTAACCTGCTTCGCCTTCGTGAGCGCAGCCGCGAACTGCGCGTCCCTGCGCCACTTATCCGTCGCCGCCGCCGCGTCCGCCGCCGTGCCTTCCTCTTCGCGCGTCTTGCGCGACCCGAGGTCGGCACCGGTCGCGTCAGGCGCGTCCGCCTCAAGCTCATCCAAGTCGAGTTTCTTCTCGCGGAGCTTCTTCCTGCGCTTCTTTTTCGGTTTGTTGAACTTGGCGGCTTCCTTCTCCGCGTGTTCTGACGCGGTCATGAACTCGTCCAGGCTCTTTTTAGCCACCACGGCGCTCTGCTCTTCAACAACAGGCGCGCCGCCGAGACTCGCCGCTAAGCGTCTTCTAATCTCTTCTTTCTTCCTTTCCTCCGCTGCTAAGATCGCCCCCACATCGTTCAAAGTCAACGCCGTCTCCTCCTTCTCGTCGTACTTGCTCAACATGCTTTTGTTCGCGAGGTCATCCTCCTCTCCGAAGGGCTGGTCTGTTTTTTTAGTAGACGCGTCGCGCGCGCGTTTCCTGCGCGTCTCCTCCGCCAGCAAAACGTTCTCGAGCTCATCCCCATCTTCGTTCACCCCCGTTCGCGTCTCATCAAGAATAGATGAATCCTTCAGCGTAAGAATCATGGTCTCGCCCTCGTTAACGTCCTCGGCGCCGTGCCGAACCGTCAATCCCGCGAGCTCCGCCGACGTGTACGCATTATTATTTTTGTTTTTTCCTTCGTCGTCATCTTCATCGTCTGATTCGTCTTGCTCCGCGAGCTTCTTAGCCAGTTCCTCCGCTTTCCGTTTCTCATCAGTCAAGCGTTTCTTCTCCTCGGTTCGTGACTTGTTCACCCAGTCGAGTAAGTCGTCGCCCCCATCCTCCTCGCCCAGTTGTTTCGTGGTTCTGTTCCTTTGTTCCATCAAACGTTTCTCCTTGGCGGCGGCGATCTTCGCCGCGATCTCAGCCGTTTGCTTAGCCTTCTCCGCATCTACTCTTGCCTCGTGCGCCTGTTCCTCCGCTTCCCGTTGTTTCTTCGACCGGTCGCTCTCGCCCGTGCGCAACGGTTTCAAACCCACCGCCTCGCGCACGCGGTTCGTTTCCTCAAGACTCATGGACACCTCGCCGCCAGCTTCTGAAGTTTTCGCATCGATGCCGCCCTCGGGGAAAGCCGTGGAGTTTGAGGGGCCTGGCGCCTCGCCATCCTCCATGTCGTCGTCCGCATCACGGTGGCCCATCACGCAAAGCGCTGCTCCGCGACAGAAGGTCGACGCAGGTGCACTGAGGCTATGGCACGCGCCACGGGGGACGCGGATTTCATCAATTCGTGGAAAACTGAAAAAGCCAACGAGCGAAAAAGCAATAACGATTTCTGAAAACGCTTCGTCACAATCTGGTCGCGATGGGCGACGAGGGGGCGAGAGGAAGCGCGTCCCCCTCGACGAGTTCAAGGAGTTTTTCTGACGACCCTCCCATTTTCTCCACCGTGCTCGTGTACGCCACATCCTCTAGGCACTACCTCGTGGCGGGCACGAGGGACAAATTGAGTTGGCGCATCTTAAACGTGTCAAGATTCGTGAACACTGATGGCTCCCTGGATGCGTCGGAGGACCCTACGGAGTACTCCGAGACGCAGTGCGCACGAGTTTTGGCTGCTATTTCAGCGGGAAACGCGAGCTCGGGGGGCATGTCGTTAGTAGCGCGCGGGGTCGCCGTCGTGGGCACGTTACGTATCCTGAATGGCCATTACATTTGCCTCGTCACGCAACGCATACGCCTGGGGCAAATCCGCGGGCACGACGTGTTCGGCGTAGGCGCGTCAGAGCTGGTGCGCATCGCGGAGAGTAAATCGGTGGAACATGCTCCGAGTTCGTCAAATAGCTCGTCTCCGTCCACCACTGCAAACACATCAAACCCGAACCTCGAAGCCTCGGAGAAGAAACTTAAAAAGCTTCTTTTGTGGGTGGACCTTTCGCGTGGGTGTTTCTACTCGCACACCTACGGCATCGCCGCGACGTTGCAGAGTAACGCGTTAAATGTGTCGTCCGCTGAATTTTCGAGAAGAGACTTCGACAGCCAGTTCGCGTGGAATGCGCACTTGTCGAAACCGCTTCGTTTGGCGATCGGCGAGGCGCCCGCCGCGCGCTGGGTAACGCCGCTGGTTTTTGGATTCTTCGAACGAAGAAGAGTGTCACTTTTAGGCAAGGAGCTTGACATCACTTTAATCGCGCGCCGATCCAGACACTTCGCGGGAACGCGGTACCGCAGACGGGGCGTCAACGCTAAAGGACACGTCGCGAACGAAGTGGAGACGGAACAGATAATCGACGTACTGGACGAAGCGTTGGACGACGACGTGAAGAATATAAATAAACCTCCGCCGCGCGTCTCCAGCGCCGCGCAGTTGCGCGGATCGATTCCAATTTTTTGGTCACAAGAAGCCTCTGTTGTTGCGGCGCGACCTGAGATCATGCTAGGCAACGGCCGAGTACATGATTCGGAACACACCGCGACTGCGAATCACCTTGATTTGGTGGAACGAAGGTACGGCGCGCCGGCGATTATGCTGAGCCTGGTGCGTTCGTGCGAGAAAAAACGGCGCGAAGAAATTCTTCGAGACGCGCTTCACGACGCCCTGGAGACAATTAACGCGAATAGGCAGGGAATAGGAAGGGAACGCATCGCGTGCGTGCACTGGGACTTCGAGAGGCACATGCGACGCGGCGCGCGGGTCACTGAACAAGTTATTGAAACCGAAACAGATCTGTCCCAACCTCCACCGCGCGAGACGTCCACGACGATCGGGTTGACGCGCCTCGCACGTGTCGCCGCTGGGGCTTTGGAGCTGGTAGGCGTGTTCGCGGTTGGGCATCGTGTCGCGCTAGAAGCGGCTGCCGCGCGTCACGAGCGCGATGCACGTGGCGAACCCGCAGCTAGAGCGGCGGCGGCGTGGCGCGCTGCCGCGTGCGAGCTCGTGACCGGCGTTGACGGAGCAGACGCTACCACCGGCGCGTGCGCGTCAGCGTCTCCCTGGGCGTCGTCCTTAGGCCCGCCGCCTTCGTGCGCCACCCCTTCCGATATACGCCAGCACGTAGGCGTCATAAAACAAACCGGTGTGCTTCGCTCGCACTGCATCGACTGTCTTGACAGAACAAACGTAGCACAATTTGCGTGGGGTTTAGCGGCGCTCGGGGCGCAGCTTGAAGCGCTTGGTTTAGCGGACTCAGGCGCGCTTCCCATGGAAAGCACGTTAGCTGGAGTGCTGCTTACAATGTACCGAGGGATGGGTGACTCGATCGCGATGCAGTACGGAGGCAGCGAGGCGCATGCAAAGGTCCGGGGAGACGACGTCGGTTCTTCAAAATCGAAAGACGACGACGGATCAATTAGTTTCTGGAAAAACGCGGGCAAAACCTTAGCGGCGTCTTCCGCTAAGGTTTTGACCTCCGCGAAGAGGTTCTACAGCAACGCGTACACGGACCAGGATAAGCAAGAGGGGATCGATCTGTGGATCGGCACGCACCCGGCGACGAAAACCTTTCGCAAAGACGACGAGGGTTCGTGTTTGGGGCGACGCGAAAATACTAACTCGAATACTGGACCACCAAATGTATCGTCTTTGAACTGGACCCTGCTGCGCGGCGCTTCCGGTGAGACTCACGGTTGCAATGACGACGATTACTCTGAAAGTAACGAGGGCTCCGAAAATAACACAATGTCGAACTTGGTTTCTCTGGACAACGTCGCGTCGCGGCGACTGAAAGCCACGCCCGTGCGTTTGGACGGCTCATCTTCGCGTGCTGCGTTTGTGGAGACGGGTGAGACACGAATAGGCTCTCCTCCAATGCACGGCCCTCTGGTTAGTTCCCTCGAAAATGGAACATGCGTAGACAGAGTAGACAGCGTAGACACATGCTTAGATATTTTATCCGACCTTTCTTCTCCAGTCGTTTCAACGGAGGATGCGTCGACGTACGCTTTGTTCGCGACCGGCGCGGTGGACGACTCGTTTTATTTTCCGGCGACGGAACAGGATGGCGCTAATTCTTTTCCCGATGGAAACGAACCGGACATTGATTCGAAACGCGAGTGGAGCGAAACTGCGGCGGCGGCGGAGTACGCGGCGATGACGAAGGCGGTCGCAGCGGCGGCGTGTGTGTAGACGGGAGAAGTGTGCAGCGGAGGTACTAGCTCAGTCGTTTTTCGCATGAAAACAATGCTGCTGATTTTACAATTGTCTCTACCCCAACACTGTGCAACCCTTAGAAAAACATGGTAAACCCAAAACTAACCGTCCGTTGGGGCACGGGGGCGCCGTTGGCCTTTGCCAAGGTAGCAATGTCATCGAACTCACCTTCATTCGCTCGCAAGATCGTGCGCTCGTCCCACGGACAGCCGTTTTTGCGCAACCACTTCAGCGCTTCGAGTTGCCCGAGTTGAGCCGCGGTGGCGCATGTAAACGCGTCCCATGGCGCGCCGTTCGCGCGCAAAATCTCTAGCATCTCCAGATTTCCACGCCCCAATGCCTGCCAAATCGTCTCCGTATCCACCGGGGCATCGTTCAAGAACAACCACTTCAAAATCTTGAGGTGACCCTGACTCGCTGCCAGCGAGCACGCGTTAGTGTCCCACGGGCAGCCGTTTGCGCGCGTCCACTTCAACTCCTCAAGGTAGCCTTCCTGCGCCGCCCAAGCGCACGTCCTCTCGTTCCACGGGCAACCATTAGCGCGCGCCCACTAGATGATATCGAGATGTTCCTCCGCCGCAATCATGCTCGACTTCTCGTCCCACGGGCAGCCGTTCGCGCGTGCCCACTGAAGCACCTCGAAATGCCTGCCCTCAGCCGCGTTTGAGCACGTCTCCGGGTCCCACGGGCAGTCTTTCTCGCGCGCCCACCGCAGCACGCCGAGGTGTCTGCCCGCCGCCGCCCCAGCGCACGTCCCCCCGTCCCATAGTGTGTTCTTCTCGCGCAATAGCTTCAACTTCTCGAGCTGTCCACTCCTCGCCGCTGCCACGCACAGTTATGCTTCATGCGGCAGTTGACCTCTCCTTTGCAGGCGCTCCATCTCGCTTAAACAACCAATCTTCACGGCTTCAAGAAAACCAAGCTGTTCAACCTGTCGCCCAGTCGCCGCCACCGCGGCACGCATCGGACGACTGACCACTCTGAGCCGTGCGAGATCTGCGGGATCGTCAAAGTAATCGGATCTGAGAGTGACGACCAGGTGGTTGGGAAGGCCCGGGAGGGCTGTTTGCGGGGAGGAATCGTGCGTATCGGTCGCGTGCGCTGCGCGCGCTCTTCTGCGCGCACGTTTCGCAGCGCCTAAGGTCGATTTAGATGACATCGTGGAGGATGTAGGAGGTGTTGTGTGCGGGTTGTTGTGCGTCGTAGCTTTTCGTTGGGCCTGCGACCTTTGGTCTTCCGAGGTTTTTTCAGTTCTCGGATGTCAATAAATACTACGATTCGCGGCTTCTCGTGCACTCTGCCGTGCGCCATGGCTGAAGACCAACTCGACGCAGGCTCATGAGATGGCGTACCAAAACAAGATCGCGTGACTCTTCGCGTCAGGCATGCAAATCCTGACGAAGAAGACAAGGACTTCAAGGTCACGCGCACCACGAATCTCACAGATTTTCTTTGGCAGCGGTACAAACAATTCCGCACGGGTGCCTTGAAGTTCTCCAGGCCGAGTTATATGGTACGTATCAGGACTGATGCGACGCCCACTGCACTTGGGATGTTCATGAACATGCCAAATCCACCTATGCGCGTCATCCAAATAAGGATGATATGGGCCACACGATGCCAGCTGAGGCCCGACCCCTACGAGACAAAAGTGCCCGACGTGACAGGTCGTAGCGTGGATGATGATGATAATGATTCTGGCTGGGGAAACCTTCCACTCCACATCCTCGAGACGATCTTCGGGTACATCGAGGACCAAGAAGACGTTGGCTGCTGCATGCTGGTGAGCAAACGATGGAGCCTAGAGAGTGCAAAGCCTCGCGTGCGCGCCATCACTCGAAGCACTCTCATCGACAAGGACGACATTAACAGTCAAATCACTATTAATTTGGACGGCGAGATGATGAAGGTGCATCCCATCATGTTAGCTGCGCAGCTAGGAAACGTCGACGTCGTGCGATTGCTGCTGTCAAATGGCGTCAGGGTAGACAATGGTATCTTCGACACTAAAATTGACGAAGATTCCGTCACTCAAGGTGTTATCGGTGGCAGCGTCGTGGAGTGCGGCGCACCCGACGGCATGGAGGAGCCCGATATGCTCGAGGACGATCTTTTGTAAGGCAGCCTCCACATGCTCCGACCCGATTCGAAAATGAGAAGAATGGTTCGCGAAGTGAGCGAGAATCACAACTACCAGGCAAAGGCGTGTAGGAACAACATGGCCCCGTGCGACAACTACGTCGCGATTGTACACGCGCTCGTCGATGCGGGGATGAAGAACACTACATACGACTTGGAATGCGCGTTAGACATTGGCCACCCTGACATGGTAAAATCGATCGTCGAGAGGGATGGAGATGCCGCCGGTCATGGACGTAGGAGCCGAATCGTATATGGTGATCATGCGATGGTACGATTCCTTATTGAGTGCGGCACAGATCCAAACGGTCGCTTCAGCCCTGAAGAGCTTGAGAAGTTCCGCAGATCACCTGATATTCCCGATCCCGAGCCATGGCCCACGATCCTCGTAGCCATAAATAGTGCTCCGTTAGAAATCGACAAGATCCTGGGACTTCTCGAGATGATAAGTCTCTTGATTGAGCTAGGTGCGGAGAAAATGCTGAAGGAAGCCGGGGCAAGAGCGTGAACCCGCGACGTGTTAGAGACACATTGTTTGATACGAAAGACACGACACAGTACGCATTCGCTTCGACTACTTAATACCCATTACACGACCTAAAATCCCTCACGCTGAATCCATATCCGCGGCAGCACCGGATGTCATGGTTTCCCGCAGCGCCGCGGCGATCGCGGGCCGCAGGTGTTCGTCCTGCCCCAGCGCCTTCAGCAAAACTTTCGCACCCCCAGCGACGTCGCCGTCCGGCGAGCGCGTGGCTCGCGTCAGCGCCGCGCATGCCCCTGGCACGTGAACCAGCTCGCTTCGTTCTTTTTCGTTTCCCGTGGTCATGGCGAGTCCTATGATCGCCCGTACTGCGATTTCGTCGTTCCGGGCTGCAACCAAAGCCCGGCCAAGCGCGGTGACTCCGTTTCGCGAAATCACCGCGTCTCTGCACGCACCGCCGTCGCTTCGTTTTGCCGCGAGCCCGCACAGCAAGTCAAGAGAAGCTTCTGCGATTCCATCTGCGTCTCTTGTCGAGTTCGACGCCACGCTTGTAGACCCTACGCACCGGTCTACGACGAAATTTATTAAATTCGTAATCGCGTCGTCGTTCTCAATCGCCGCGTTCGCGGCGGCGTCCACGGTGACCAATATCCGGAACGCCTCCAGCGCGTTCATGTCCAACCGGTTTCCATCCGCTTGCTTCGCCGCGTTTAGAACCACGTCAACCACCTTGTGTTCCACGGCGTCCTCCGCCGCGCCTGGCACGCACGCCAACATCGCAACGAGCGCGGCGAGGGCGCTTTCCTTCGTGTCAAGGAAGTCATCACTCGACACCAGCTCCAGGACCGCCGGAACGGCATCGCGAAACGTTTCCGGGACCTGCGCCTTGGTGGCGAGCGTGGCGAACGCGGCGCACGCCTGCGCCGCAGTCGCCGCGCTTGCCGGTGGTTTCAGCTCAGAGACGAACTGCTCGACGGGAATCGGGAAGGGTGGAGCCGGGGGGGGATCGACCCCCATCGCGCCGTACGTAGACGGCGGATAAGGCGCGCTGAAGATTGACGAAAAGCGATCTCGAAAGTCGTTGAAAAAGTCGGCGGATCCGAGTAATAAGTGAAGTTGTCGTCGTCCTTCAGAGAGCAAGGCGCGTCGGGGCAGGCGTTTGGGTCTCAGCCCTTGTCGCGCCGATGGCGACCTCAGCGGCGAATGCGAGCCTGTACTCTATCCTCAGCGTAGACACCAACGCGTCAGGGGAGTCCGTGCGCAAGGCGTACCGCAAGCTCGTGTTAAAATGCCACCCCGACAAAGTGCGCGACCCCGCTTTAAAGCCGGACGCCGAGGCTCTGTTCCAGAAAATCGTCACCGCGTACGAGGTGCTGAGCGACGAGTTGAAACGACAAGAGTACGACAAGAAACAAAAGCTCAACGGCGCGGATGTTGATGACGTCTTGGTGAACGTCACGTTGAAGGAGGCGCTTACCGGGGCGACGAAGTTAGCGATGGTGCTTGACAAAAAAAAGTGCGCGGCGTGCGTAGGGGTGGGCATGCGCTGCGAGTCCTGTTCGAAGTGCGGCGGGCGACGAGTAGATGGAAATAGCAAAGAGTGTCCTAAATGCAGCGGCAGGGGCTTCGGAGCACCGACACCGTGCGACACGTGCAAGAGTGAAGGAAAGGTTGAGGATTTTTTCCAAGGCCGCGTCGTGGTGCCGGCCGGCGTCGCGGACGGGTCGCGCGTACAAGTCACGGGCAAGACGCAACACGCAAAGATAAAAATTATGCCCAGCAAGATGTTCCAAAGGGAGGGGGTGACTATAAAGTCTACTTTGATATTGACCGCAACGCAAGCCAGGGAAGGCGGGTTCTTCGACGTGGAAACTATCGGGGGGACGGAGACGGTGTTTTTGGACAGCGCGGTTGCGACGGGGGATGTCAAAACGCTGGAGGGGAAGGGACTGCCTTTGCCCGGGTACGAGGATTTGAAAACTGATGACGTGAAACGAGGGGACCACGTGATGCGTATCGAGGTGAGCGGGGGGTTGGGTGTGGAGGGGGGTGACGATATGGCAGGAGGTGACTCTGCGGCGATGCTTGGAACGGCCTACGACGCGAACGACGGACGCCCTGCGAAGCGCGCCAAGACGACGGACGAAGCGACGCATAAAACCGAACCGGCGTCTTCGGCCGTGCCCGAGAAGGTGGACCTCGCCGTTCTTCTCGCGGCGAAAAAAGCTGCGCTTCTCGCCGCGCTCGAGGCGAAAACAGGAGGGGCGTGAGTAGTCTTAGCAACACGCCTCTGTTGTGGGGAAAACATATTTTTTCACTCCTTTTCTTCCTCCCGTTCGTTCGACGAGGTCATTACAGTGCAATCAGTCTGCAAAAACTATTGAATCTCGTTTTGCCCAAGATACGCCAAACTCGCCTCGGCCCAACAATAGCACACCTCGCTTCGGCACGATGTCCGCTCGCACCGCGCTTCTGACCCTGGCTCGCCGGGCGGCGAAGGCCCCCGCGCGGGTATCGCGCCGCTACATGTCCGGCGGCACCGTCGAGGAGGAGATCGGTGCGTCCCCCCCCGTGTGATGAGGGGATATTGATATTTTAGGGCAAATGATGGACCGCGGGAGGATGACCGGGGGATCTACCCGCCACCGTCCCGTTCTTCTTCGCGATCGAGCTGTCGCGCGGTACCCTGGTCAAACGCTTGTATGCCTCACGTAGACCCGGCACTAGAAGGGACAGTATAACTAGGGCTACAGAAGACTCTAGAGACTCTTCCCGCAAATCAAAATCACTGACACTGACCCCTCTTCTTTTCTTAAAATCCCACAGCCGAGATGAACAAATGGCGCGCGGTTACTTTCCTCGCCGTCCCCGCGTGCGTCGGTTTCGGCGTGTACTCGCTCGCCAACGCGACGCACCACCACGAAAGCGAAAGGCCCGCGTACTCGTATCTCAGAATCAGGAACAAAATCTTTCCCTGGGGAGGCGACTGCGGGCTGTTCGAGTACGGAAAGTGCCAGGAAGAATGAGAAAGATCATTTGAGAAGATTTGTGGTTTAAGTGTGTGAGCATATAGTCAGACATAGTGAGACAGTCTGTTTCATCGCACATACGTATCCATCGAAAGGATGTACACCTACTACTTGTAATTTGATTGTTCGATTACAAT
>TARA_B110000977_G_scaffold161144_2_pt1 | contig 10348 bp, 5 predicted proteins | sample TARA_B110000977 | Tara Oceans TARA_B110000977 (sample SAMEA4397798) | marine metagenome | biome: Polar Biome; feature: [SRF] surface water layer (ENVO:00010504); material: water (ENVO:00002006), including particulate matter (ENVO:01000060) such as... | depth 5 m | reverse complement strand
TTTGTCTTTCAACGCGTGCGGTTTTTTTATGTCTGCACCGAAACCTTCGCGAACTTGGTGTTGTCTTTTACCACGAAGCATATCGACGAGCCATCCTGGTACCGCACAAAGAATTTACTTCAACTGGATGGGTATCCATATGGATACTTGCATTTCGCCCTCGACGCTTCCTCCAGGTCCTTCTGCAACGCTTCCTGTGCCTAAGCATACCCCGCGTTGGCTTTCGCCATGAACGCGGCGAAGCCTCCTGTTGGTTTGGAAGGGACCGCCGGTTCCGCTTTGGGTGCCGAACCCGACGGTTTGGCAACGGAAGGCGGTCGAGAAAACGAGATTGGCTGCGCCGTAACCGCAGGCACTCGTGTCACGTTACGTTGGCGCACAGCCACCGGTCTCGCGTTGTCACTCTTCACGCGTTGCAGTTCCTCGCCCTTGCGACGAAGTTCTTCCTTTACCTGCGAAATCTCCGCGTGCAAGGCCGCGTTAGCCTTCGCAAGCTCTGCATTCGCTTCCGTCGTCTTTTCGAGAGCGGCGTGGAGCATCCTGATGGTGACATCCGCACGCTTCGCCTCGGTCGAGTCCATCTTGTTGCTATGGGGCGTGCGGTGTGTTCTGTTTCCCAGAAGAAAAATCCCGACGGTTCCTTTCGTCAGTTCCGAGGATTAAAGACGCTTCGTATCTTCCGAGATCGCCTCGAGGTGACACTCCGCTGCTGCACAACTAGTATGACCCACAGCACCGAAGATGAGGTACGCCCGATAGCTATCTGCCTCGCGGAGATTTGCGGGCGGGAGGGCAAGCTTGCGTCTTACGCCATGAATCAACTCTACTCCGAGATGCCCGACAGCCGCAAGATTCTCCCTGCCAACACGTTGAAAAGACTCGTCCAGTTCTTCCCTACGATCACAAGCTCCTCTGGCACAGACCCCAGGTTGATGATACGCGACGTGCGACCGCTCATCGCAATGGTATACTGGTGGACCGTGAATCCTCCGCTTGGAGGCTCTTTCGGTAACCTAAATCCGGTTGCACCTCCCACGCCTGAAGTCACAGAGAAACGACAGAATACCGTCGTTACAAGAGTTCGGCGTGGATCTATGCGCGGTGGCGCGGGCGGGAAAGCTCGACCCCGTGCTCGGCCGCGATGCGGAGCTGGATCAAATTTTAACAAGTTCTTGTCCAAAGACGTAGACGTAACCCCTGTTTAGTCGGCGACCCGGGAGTTTCCGAAGGCTTCGCGCGTCTCATCGACTCGGGGAACGCACCGGAGCGTTTAAAAAACAAGAGAGTGGTGAGTCCGCAGCTGGGTTTGCTTTTCGCCAGCGAGTGTAGCGCCGCGAGTGAGTTTATGGCCTTCACCAACGAAGCGAAGAGCGCGGGCGACGTCACTCTGTTTGTTATATGAAATTGACCCGCTCGTCGGAGCGGGGTACAAGGACTGCGTGGACATGATGAAACTCGCTGCACACGTCGCAGATGTCGTGGTGCAGCGGACGGGAGTGCCAATAGGCAAACTCAGCGAAGACGACACGAAGTCGCTTTTGAAAATTGAAGCCGAAATCAAGGAGCTGATCATAGGCCAAACAGAAGCGGTGACTGCAATTTCGCGCGCCTTGAGGTTTTAGGGTTTTAGGGTTTAGGAAGTGGGTTGGCGGACGGCTTGCGACATGTCGCGTCGATGATTTTCGCGGGGCCGACAGGGGTGGGTAAAACCGAGCTCGCCAAAGCCTTGACGCAGACTTACTACGGCGCCGAGAAAATTATGGTGCGGCTCGACATGAGTGAGTACATGGAGAAATACAGCGTTTCCAGGCTTGTCGGCTCTCCTCCCGGGTACGTCGGATACGATAGTGGCGGCCAGCTCACCGACGCCGTGCGTCGTGACCCGCATACGTTGATTTTGCTGGACGAAATTGAAAAAGCACACCCCGATGTTGTCAACATGTTGCTTCAAGTCTAGGAGGACAGGCGGTTGATGGATAATAAAGGGCGGACGGTGGATTTCACAAGCGCGATGTTGATTATGACCTCGACGTCGGGTCAATTGCGATTTTGCAATCCATGCAAAACGGCACCGCGGCGCAGTACGCGCGTGCGGAGCTAACGTGCGTCGTGAGCTCTCGTCGCAGTGTCGTCCTGAATTCCTGAACCGTTTAGATGAGATCATCGTGTTCTGCCCGTTGACCAAAACCAAAATAGGCTCAATCGCTGAGCTGATGTTAAAATCGGTGCAAAAGCGAGCCGCAGCGAAGGGCGTGACCGTAACGATGGACGATACTTTCCGCGTGACGTTGTTGAAGCAGGATTTTTCGCCAATGTTCGGCACGCGGCCCATGCGCAGATCTGTGCAGCGAGTGCTAGAAAATCCACTAGCCGAGTGTCTGTTGGACGGCTCCGCGTGCGAGGGCGATACACTCTTCGTCTCTGCCGACGCAAAAGGCGTGCGCGTCCGGAACAAACGGGGCGTGAGCAAGACGTTTGAACACGCGTCGCTAGGCAGCGATGGGGGAGGGATCGACGCAGGAGAGGTGTCAGTAGTAGCGTGATGTCATGATGCGGAATGGGAAGTCTGAAAAACAATTAATCGTAAGTCTTTCTATGCACAAAGAATTATTCAATCAGTTCCCCGGTTTTTTCATCACTGATTCGTGCCCGCTGATCTCCCCGCTCACCCTAGAGAACCCCTGGTACGTTTTGTTCAGCACCTGCGCCAAGGTATTGCGCAGCGTCGCGGGGTAGAACGGCTTTGACATACTTCCGTTCATACCAGCCTCCTTGACCTTCGCCGTGTACTCCGGTCCGACGTTCGCGGACAACCCGACGATGACGTGCGAGGTTCGGCTTTTATTTTCAGCCTTCCCCAAGAAGCCCTTTTCAAACTCGCGAATCGCAATCGTGGCCTCCGCGCCGTCCATAATGGGCATCATCATGTCCATCAAAATGCAGTCGTACTTCGGCTTGCCTGATTCCAATCGCTCGGTAACCATGTCAACGGCTTCCTTCCCGTGGTTAGCGACTTCCAAATCCGCCCCCGCTTTCACTATTGAGTACTTGGCCATCTGCTGGTTCATCAGGTTGTCCTCTACTAACAGAACGGACATGCCACTTAACTCACCAGTGCTAGGGTTCGCGGTGACATTTACAGTAGCAGCAGTAGTGGTGTTGCCTGTAACACCTCCACCACCTCCACCCGTAACACCCCCTGGCGTATCGCTGCTCTTTTCGGAACTCGTCCTACTCACGCTCGAGTCCCGCCTCTTTTCAATCTTCCTCTGTTCGCTCTCCACGATCGCGTCGATTTCGCTTCGCTTCATGGACTCGATCGTATTGTGCGCTGCGTTTAGGCCGGCGGTTTCAAGACGTTCCGCGATTTCCCTGGGATCGCCCCCTAGACTCTCATGCAGCCACTCCGCGTCAGACGCCGTGACCCGCTCGTTGGTGTGCATTTTGTTCGCCAGCTTGGTCACCGCTTTTAAAAGATCGCTCGGCTTCACCGGCTTCAACACAAACTGCACGTTGGGTTCATCCGGGATGGTACGGTGGAGTTCCATTAATTGATAAGGGAGGCCTAGCACGAGTAGACCTACGGGGCGATCAGGGGACTGCTTGCGGACAAATTCAAGCGCGTGAGAAACCCCATCAACACCCGCAAGAATAATAGGACTCCCTAACTGGCTGGCTTGTTTTATCTTAGCGGGCAAATCTGCTTCCCTCTGCACCGTGACGTAGTGCACACCAGGCCGCGCGCCAAAGCACTTGAAAATGCAACCGACGTGTTTCCGGGTGTTGTCGCTGACGGATGGGTGAAACACCGCTCGCGCGGTCGGAGGGAGCCGGTCGTTCTCCACGTCAAACTCATCCTCCACGAAGTCATCGGTTTCGTACTGGTCGCTTGAGATGTTCCCGTCGCTTCCGGAAATACCACCGCCATCCTCACCGGTGTTTCCATCCGTACTGGCTCGGGGCGTCACCTGCGCGTGGTTCGCGGCGAAGTGAAAGAAGAACCTGGTGTATGCGTCCTCGACACTTTCATAGTCAATAGACCCACCCATACACTCGATGATGGCTTTGGTGATCACCAAGCCGAGGCCGGTGCCTTTGACCTTGGCGGACGCGTGGTCCGCGGGTTGGCAAAACGGCACGAACAGCGCGTGCTGCTTCTCCACTGGAATACCAACGCCGTTGTCCTTCACCTCGAAGGACAGAAGGCTTGAATGGGGTTTGCCTTCGATTGACCGGACGTCGACTGTAAATTCAACTAAAGCTGTTCTTCCCTCCACGTTCGAGCTATACTTAATCGCGTTGTCCACCAAGTTAATGCAGCACTGCCGTAAACGAAAAAAGTCGGAAACAAACCTCGTGTTGAAGTGTTCCGGTTGGTTGATCAACATGACCAACTCCACACCTCGACTACTCGCTTTTTGGGATATATCCGTAACTTGTTCTATTAATTGACGCACCGTCCACACGTCTTCGGATAATTCAATGGAATCAGAAGACCCAGAACTCCCGTCCTTTGCTCCCTCGAACTTTGCGAAATCCAGGATTTGGTTGATCAAACCGAGTAACGCTTCCGCACTGGTCAAACTCGCTTTAATAAAGCTATTCGTAAAGTCGGTTAATTCCCCAGACTCCATGGCTAAGGTGTTGAAGCCGATAATGGAATTCAAAGGCGTTCTGAGTTCATGAGTGATGTTGAAGAAGAACGCGCGCTGGACGTTGCTCATGTGCACCGCGAAGCTCGCTCGCCGGTCGTCCAGGGCTTCGATGAATCGCAAAGACCCAGCTGAGATAACCAAACTGTACGAGAACTTCGTGAGCACGTCGTTGTACAAGTACAGGTCGTGCTGCTGCTTGCAGGTTAGAAACCCGTACTCAGTTAGGAAGTAAATCGTGGGGTAACCACTCCACGCGACGCACTTTAACAGCGCAATGACCATGAGACGTCCCTTATCTAAAAAGGTCATCTTCGCGAAGCGCAACACGTCTAATAGAGCGGCGACGGAATGGCCCACGACGTAGCAGAAACACGCGCACGCCACGAGTAAGAAAGCCAGCCTCTCCATCCCAGAAGTCAGCGGCATGACCAAACCACAAAGAATCATTAATTCGTCAACTGCGATCAATAAATTCCGGTTCGCGGGCTGGTACCCGAGCTTTTCGGACTTCTTGGTGAGGATTTCTTTTTTGGAAGATGAAGATTCCGGTTGATCTTTGTCATCCTTCTCCGTCTTTTCTTTTCGCGTTTCCTTTCGAGGTAAAGCGGCGAACGCGTAGGCGTGTAGGTTTTGGACCACTAGCAACAAAACGGGGGTGGTGAATATCCACTCCAGCTGTCGTAGACCTGAGAATGAAACCGTCCCGGCGCCGTTCGTGAGCGACGCACTGTGGTACACGACGTACCAATCCTTGCCCAGCCACATCTCTCGGTGCGTCCAGGCTGCAACAGCGGATATGAACGCAACCTGGAGGTTGAGTTTGCATTTTGAAGCATGGCTGCTCCACGCTGCAGCGTTCAAATTGAACGCCAAAGCAGTTGAGAAGATCATCATCGCCACCAGGGCGTCGAACTCCGCGACGTGCTCCATCTTGCTCCCTGCGCCGGGAATATTGTCGACCACGGAACTCGGCGCAAGCATGGCGTACATCCCGCGGAGCTTGTCGTTCAGAACTACGAACAGGCCGAAGAAGACTTGACGTTAGGGTGGGAGGGGAAGAGAGATAGGGGTGGGTAAGGGTTAATGTACTGACGTACTTCGGATGGTGATGACACACAAGAGAGTGGGTCAATCCACGAGACACCAATCCCTAGTGAGAGTCGATATCCAATTCGATTCAACACTCCCAACCTCCCCACGTACCTAGCAGTTTCACCGGGTTCACCGACGGTAGGCTTTCGGATAGAACCAGGGGGTGGAGGTCGTCCCTGGAAGAGGCCACCGAAGAGGACATGCCGGCCGTCGTGTGGAACGGGGGCACGGCGACACGGCGACTGACGCGAAAACCTCATTTCCAAAAACCTGCTGTGAAAGTAACAATCAGCAAGGATTGGCTGGCCAAAATGCCACGGTGGCAATGCTCGAGTTGTATCGGCAAACAGTCAGGGCGGAGCAAATGTGTCATCACAATTTTTCTATTCGGGTCGAAACGCGTCCATTGCGTGCGATGGCACCGCGAGCACGGCACACGGCGCGAGGCGCGCGCACGTCCTCGCAGCCCCTCCAGCACCTCTTCTCTTACCGCCTCTCTGCCCGCCGACTTCCCCTACAACGTCCGACGCACTCGAAACGTTCGAGGCGATGGAACTCGACGAGACGTTCGACCGAAGCAAAGGCGCTACGTTTTGCGTTTCGTCGAGCGGCGGTATGTCCAACGCAGAAACGTGCGGCGTGTCTTTCCTTCTCAAAGTTGTCTTTCGTTCCTTCCCTCGTGACCCTACGATCAGCAGGTCAGCACCCCGCTCCTCCGAAATTTTCAGCAGTGCACCTAGGCCCCACTTGTTGGAGATCGCGTCGCTGGAGCCGGGGGGCAGGAAAGGGCCGAGCGTGTTTGCGGTGCTATCGCCGGTACCTACTACGACTACCGACGAAGCAGGCGTCGTGGCCGGCGTCGGTTCCAGGTTTCGAAACTTCGCGAAGGCGTGCGTTACATCATCATCGGAAAGCTGAAGCAGCTGTGAAACAATAGAAGAAGGTCCTGAGAACTCATCCGAAAGAGATTCAGATGACGTGACGTGCGCGATTATAATCGCCCTGTCGTCTGGGCGCACGATGTTTCTCAACGCCCACCGCACCAGCGCCACGCCGTCGGGGCCTCCGTCGTGCGATACGCAAACTACGTTGCCGGTGACTTTCGGGTGCGCAAGTTGCGTAGTGCGAGGAAGCGCAAAAGGGTCTGATCTGATCGTAGCCGTATCGGATTGTAGCGATAGGTTGGACAAGTCGGGGACGAAGGAGGTATCTTTTGTATCTTCACCATCATCGTCGTCTTCCTTTTCATCCACCCCAAGGTGCCAATTCCCGGGAAAACTCGAAGCGCGTGTGTGGTGAGGGCTTTGCAGCGATGTGACAGAATTCTTCCCTCGTTTCACAAACGAGTGGTCGTTCCCAAACCCTTGCGCCTTGCGGGCGTCGCGTTGCCGAACCACGCACACCGGCACCGGGTTTGATTCCAACACGAACCGGCTCACGGACCCTAACACAAAACGTTTAATCGCATCGCCTGTGCCTAGATTGTCTCGGGTACCAACCAGCACTAAGTCGACCGCGCCTGGAGGAGGCGCTCCAGTGAGGTTCCAGTCGTTGGATGGCGAGTTTTGGAACGTCCCTGTGACGTTTCCGAACAAGTCGCCCGATAAGAATTTTACCAGCGCTTCTTTTTGGGGTAAAGAGGTTTCCAGTCGCAAAGCACTCGCGCCTTTGCCTCCTTCGTTCGCAGTGAACTCTTTGAACGCGGAGACCAGGGATAAGGGCATCCACTCGGGGTGGTTGTTTTCGGTAACGGGTTCCGTCACCACCCTGGCGCAGGACGTCACGAGGGGGCTGAGCTCCACGCAGTGTACCGCTACGAGCCGGTCGGTGTGTGGGTTCAAAATACCTCGAGCCAAGCTCCACTTCACTAACGCGGTCGCGTCCGCGCTCGGTCGCGCGCCGCTGCCGGCACCGGACACGCCACCCGCACTTCCGAGAAGCACGGCGACGGTTCGTGTGTGGTGCGTGGAGGGAACATCGGCAGTTGCCATGGTCGTGGAGGCACGAGGAGTTGTGTGCGACGAGGACGAAAAGTCGTTGCTTTTCGTTGCTTCGACGATTCCCAGAATTATGAAAACCCTCGTTTTTCTCCAACGACCTGTCATCACTCGCGCGCGATCTGTGTGCACCTGCCCACCTAAGCCGGTGAAGACACACTACGCTACCAGTGGCGTTCGATTCATGCATCGAACGTCCGGAGGGTATTGACCGACGTTCTGTTCACGAGATCAGTGAGTAGTTAGTCAGACGCTCTGATCCTTTGAACGCGATCGGCGCTTTTCGTTCGCTTTTTTAAATTGTCACCTTTAACCCGGCGCCACCATGCCCACTCGCAAAGAGCGCGAGAAGGAAGAGGAGAACGAGCGCAAGGCTGAGGAGAAGGCTGCTAAGAAGGCTGAAATCGCGGCGAAAAGAGCCGCAAGAGATGCTGAAAAGGCGGCGAAAGCAGCTGAGAAAGTGAGCGAAGTTTTAGAAAAGGTTGGGGAGTTGGAGGAGAAGGTGGCGGAGGATGACGATTCCAAATGGACCGCAGACGAGAGCGAAGCCTTGGTCAACGGGTTGAAAGCGAACCCCAGGGGGATGCACGCTACTGAACAGGTCAGGTGGGAAACCATCGCAAGTACTCCTGGTCTTGGAAAACGAAAAGAGGACCCCCTCCAGTGCGTATCGCACTACAAGTACCTGTTGCATAAATTGAAAGCCGCCAAAGCCGTCCAGCGATTGAAGAAGAAACCGATGCGCAACATCAAAAAAGAACAGGAAGAAGCGGCCAAGGCGAAGAAAGCAGCCGCTGAGGAAGCCAGGCTAGAAGCCTTGCGCAAAGCCAACGGCGGACGCCTGTCCGCCGAGGAACTGGGGTTCTTTATTCGAAGCGGCCCGGACGCGAACCGCCGCGCGAACTCGAACATGGATATCCAAATCATGAACGTGCAGTTGTACGGGGGAAAACAAGAGTTGCTTCAAGACGCGACTTTGAAATTGGTGCACGGCACGAAGTACGGGCTGGTGGGACGGAACGGCACTGGTAAATCCACCCTCCTCCACGCCATCGCGGAAAGAACAATTCCCATGCCCGAGCACATCCACATTATTCACGTGGAGCAGGAAGCCGCGCCCAGTGACAAGAGCGCGTTACAGACCGTGCTTGACACGGACGCTGAACGCGATTACCTTCTCAAGATTGAAAAAATCTTACTCGAAGCTGGCGACCAACAAGAGTTTGACGACGAGGGTAACCCAGTTGGCAAGGTCAAAGACACGCACGAGGGTATTGATTTGAACGAAATTTATGACAGATTGGATGAGATTGGGTCGGATGAAGCGATCGCGAGGGCTGGTTCTATTTTGGGAGGGTTGGGCTTCGACGCCAGGGACCAGAACAAAGCGACTAAAGAATTTTCCGGCGGGTGGAGGATGAGGATAAGTCTCGCGCAAGCGTTGTTCATGACCCCAGACCTACTACTCCTAGATGAACCCACGAACCACCTCGATGTCCACGCCCTGACCTGGCTGGAAGAATTTTTACAGAGGTGGGAAAAAACCGTGGTGATCGTGTCGCACGACCGAGGGTTCTTGAACGACACAACCACGGCGACGATGTTTCTTCACAACAAACGGCTGCGTTACTACGGCGGGAACTACGACACGTTCGTGAAGGTTCGCGCGGAGCACAGAGCGAACGAAGAAGCCACGCGCGCGAACCAGCAACAACGTGAAGGCCACCTCAAGAACTTTATCCAGAAGTTCGGACAGGGGCACAAGAAGATGGTCAAGCAAGCGCAGTGCCGGATGAAGATGCTCGCGAAGTTACAGGAAGAAGCTGTGGACGTGGATTTCGACGACCCATATTTACGCTTGAACTTTCCGTCCGCCACGCCGCTACCCCCCCCATGCATTTCCGTGATGAACGTCTCGTTCGGGTACGAAGGGTACGAAATATTGTACGAGAATCTTGATTTCGGGTTAGACATGGACAGTAGGGTCGCCATCGTGGGTCCGAACGGCGCGGGTAAGAGCACGTTTTTGAAACTGCTAGAGGGGGACATTCTGCCGACCAAGGGGTGGTGCAACCGGCACACGAAATTGAGGCTTGCGAGGTTCTCGCAGCACCATTTAGAGTCCATGGATTTAGAGCAGGACTGCGTGGCGCACATGAAGAGCCTGGACAACGAGATGCCTCTTGAGACGGCGAGGGCGTACTTAGGCAGGTTCGGGTTGTCAGGAGAATTAGCGACCAAGCCGGTGAAGTTTCTTTCGGGCGGTCAAAAGTCGCGCCTGGCGTTCGCTGAGCTAGCCTGGAAGCAGCCGCACATCATGCTGTTGGACGAGCCCACCAACCACCTTGATTTAGAGACCATCGAGGCGCTGGCGATGGCGCTGAACAACTTCGAGGGCGGCGTGGTGTTGGTGTCGCACGACGAGCGTTTGATCTCGCTGGTCGTCGACGAAATCTGGCAAGTCAAGAAGGGGAACATGGAAAAGAGTCCCCCCGAACCCGGGTACGTCCGGGTGTTCAACGGCTCGTTCGAGGAGTACAAGGAGAAGTTACGCAAGGAATTCGAGGGCGGGTCGCTCCTCACGAACAAGAAGAAACAAGATAA
>TARA_B110000977_G_scaffold193142_1_pt1 | contig 10365 bp, 11 predicted proteins | sample TARA_B110000977 | Tara Oceans TARA_B110000977 (sample SAMEA4397798) | marine metagenome | biome: Polar Biome; feature: [SRF] surface water layer (ENVO:00010504); material: water (ENVO:00002006), including particulate matter (ENVO:01000060) such as... | depth 5 m | reverse complement strand
AAATACATGGTAACTACTGCTTTAATATTTTTAAGATTATTTTTTTTAATGCATTCTAATAAATTTTCGGGTGACATTTGACCTGTTATAGGAGAGACATCAGCAAAATATATTTTAGCATTCAAGAATGAAGCCATACTTGCGGCAGCTATAAAATTAATAGAAGGAATTATTACAATGTCATTTTTTTTTAAATTAATTGATAAAAAAGCTAAGAGAAGAGCTGATGTTCCTGAATTACAGCTAAAACCATAATTACTTTTGCAGTATTGGGCAACATTAGTCTCAAATTTTTTAACGTAATCTCCATTACTTATTGATTTAGAACTTAACGATTCAGATACTGCTTTTTTATCATCTATATCTAAAAAATGTCTACTATAAGGGATGTAATTAACAGATTTGTTTATCATAAAACATTTATTTACAGTAAAATACTTCAGTTCTTTCTATCAATAAAGAAAAATAATTAAATATAAAATTTTTTTATGGGACAATTTCTTAATTACCTTTTGTTCTCAATCCAGATATACATACTTCTGAGTTTAAAAAATCATTAATACTAAATCTTCCAGACTCAACTTTTTTTATTTTTAAAAATACATCATTCATAATATCAAAATACTTTTTTAAAATTTTATCATCATGTAAAATGCAACAATACACTGCATTTGAAGCAAAAATTTTATTTTTTAACATTTCTTGTGTTATTAAAGTTTTATAGAGTAAATTATTTTTTGATCTGAAAGAAAAATTTGGAATTGCATTAATTCCCTTGATATCTATTTTAACATTATTTGTATTTGAGATATTTTCCCAATTTTTTTTTATTTTAATGCCAATATTCGAAATTATTTTCCATGATTTGATATCTTCCATAATTTTCAATGTTTCTAAAGCTGCAGTAGGACCAATTCTCTCTGTCCAAAATGTACTACTTATAAAAGTAGATTTTGCTGTTTCCATTACAGATCTTTTTCCAATAATTGCATTAATTGCATACCCATTACCAAGGGCTTTTCCAAAAATAACAATATCTGGATTAACCTTATAAAATTTATGCAAACCACCATAGACTTGCCTAAAACCAGACGTGCACTCATCAAAAATTAAAATGATATTTTTCTTTTCAGAAAGTTTTTTTACTTTTTGAAGAAAATTATTTTTAGGCTCATCATTTCTTTTAACCTCCATCTTAATAACACCTATGTCATTCTTTTCCACAATTGATTCTAGCTCTTCAAAATTATTATAAGAAAAAGGAAAAACAGTATTTTTAAGATTTTTAGGAACACCTTTTATAGGAACCTTGCTCATTAAATGTTCATCTAAACTTGATTTGTTAATTATATTGCTGGCAAGATACCAATCATGCCAACCATGATAACCACAAACGGCTATCTTATCTTTTCCTGAAGCGGCTCTTGCAATTCTTATAGCAACTGCATTTGCCTCACCTCCTGAACGTGTAAATCTAGCCATGTCTGCCCAAGGATGTAGTTCAATAAGTTTTTCTGCTAATTTAATTTCCTCTAAAGAGTTTAGAGTCGTCATATTTCCACTTTTTATTGTTTGTAAAACTTTTTTTTCGATCTTAGAATTAGAATAGCCTAATGTGTTAGTGCCAACTCCCATAAACGATAAGTCTGCAAAGCTGTTTCCATCTAAATCCCAAACTTTATATCCTTTGCTTTTTGAAAAATAAGCTGGCCATTTTTTGGGTAAAAATAAGTCAGGGTTTTTTGAAAAGAGCATGGTTCCACCTGGTATTATCTTTTGTGCTCTTTTCCACACTTTTTGCCCAGTATTCAATATTCCCCCCTCATTTCTTTTAATATGTTTATTAAACTGAAATATTTTTTCATTTTTTTTATAAAGTTTAATTATGTCATTAATTTCTATATTAAATATATTAGAAAATTTATCTAATAATAGACTCAATACTTTCTCATCTTCAGCTTCATCTAGAGTTAATCTTAAAAATGAATAGTCTTTTTTATACTTAATATTTATCTTACTAAAAGAATTATTTTCTCTTATATGTGTAGTAACATGTTCTCTTAATTCTTTTTTAGACCTGGATACTTTCCAAGCTTTTCTTAACGAATTAAAATTAAAAACCTCCACATCCATTCCATCTGGAAAAGTTGGAGGCATTGTATTTGTTGCATAATCTACTTTTTTTAAAAAAAAATTTTTTACTACATCATCAACAATTTTACTATCGATTAAGGGGCAATCTGCTGTAACTCTTACTATATTTTCTGCTTTAAAAGATTTTGAAACTTGAAAATATCTGTCAATTACATCTTCTTCCGGGCCTCTAAAGCAAAAAATTTTAAGCTTGTTACAAAGTTTTTCTATTTCATTATCAGCAGGATTTAATGTTGCTGCAACAATAATTTTTTTTATTTTCTTTGATTTTTGTAATCTTTTTATCAAAAGCTCTAAATAAGAAATATTTTTATACTTCCTTAAAACTTTTCCAGGAAACCTAGAAGAGCCATATCTAGCTTGTATTATTGTAAGAAGTTTCATTTAATTTTCCATTTTCTTGGATCAATTAAGTTTTTTTCATTATTTACAAAATTGTCAGGTATTAAAATTAATTTTTTATTAAATGAACTAATAATCTCCTTGAGATGAGATGAGTTGTCGAAGCCAACAATGAGATAGTCAATTTGACTTATTTTTTTAACAAAATGTATACAGGCTTCCAATTTCGATATTTGTTTTTTTTGACACCAATTTAAAAATGAAGAAAATATTTTTTTGCTTTTAAAATTTCCTATTCTAATTTTTTTTTCTAAAAGTACTCCTTGTAAAAAACAAGATCTTGCGTGAAGCTCTATATTTAACTTTTTTAATTTATATAAAAAATTATTATTTAAAAATCTATGGTCAAAAATGTTAACTGGCATTTGTATTATTTCTGGTTTCCAAAATTTTAAAACTCTATTGATTTCACCTACCTCATAAACAGATATACCAAGTTTAGAGATAAGTCTTTTTTTTTGGCAATCTAAAAGAATATTTAAAAATTCCTTATTTTTTCCTAATATGTCTGATGTGTCATGAATTAATAAGCCATATAAACTTTTAACTTTTAACTTTTTTAATGATTTATTTAGTTTTTCTTCAAACCATTTTTTTAAATCTTTAGGTTTCTTTTTAGGTAATTTAATCTTAGTAATAACTTTTTTTTTAATCTTAAGGTTTCCTATAATTTTTTCACTCTCTCCATAATTCATGGCGGTGTCAAATTTTTTTAATGAGTGATTTTTTAAGATTTTTTCTATATTTTTTATTTCTAATTTTTTAATTTTTGTTTTATTCAAGCCATACTTAAAGCCAAATTGGGCAGTCCCTATGAATAATTTCATTTAATCTTTTATAAAATTTTTTTTTAGTGGTGTTCCAAATGATATAAAGTTTTTAGATTTTTTACCTAGTATTTTTTCAAAATATTTTGGATGCATACCATATGATGGTCTAATTACTTTTATATTTTTTCTGGTAAATTTTTCTCCTTTTTTTATATCTTTTGAAATATAAATTGACCTTCGAGATTTTTTGAAAATAATTTCATTTTTTGTTGGACCATAAAATACTTTTCCCAAAGCTTTCCATGATAGATCACACTCTTTTCTTAACATCTGCATTTCATTAATTTCACTAGAAAACATGCCATCCACACCAACATTTTTTTTTAAAGTAAAATGTTTTTCTATAATCGTCGCCCCTAAAGTTACAGCAGATATTGCTGCTCCAATACCTAGGCTGTGATCTGAAAACCCTACCTCACATTTAAATACTTTTTTTAAATCTTCTATTGTTTTCAAATTTAAGTCACTTGGGTTGGCTGGATATGCACTTGTGCATTTAAGTAAAGCTAATTTTTTACAACCGTTTTTTCTTAAATATCTTACTGAATCTTTTAATTCTTTTAAGGTGGAGAGACCAGTAGACATTATTATAGGCTTGCCTGTTTCTGCTACTTTTTTTAATAATGGATAGTGATTATTTTCAAAAGAAGCAATTTTATAAATAGGTACATTTAATTTTTCCAGATAATCAACTGCAGTTTCATCAAATGGACTGCTAAAATAAATTAATTTATGTTTTTTAGCTCTGTCAAAAATTTTTTTATGCCAAGACCATGGGGTATGTGCTTTTTTATATAATTGAAACAAATTACGATTTTTTTTCCATGGATTTTTTTTATCTTTTATTAAAAAATCTTTTTTATTTGAATTTAATGTTATTGTTTCAGGGGTATATGTTTGCAATTTAATTGCATCAACACCACTTTTAGCTGCTAGGTCCACTAATTTTAATGCATTACTTAATGATCCATTATGATTACCTGATAATTCTGCGATTATAAAAGGTCTATTCTTTGATGAAATAGTTCTAGATTTTATTTTAATCATTATTTTAATATATAGTTTTTTGGTTTTTCAAAATATTTTGATCTCCTTGTCACCCTTGTAAACTCATCCTTGGGTGGAATTAAATCAAATCCAAGCATTGACTTTTGTTTTTTGGTTAACTTATTAAAAATTTTTTTGGGAGTATTTACCATATAATCAAAAGAAGGTTTTACAAACCACCTAGCGTAACCTAATACTAAAGCCCACCTTAAAGATTTATTATTTTTAGCTGATCCACCATGCCATAGATTCGCATTAAGTATCAATACACTTCCTTTTTTAGCTTTAATATAAAGCTGATTTTTTATCTTTTTAGAATTATCTGCATATCTTAATAATTTATGGCTACCTGGCACTACTATTGTTGTGCCATTTTCCTTATTCACATCGTCAAAATACCATATTACGTTTGTAACAATATTATAATTTACTCCTGGCAAATTACTATCTAAGTGGATTTGCTGCCCTGGGTTTCCTTGCAAAGGACATCTTGCTGAAATATTGTTCAAATAATAAGGTTCGGCATTTTTATATGATCCTTCTTTAAGAATTTTATCTAAAATTTTAACCACAGTTTTATGCTCAAAAAGTTTGAACCAACTTAAATTCTTGTTATGAAGATTGTAAACAACTTTTTCTAAAGATTTATTTGCTAAACTACCAACTTCATTTGAATTTATATATTTATCAGAATATTTATCGTATGTTTTTTCCAGAAGCTTTTTATATTTTTTACATTCTCGATCTGAAATTACATTTGGTATTATCGTATAACCTTTTTTAATAATCTGGTTAACATACTTTTGAACCATACTATTATTTAAGTTTACAAAAAACTGATATTTGCCTACCAAGATTTAAATTTGCTAATGCCCTATAAAAATTTTTTAGAGTTTCTGTTTTTCCATTTTTCCTCAAATTTTCCTCAAATTGCACTCTTTTTTTATGACAAAGAGATCCAAGTTTACCATCTTTCACGTAATTTTCTCCAAATAAAAGAAACATTTCTAAAGGAAAAGATGACTCACATATTTCCACAGAAAAACCTAAGTTTTCTAAAAAATTGACTAAACTATCTTTAGAAAAATAATTCAAATGATTTGGGGGTGCTACCCACCAGTCATTTAAACCATGAACATCTCTTCCCGCTGTTTGAAAATCATTGAATTCATTTGGCACATCGATTGCTAGGATGCCATTTGGTTTTAATATTTCTTTAATTTGGTTAATTGATTTTTCTGGATTTGCCAAATGTTCTAATACGTTGAACATTGTAACCATATCAAATTTTTTGTTACCAAATACATCCATACCTTCAAGACCTGCATGCTTAATATTTAATCCTTTTTTACAACCATACTCAACAGCTTCTATTGCTGGGTCAAAACCATAACAATCGAAACCTTTGTCTTTAAAAAATAATAAAGCTTGTGCCCATCCACATCCAATATCCAAAATTGAGTCTCCAATTTTGATATTTCTGTTTATTTCTAAAAAGTTATTATAGATATCATTCCATCTACCTTCAAAAAAAGCCTTATCATTAATTTGAACTTCTAAAGAAGAGTCATTAAAATTTTTATACTCACCAGTATAAAATTCATCTGCATAAAATTTTGTGATTTCTTCTGCTGATGGGGTTGGAGTTACCTGATAAAAACCAAATTTGTTTTTTTCTATTTTGTATTTTTTTTTCATTTTTTGGTAATTACGATTTAATTTTTTTAACATAAGTTTCTGCATTAATCCATCCTAGATTTGCAATCACATCAATTATAGATAAGTTATCTATAAACTTATTTTGATTTTTTTGCTTATATTCTATTGATTTATAGTTATTAAATAATAATTTAATTTTTGTTAAATCTTCAAATTTATCTTCTTTTAGATATTTTTTTGAACCCATCGGAGATAAATATTCTGTAGCATTAATTCTATTTAATATTTGTATTATCTTTATAGTTCTTTCATCTGTTAAATCAAAATCATTTGAATTAACAAAATTTGTTTTAAGATTTAATTTTTTTGAAATAAATTTTATAAGTTCTGTATTCAATTCAGAAAGGTTTTGAGATTTAAGTTTTTCAAAAAATTCAACTAATTGTGCAAGATCATCAATAAATGGGTGACTGGAATAAGCTTGCATAATGATTTTAGCATGTTTTTTTTGCCAACTGCTGGAATTATTGATAAGCTTATTCATAATTGTGGTAGAAAGCGAAGATTTTTTAGTCGGTATAGTGAGTATATACTTAATCTCATTCACTATGATAAAGTTTCTACTATGCCAGCTCCCTTTTGAATATTGTGCATCATTTAAAAATACAAAAATACTAGAATTATAAATAAGATTAAAGTACCCACTCCATGGAAAAAAAGTAGGTTGCATAATTGCACATCTCATTTTTTTATTTTTTTTATTAAAATTAATTTTTTAAAATCTTTGCACGTAATAACTTTATTTAAATAGTTAACTTTTTTTTTTAAATAAAAAGTTGCATCTTTATATCTTATTCCATTAACAATAATACCTCCAAAACATTTTTGGGCTTTTGCTGCATTATAAATATACATATAATCCACTTTATTAGAATCTTTAATTTTAATTCCTTTGTAAAAAGGCTTGTAGTATTTCCCTTTTAAAATTTTAGTAATTTTTTTATTTTTGAAATTTGTTTGGGCTTTTTTTAAAAGTGTTCTTAGATTTTTAAATAATTTTTTTTTGATTGAAATTTCATCATCCTGATAGTTTCTCTTGACAAAATATTTTGCCAAAAGAAAACCTTGATCAATTTTTTCGTTTATAATGTGAATTGATAGACCAATCCTTTTTTCATTATTTAGAAAAGCTGCTGTGATAGGATGTCTTCCTCTGTAAGCTGGTAAATCTCCTGGATGTATATTCCAAATACCTTCTTTATATTTTTCAATAAACTTATTTTTAAAAATGATACCAAAACCGTAGGAGATACCAAGTTCACTGTTAGAGAATATTTTTTTTTTTAAATCTTGATAAGACCTAATTAGGTTTACTTTGATTTTTAATTTTTCTACTTTTTTTATTATATCTTTATTTTCAGTAAAAATTTCATTTATAGAATAATTGAATGCAATAATATTTATTATCTCTGCTTCATTTGTAAAAAGATCAATCTTTTTTAAAACCAATTTTATCTCTATTTTATTAATTTTTCTGCTAACTTACTAACAGATTTATCTCTTGATAAAATTTTTTTTATAATTTTTACTGATTCATCTGGCGCAACCGCAAAAGCAAGTCGATAAAGGTCCATCCAATTCTTGTTGTTTTTAGATCTGACTTTTTCAATTTGCTTGATGATAGCAAGATATTTTTTTATGTTTTTATTTTTGAAATTTTTATTCATATGTTTATTTATATTTTGATTTACTTATTGTTTAAATAAAAAATTTCTGTTGTAGTAAATAATATTGAAAATTTTTCGTAGTAATTGATTTTTTTTTCTTTTTTTAATTTTTTAAGTAAAAGGCTATGTTTAATGAGTTCTTTTGGTAATGGCCACTCTTTTTTAATTAGAATTTTGTATTTAATTTTGTTTTTTTTTAAAAAATTGATTATTTTCTCTCTATTTGATAGTCCAAGAACAGGAAAAAGAAGAGATGCTTTATTAAAATGTTTGTTTTTATAATCCTTTAAGATCTTCATTAAAAATTTAGTTCCATCATTACCACTATCATTTGGGGCAAATTTAAACCATTTAGATACATTGTTTATTTTTGAGGAAATTCCAGAAATATCATTAATAATTAAATCAAATTTTTCATTCCCCCAATTTTTTAACAAATTAGATATTCTAATATCATAGTTTTCAGTTAATTTTTTTGCATTATAAATTGAACAATTAACTGCAGCCTTTGAAATATCAGAACCATATATATATTTTATAAATTTTTTTTTATATAGGTAGCATCCCACAACTCCTGAACCACATCCTAAATCTAATACTTTGTCATTTTTTTTTATTATTTTTGAGGCCGTGTCCATTAAAAGTATTGTTGTTAAGTTTGGTTCAAAAACTCTTTTATTTAAAAAAATTGAAAATTTATTGTTTAATATTGTGTATTTTTTTTTTATATATTTTGACACAGGATTAATTAAAACCTCCATCTATAGGTATTATTGATCCTGTTACATAATTTGATTTTATTAAAAAATTAATTGCATTAAAAACTGATTCATAATCTCCAATAGTTCTAGTATCTGTGTTGTTTAAAAGATCTTTTCTAATTTTTTTTTTAAGGTTTAAATAAAGCGGAGTATCAAAAGTACCTAAACTTAAATAATTAGAAGTGATACCATATCTCGCATATTCTTTTGATAGTGTTTTGCAATATCCTAGTGAAGCATATTTGCCTGAGGAATATCCAGCTAAACCAACATCTGTCTTGAATGCACGTGAAGAACCACAAAATATTATTCTACCCCAATTTTGTTTTAACATATGTGGTAATATCGATTTAATAATTTCATGAAAATTTAAAAAATTTGAGTTCATATCATTTAAAAGTTCTTTAGAGGTCTTGTTAATAATAATATTTGAACTTGAAGCTGCTTGCATTAGTATTAGTACGATTTTTTTATTTTTGATTTGATCAATATGTTTTTTGATTGATGAAATATTCTTATATTTAACTAACTTGTATTCTTTAATTTTTTTTATTTTTGAAAATTTAGAAAATCCTATAATATCATATTCATTATTTAGCTTGAATGCTTCTCTTGCAATTTTAGACGCACCACCGATAATTAAAATTTGTTTTTTAGAATGTAAATTATTTTTTGACATAATCCATAAAATGTTTATATAATATTCCAAAAAACTATTACATGATAACAAAAAAACAAGCAATCTCCTGTATATCTAAAGCACTAAAAGTTCCTAGTAATAAAGTAAACATTAATTTAAGTGATAAAGATTTTGAAAATTGGGACTCACTTGGCCATTTAGAGATTTTAATGAATTTAGATAAAGTTCTCAAAGGTAAGGCAATAAATATAAAAGATTTAGCTGAGGCTCATAGTGTAAAGAAAATATTTTCTGTATTAAAAAAAAATAAACTTTTAAATTGAGTCACTTTTCAATTTTAAATTTAGCAAATCAACTTGGGTCTACAAAGCTAATTATTTCTAATTTAAAAAAAAGTCACCCTCATTGGAATATAAAAGGTGTTTTAGAGAAAACAGGAATTAAAAAACTTTATATATCAAGCGAAAATGAGGACGTGCTTAACTTATCAATTAAATCTGGCAAAAAAACTCTTAAAAATTTTAATAAAAAAAAAATTGATTGTGTAATTGTGGTAACTCAAACAGCAAAAAAAAAATTGCCTTCAGTTGCATGTATGATTCAAGATCAATTAAATTTAAAAAAAAATATTATTGCCTTTGATATAGGTTTAGGTTGTTCTGGATTTGTATATGGTTTATCAATAATAAATTCATTGATAAGCTCTAACACGGTTAAAACGGTATTATTAATTTGTGCCGATACTTATAATAAATTCTTAGATGATCAAAATAGAACTTGTAAAACTATTTTTAGTGATGCAGCATCTTCATGCATTATTCAAAAAACAGACTCAAATAAAAAAGTAAAATTCAGCTTTTTAACAGATGGCTCAGGCGCAACCGATTTAATGGAAAACAACAACAATATTGAAATGAAAGGATCAAATATTTTTCACTTTACAACAAAAAATATTCCAATTCTTTTTAATGATATTTTAAAAAAGAATAATTTGAATAAAAAAAATATTGATCATTTTATTTTTCACCAAGCAAGTAAGTTGGTTATAGATAAATTAACTGAAATTCTAAAATTAGATGAAAATAAAGTTTTTAAAAATTATGATAAAGTGGGTAATACAGTTTCTTCATCCATTCCGATTGCAT
>TARA_B110000977_G_scaffold199051_2_pt1 | contig 10367 bp, 9 predicted proteins | sample TARA_B110000977 | Tara Oceans TARA_B110000977 (sample SAMEA4397798) | marine metagenome | biome: Polar Biome; feature: [SRF] surface water layer (ENVO:00010504); material: water (ENVO:00002006), including particulate matter (ENVO:01000060) such as... | depth 5 m | reverse complement strand
TGAAAATATTGTTGCTTGCAAAAGTTGTTTCAAACGTGGGCACACTTCGTCCGAGACTGGGGACGCCACACGGTCACGCGCGCGGTCGTGGTCGCGATGTCTGTGACTCGTTTGCCCGTCATTGTTGGAGAAATCGCTTGGTGTGGTTCGCGTCGCAATTGCGTCCCCAAAACATGTCGCGCCTCATCCCGGGTCGTCGCGCGTGCCTGGTCCGACGATGGTGTTCCTCCCGACCCGACGATAGGGGAGGTCACCAACGCCGTGCTTCACTTTCACGACACAACAACCGCCTCTGCGAGAGACACTGGGTTGGTTTCGTTACGAGTCTGGGCGGGGCGGTACGGGTGGGACGTGCAGGCTGCGAGTAAAACCCTTCGCGAGTGCGACGTGGTCACAGGAGAGGGATCCGTGGAGGTTGGTGTGCCTCCAAATGGATTGCCAACAAGTGTGTTACAAAACGACAAACTCGTGAACGCCAGCGACGCGCGTCTCGGGCTGTGGAAAACGCACGTGTTCCCGGATTTTTGCGTCCAGGCGCTTTGTTCGTTTGATGAAGCCGGTGGCATCACCAAGCGCCAAGTCCTGGATATGGCGACGCGGCGTGTGAAAGACACGCACCCGAACGTCGTGCCCGATGAATCTAAAATGTTTTCGCAAGTAAAAAACGAAAAAACTGAAAGGGAAAAGAAACCGCAAAACACAAGCGCCGCCTTCGCGGACGTTCTGAAATCCCTTCGGCGGCGGTTCGTGTCGGAAAAAGAATCGCCCGTTGTTGTCATGACAACGAAGGTTGGCAAGAAACGGGTTTACTTTGGGTTTGTGAAAGGGGTAGGCGGTGTGGGTAAAAATACGAACGGGTGGGAAGTGGCGTTCGGCGAGCTGGGCGACGAAAAAAATGAAAAAGATGAAAAAGATGAAATCGGTTCGCGCGACGATACGTCCACTGACACGCGGTTTGAAACCGCAAAAGGGGACGTCCCTTTAATAGCGACAATGGAGCAGCGAAGAGCGAAACGTCTCGGTACCATGCGTTTGGCGCAGATCAAGCCGAAAACAAATGACGATGAAGATTCAGACACGGACGCTGAAGAGTTTGAAAAAAACACGGAACGCGCGCTGGACGCGGCGCGGCGCGCGCGAACCGCGGGGTGGTGACGTGGTAGAGCATTTCGTGTGAAAGAACACGGTTTGGGGTTTGGAGGGGTACTGTTCAGGGTTTACTAGGTGTACTGTTTAGGGTTTGGAGGTACACTGTTTAGGGTTTAGGGTTTATTATTTCAACACACCCCGTGATACTAACACAAATCCCTTCACGTAAAGCGTTCAACCTTTTCTTTCCGCCCTTCCGTTTCCGCTAAGTGCGTTTGGTCGTTCGATTGCCCGGTCGTCGATCCCATGCCTGGCGGAAACAACGTTTGGATCGCCACTCGGTCCGTTTCTTTCAACCCAGGGTGCCACACGTCCACGATTAAGACTATTCGCGGTGTTGCGAAAGCGTGCGGTTCGAACCCAGCGTCTGTCTCTTCTTGTTCTGTTTTTCCAGTCACGAACTCGGCGCTGTGCACGAACGAGTCGTCGAAAACAATGGCGCGGTTTTCTTTCCACTCGACTTTCGAGTTGGAAACTACTAATTCGCACTTCGGCCGCGTCGTCTCGTTTGCGAGGAAAAACTTGTCCAGCGTGAGCACGGCTTTTAGCAGCGTGTAAAACGGTTTTAACACGGTCCACGTTATTGTTACCGACAGGAACTGGAAAAGCACCAACACCAGGGTTACCGGTAGGGTCAGTACCTTGAGGGTTGATACGAGAAGAACCCAAAGAAAATCAAACACCTTCCTCGAGGCACTTTTTCGCCCTTCAACTTTTTGAGGAGCGTCGCTCGTTTTCTTTGCATTCTTTTTCTTCGATTTGAATCCAATAAGACCCTCCAACGACGTTAAGGTGGTTTTAACAACCTTTTTAGGCACGACAATGCCCACGGACACACGCAGTCGCGCGTTGCACGGCCCGCAGTGCGGTGTGATTACGGTTCCCGGTTCAAGTTTGGAGATGTACGCGCTGCCGAACGCGCACCCGCCGACGCCGGAGCCGCCGCCGAAACACCCATTTTGCATTTTCTCAATCGCGCGCGCCGCGCTTGGAAACGCCTCGCAGTTCCGCCGGTCGCGGATGCCGTTTCTGTTTTTGTAAACGAAAAGTGGTTAACGACTTGTATGTGCAAACAGTGTGCCTGGATTTGGGAAATACAATACGTACCTGTACAGGTAAATCGCGGACCAGTCCCCGCCTTTTCGCACGGCGGGGTCGAAGGGCGCGAAGTCCAATTCGTTGGAAAACCGTAAACCGTTTTCGTCGTTTTTTCCACAGCGCGTTCGTTTCGCGAACACCACGCTCTCGATCTCGCGCCGGATCGACGGCGCCGCTGCTTCTAAAATCCGCACGTCGCTTTTGTGGTCCAACGCGTCGCCCCACAGGTTGAAACACGCGCACTTCCGGGGTTCGCCGAATACGCCATTTTTTTGTTGTCGACGGTTTCGCGCGACCCGTCCAGTTGACACATCAACACACCCCACCCCCCCTCGGTTGTGCACCGGAGTGGCGCTCAAATGCGGCAGCCGGAACACGGTCGGTGCCTGGTTGGTTTCCCTCACTCTTAAGGTTTTCAAAACCTTCAATTCGCTTTTACTCGCGAGCGCCAGAATCGCAGGCGACACGTTCCTGTTGAACACCGGGTCTTCCTTCATCATTTGCCGCAACCGCAACCCGTTCTTCGCCATCTCCAACGCGTGCGCGGACGGACGGCACCGCAGACAGTGCAAATCGGAACAAGGACTCAACGCGTCGCCCGGGTTCAATTTGGCATCGTTGGCGTTTGTTTCCGAATTTGTATTTACGTTTGCGTCGTCGCCGTCGCCATCCTTGGTTGCGTCAACTCCCTTCTGTCCGGTAGTACCAACCCTCGACCCTACTCGCTTCACGTCCACAAAACGTAACGTCGCCGCGTTCAGGGCGCCCAGCGTGGCCATGTGCCGCGCGTCCATTATTTTCCGGACCCGGAGTATCCGCCGAAGCCAGTTTGTAACCATCCACGCGATTAGCGTCAACGAGACCACGCCCCCGAAAGAAACGGGCAACCGCGTTTTCACCCACCCCGTGGGGTGGCTGTGGTAGTGCAGCGCTCGTTTTTCGTGATCCGTCAGCTCATGGAGTTCAACCACGTCACCAACCCGGTTCGCCACCCGTAACCCCCACCCGACCAAACAATACACCACCGTCGCCACCGCGTGGTGCGCCAGCGGTACGAGCGACGGCTTGCGGTCGCATGTTTCCTCGTCCTCGTTAAGCTTTGAACGCCTCGGGTCACCGCGCGTGCTGGAAGTCCGTCCCGACCCTGACGAAGCGCGACCGTCCCTCGCCCGTGGCGATGACATCGCGCCCCGCTAATAGCCCCGAGGCCAGCCACCCCGCGCCCACGCGCGTCGCCGGTGTGGGCGGCGATACCACGTTTTCCGAGAAGAATTTTGGAGCTTACTCCGTACCAGAATATCCGACGAAAACCGTTCAGGCCAGGGGGTTCCCCCCGGGGGGAAATTCCCCGGCTTCGGCCAGGGAAATTCCCCCACTTCGTTCTGTGAGTTTACGGGTAGTGTAAGGTTTTTAATCCGAGGGGTTTTCCTTTAAAACCGTTCGGCTGCTGCTTTTGTCTGCCGCAGAAATCGTCGTCGTTTCGCCGAGGTCGGTGTTTTGTCTCGAAACGCTCAGCCCTCGCGTCGTTGTTTCCGCACTTCTCCGTACACGCCTCCGTGCGATGTCTCCCCCCACCGTGCACCGTCGCCTCACGGACGCGCTTGCTCCCGCGTCCGCGAACGAGGCCTCGGGCTCGGGGAACCGTGAGCCGCTTAAACTCGCCGTTGGCGCGGCAGTCGCGGCAGTCGCCCTTTCTTTCCTCGCGACGAAAACGTTTGGCTCCCGAAAGCCTGTTTCCCACCAAGGCCACGACGCTCGAGTTTGTGTGGACGTCCAACCCAAGCCAGGCGGTGTCATCGTGTTCAACGCATCCGTGCCTGTTGCGGATGTTGCGAAGGCATGGAGTGCTACGAGAAAATGCGCGCTTGGCCAGCTCCAACCAGGCACGCAACTGCTGAACGTGACGTCTCAACAAGTGTTACGAAAAACCCCGTCGTCGCGTTTGTTCGGAAACGGACACGACGGCGGCGCGGTGGTCACCCAGGATGCAAAATGGGCTGTCGGTGTCGCTCGTGGTGTCGCGCGTGTCACCTTGTCCGCCGAGGTGGACGACAAAGCACAAAGAGCCGCGTTCCACCTGGTTGGCTCGGAAGAGAGACTTTTTTTTTTTGAGCAGGGTGACGAAAAAAATAAAAACGCCGCTTCCCAAAAAGCAACGAAACCGTCCCCCCTCGCGACGTACTCCGGGTTTCTCGGCGTCCAGAACGGCGAGGTGTACATGCGCGGCGAGGCGAGCGTGGGGGGGGAGGACATGCCAAGGGCGGCGAGGGCCTTGGCCGCAACATTCGCGGCGAAGGTTCTGAGACGGCAAATCAAAAGAAGCTTGACGGATATCAAAGCAGTCGCGGATGAGACTAGTAACGCGAGTAAACACCCGCATAAATAGACCTATGGATATACCTATATGAACTCCAAGCACCCCCTTAGCTAGACATCCTCAGTTCCCCTCGAACTTCGCAACAAACGTAAACTCCTGCGCGCAGTTCGCGAAGAGGTGACCGAACCACTCTTCGCGAAAACCGTTTTCTGCAAACTCGGCTCTCGCGGCTTTCATCTGCGAGCGCCACTCCGAATACCCCTTGCAGAAGTTCTTGAACGTGGTGACTAAATACGCACCTGGCTTTAGGGCTGGCTTTACTGATAATAAAATTTGAGTCACCACCGCCGGCGAGGCGTTCGCGTCACAGACCAACATGGAGACGTTTTCAATCGGGATGGCGTTACCAGCAATCGCGGCTTCAGCCATCATTTTTATGTGAACGACGTTCTTCGGAAACGGGTCCAGGGTTATTAAACCAGGGTCGATCGCCCATACCGTGCCTTTGTGTTCCCCATCAAGCGCAGAATTACCCGCTTCAAGCATCAACAACCGATCTGAAATCCACTGCGTCCACCCGCCGGGCGCGGCGCCGACGTCGACGCAGTGCCAGTCTTTTGTGATTGGAATCCCCGCGCGGTCCGCGGCTTCTTCGAGTTTGAAATACGCGCGGCACATCGGATTTTTATCCGCCCTCGCTTCCTTGACACGCTCGCAGTGCTGCGTCAGGAGGTACTCAAAGGTACACGAGCCTGGTTTCGGTAACGCCGGGTACGGCCGAAGCGTGCTGGGAAGGTTTTCCTGTGGCGTTTCGGTTTCGGTTTTGCAACTCTTTTCTTCATCCCTCGATACTTCCTCGAACTCTATACTTTCCTCTACGAACGACGTAGGCCACACCGTTATGTGCGCCCTGTTTTTAACACACACCACGTCTATGTAGTGCGTAGGGCTGTGCGCGGTGGGTTGGAAGATTTCCAAGTTCACGTCACCGTCACGTTCTAAAGCCGCGTACGTCGCGTCCGCGCACCACTTTGGGAAACACCGAGCCTTGACAAGCATTTGTTTTTTACTCCTTTTGTGTACGTCCCTAAGCAGTTTTGGAATCGCGGCGCGCACTTCCGCCAAGAGGTTTTCTTTAGACGCACCGACCACGGTGACGTACCCCGCGCCTCCGAAATTCGACCTGGGATCGACACCATCAACCCCGACGCAGTACGCGCGCTTCAGCGACGACAGCAAATGGGGATCCGTCGAGAGTCTGCGCATCGTGTTTGCGACGCCGACGGATGCATCGCCATTGCGCGATGACTTCCCTTCTGTTGTCGTATCACAACTCACGAACAAAACGCAGTCCGCCGCCCTGGCTAAGTTAAATCGCCCCGCCTGCACCACGGAGTCCGGACCTAGCAACTCGCGGCACCTCCCCGCGACGCGGTCGGCGAAACCGAGCTCGCACTGCAACGCGAGATGCGGCTTTTCGATTCCTAAAAGTTCGGGACTCGGTACGTGCGGGAACCAGCACGGCGTCGCGCTATGGTCTTTTTCCCTTACTACGTCCCTAGGACACACACCGTATCGTTCGAAGGGCCAGCACTTGGGGCGGAGCTCAGGCGAGTCGTGCGCGTTGTGGCAGTCGGGGCTACAGGACTTTCCTCGAAGGAACAGCTTGCACGCAGGTCTGCCATCGACGCCGGTGGGGTTGCATGTCAGCTCTCGGGGAGCAGGGTGCACGGCGCCGAGGCACGCGAGCACGTGGTCCACGGGGGAAGAGGAGCCGTCGCCGTCGTCCGCCGCGGCGCGCGCGCGGGCCTTCGTCATCGGGTGCGCGTGGAAGTGTTGAGGGTGGGCTGTCGGCGCACCCAAAAACTGTCGGCGACCAAAACAAGCGCCTCGCCGAAAACTTTCGTCGCCTCCGAGGTCGTACTCGACTATGGCTCTATTGGGCAAACAGTCACAGCTAAACTGGATTTACTATGGCTATCGGGCAGTCACAGCTAAACTGGATTTGGCGCAGCATCATCGCGTGTCATCGTCGATTGCCACCTGATGCCACCTGATGCCCTCGTCATTCGCGTCCGCGCTGGCGGTCTCGTCTCGGTCACGACATGTTACGTCGTCTCGCGTGCAACCTCGGCGGTGTCGCGGCCAAATCGGGCCGCGGCGTTTTCGGCGCCGTCCCCGCGGTCGCCGCGCAGCAGCGCAGCGCGGGCGGCCTCATGGTGGTACGTGCACGCCCTTTTCTTCGGCTCATCGGATGCGCGCGCGAGGGTTCTTGGGGGTTGAGGGTTAGAGGGAACCCGGAACCCAACTCAACCCCCGCGTTGCATGACGGGGCTGATGCGAACTAATGCGTGTGACTCGGTCCAACCCAAGACCGCGGTCTCCCTACACGACTGATCGCATGACGTCCGCAAACCCTCGACCTTAAAATGTCTCGATCGGTTCAAGTCAGGATTTTGAGACTGGATCGAAGCGAATTTTTTTTAGTGAACAGCGCGCTGACGCCCTCCTTCCTCTCCCTCCCCTCCCCACCATCAAACAGCACCGCGACACCCCCGACAACAACGACAAGCTAGCGTGGAGTTTCTCCGAGGAGAACATGCCCAAGGTGCACGAGATTTTACAGCGGTACCCGCCCAACTACAAACGCTCCGCCATGATTCCGTTGTTGGACGTGGCGCAGCAACAAAACAAAGGCTTTTTAAGCGTGCAGGTCATGAACGGCATCGCTGAGCTTTTGGAAGTCGCGCCAATCCGCGTGTACGAAGTCGCCACGTTTTATTCAATGTTCAACCGCGTGCCCATGGGCAAGTACCACATCATGGTGTGTGGCACCACGCCTTGCATGTTGAGGGGCAGCAGAGACATCGTGAAAGCGCTTTCCGATCACTTGGGCGTCTCCATGGGCATCGGCCAGAACACCAGCGATGGGATGTTCACGTTAGGCGAGATGGAGTGCATGGGCAGCTGTGTCAACGCGCCGATGATAGCGGTGGCGGATTACTCAAACGGCGTGAACGGGTATTCGTACAACTACTACGAGGACTTGACCCCGGCCGACGCGGTGGCGGTGGTCAAGGTAAGTTATTGGGCCTTTCCGAAATCCCACCGACTGTTTGCCCATACAAGACTGACACTTTCTTTTATTCATTTTAAGGCGCTTAAAGCCGGACAGAAACCGCGCGTCGGGTCGCAGCACAGAGACAAAGCGGAGCCTAAAACGGGACTCACCACGTTAACAGGCGAGCCGTCCGGGCCGTATTGCCGCGACCTGGGGGCGGTCAAGACGGAGCTGGAAGCGGCGGCGGCGGCAGCGGTGGCGGTGGTGGCGGAGGAGAAGAAATGAGGGAGACTCGCGTAGAGTTGTAATGAGTTTAATGCATCATGTATGAGTCGGTGTGTTCCTCGGTGGTACTTTTATAACAGGCCACAGTGGTGCTATGGAGGATTGAGGATAACTATTTCATGACCGAGGATTGAACTTTTTTAACTTCACTACTCTGCAAGTCACCGGTTGATCCCCATCCTCACCACCGAGCGCGTGGCGCCTATTTTCGCCCGCCCCGCACCCATCGGCACGAACGCCTTCTTCTCCGCCATCCGTTCCTTTTCGGTTTCCAAAGCCTCCCGCGCCGCCGCGAGTTTCAGCTCCTGCGGGTCTTCCAAGTATCGCAAAGGCTTTTGATTGAGAAAGAAAAGTGTCAGTCTTGTGTGGGAACACAGTCGTCCGGGATTCGGGAAACGCGCAATACTTACCTTGTTGATCGGCCCGGTGTTTGGTTTCGTGACGTGCCAGGCTTTTTCGGGAGGCGAGCAAATTTCGGCAACCTCCGGTCCTTGCGGGACGTACGCGTACTCACCGCATACGCCGTGGCCTTTGGATTTTTGCCAGAAAAGTGTCAGTATTGCACGGGCAAACGTGGAGGCGGGATTTGGGAAAGACCCAACACGTACCTTTGGGTCCTCCAAGCGTGGTACCTCGCACCCCAGGGCCTCCTTTCTTGCCAAGCGCGGCCGGCCGGAACGGGTTGCTTTGTTCTTTTTTTTTGCCTCGTTGCCTTCGTTCTTTTTCCAGCTCTCGCGCCGCGTCGTAGTGGTCGCCCGTTTTGTGCGCGAACTCGTTCGCCACGCCGAACTTTGAGTGCGATTCGGAAATAGTCGTCCCGCGCGTGCCGTAGCTCCCTTTCTGGCCAGGTTTCGCGGTGATTCCCCGCGGCGCGCTTTCGTAGTCACCCTTTACCTTCTTCGCGCCATCCCCTCCTCCGGAGGCCGGTAAATGCACAAACGCGCCGCCTAAACTCCCGTCGTAGCTTCCCAACCCGCTGGTTTTGGAGCGCACCGCGGACGCGGGTTTCATGACCGGCTAGTACGATCAACGCCGAAAGGGTCAGGAGGTGTTGACGCGTGCGTACCTCGTGCTCCGCAAACGCATGCGCTCGCGATGGGTGTAGTGCGTATCCTGTCAACGCGTGGACGTCAAGTGTGGGGTGGTAAACTCGCACAGGCGTCCGTGTGGGAAAGAATGGAAAAGCCCCGCACCTGAATGATCCCCGCGCGTTTCGCGTCGCGTCGCGCGGCGCGCTCCTCCGCGCGCATCGCGCCCCGGTACGTTTCCTTTTCGAAGAGGGGCTTGAATTTGTCGAACACGGCTTTGTTGCCTTTGCCGGTTTTCGTACCGGGCGCGAGCATGTTCAGCCCATAGTGCCGCGAGCTTCGCATCGGGTCGCTGTCGTTGTACGGCTCGCCAGCGCTGAGGTACGCGGGGTTGGAAAACGAACCGTACTTTGCGCTGAGTTTGGAGCGACTCATGTTGTGATTTTGGGTAACTGGGTACTGGTGGTCAGGGTAACCACACACTCCGCGTGTATGACACCCCGCACACCGGTCCAGGTGTACGTGTCACCACACACCCTGGCCACGTCGTGTATGGGGCACCGCGGTGGGGTGTCGCCAACCGCGAGCGCGCGCGCCAATGCGGAGAGCACGAAACCAGGCGGTGCAAGGTTTCGTCGCCTCGCCACGCCAAAACGGGAAGTTGATTTTTCGCTATTTTCGGCTTGATTTTGACGAGTTACTTATGCGGGAGGTTCTTGAGTTAATGGCGCCCTTCTCGATCAAACAATCGATGTCACCATCGCCCGGGGCGTCACAGCTTCGCGCGAACGCACGCACATCGCGCGCGTGTCGTCTGCGAAGTTTGCGAAGAGTTGGAGTCGACGTCGCGACAAGCAAGGCGACGATCGATCGCGTTTCACGGATCGCGCGACTTCAGAGGGGAAGCGCGTTTCGAGAGCTTCCCATCGCGAGTCGTGAAAAAAACACCCGTGTTTTCGTCGAGCGCGGGATTTGACGATGTTGCGTCTCACGCGCGGCACCGTTTTGTTGGCGATCGCCGCGTTGTGCGCCGCGCTCGTCGGGGTGCAAGGTACGTGCGAAACGAGTTAGAGGGGAACAGCACGATCGCGCGCTCGAGCGCGTCAACCGAGACGTGCACGTCGTTGCCCGCCTTTCTTTTTTCGCACGCATTTTCCCGCCGGAGAGACACGAATCCGAGAATCCACTTACTGACCCTCACCCTTCTTTCACGCAAACAGCCGGTTGCGATTACCACACCAACTGCGCGTCGTGCGTCGCAGACACCACGTGCGGATGGTACGTGCAAAGTCGAGGACCCGATCGAGCGCCCGTTCGCGTGTCGTGCCCGCACACGGGGGCCACCAATCGACCGCAATCGACGCGCCATTTTGAAAAAGACACCGCTGCTGGTTTCTTTTGCTGCAGCGCAGAGTGTTTTTTTTCCAAC
>TARA_B110000977_G_scaffold16165_1_pt1 | contig 10371 bp, 10 predicted proteins | sample TARA_B110000977 | Tara Oceans TARA_B110000977 (sample SAMEA4397798) | marine metagenome | biome: Polar Biome; feature: [SRF] surface water layer (ENVO:00010504); material: water (ENVO:00002006), including particulate matter (ENVO:01000060) such as... | depth 5 m | reverse complement strand
GCTGTGAGACAGTATACCCAATGGATCTGGAATTTCCCCTTAAACCCTTAATACTCCAGTGTCTTAAAGGGTACACCTATAATGCTATTCACATCCCAATAAAGTAACACCCACAATTTTGTGCCCACTGGTAATATCTTGCAGTTGCAGCGACACTAGCCCAGCAGTACAGTAGCGCCAAAATCACGACGGCTAGACCAATGAAAATTTTATTATTAACCATTCTCTGCGCACTGTCATTGTCGGCCAGCGCAACCACAGGAGACCAACAAATGATTATCGATGTTCGAACTATAGAAGAGTGGAACTCAGGCCATCTTGCCTCAGCACAGCATTTAGAACTGCAGCTTGTAGCTGTTGGTATTGAACAACTGGTTCCAGACAAAAGCCAGCAGCTTTATCTCTACTGTCGCAGCGGCAATCGCTCCGGTCAGGCAAAAACCTTAGTTGAAGCAATGGGTTACACCAACGTGGTCAACGCTGGCGGTGTTGCCGATGCCGGTGCACTGCTCAATGAGGCTATCGTCAAGTAGTGAACAGCCAAGTAAAGATGAACCAGGCAAAGAAAAGTCAGTACCTCGGTAGCCCTGCCGAGGTTGCTAAAACGTTATAAAAGGTCATTGATGCCTATTTAAGTAACTTTTCAAATTCGTCAATAGGTACTGGCTTGCTAAACAAATAGCCCTGAAATAACGGACAGCCGAGCTTCTCCAAGAAGCTCCGCTGAGCCTCAGTTTCAACACCCTCGGCAATCACTTTAATGGCTAAACTCTTGGCCATCGCAATAATTGTCTGGACGATAATATCGTCACTGTCTTTGATACCTATGTTGTGCACAAAAGATTGATCCATCTTCAGTTGCGACAGCGGCAGCTGAGTTAAGTAGGACAGGGACGAATAACCTGTACCAAAGTCATCCAAGGCAAACTCTACTCCAGCCCGCTTTAGCTGATGCATTTTTCCGATGGTTTCATTGGTATTATCGAGGATCACTGTCTCGGTAAGCTCTAGCTTTATCGAGCTGGGAGATATATCCCAGCGGGCAATCGCCTGTAATACCCGGTCAACAAAGTCCCTCTGATAAAACTGCCGCGGACTGATATTGATGGCGATACTCAACCAACAGGTGCGAGGATTATTCTGCCAAGACTTGAGCTGAGCGCAGGCTGTGTCGAGAACCCAGCTGCCGATAGCCAGAATGAGATCCGAGGCCTCAGCCAGGGGAATAAAGTCATTCGGCGAGACAATGCCCAACTCTGGATGCTCCCAGCGAATAAGCGCTTCAGCACCTACTGGGCGGTGTTGGCTATCCACCTGGATTTGGTAATAGAGCTCAAACTGCTGATCTTGTACCGCATTGTTCAGTGCATTAGCCAACTGAGCTTGCAGTGTCACCGTCTGCTCCATGGCCGGATCAAAAAAGCACATTTGATTACGCCCGGATGTTTTCGCTTGATAGAGGCCTATATCGGCCTGTTTAAACAGCTCTTCGATTGAAATTTGACAGTGTTCGGCGAGAGCAACACCTATGCTAGCAGCGCTGCGAACTTCCTGATTATCTATCTGATAGGGACGGTTCAGGCTAACGAGAATATTGGCTGCAACTACATCCACCTCAGCTTTTGCTACCTCTATGTTGAGATCTAAATTTTCTAGCACAACGACAAATTCATCCCCGCCAATCCGCGCAACTGTATCCTCACTGCCGACACAACTGCGTAATCTCTGAGCGGTTCCAATAAGAATCTTATCCCCCACTTGATTGCCCAGTGCATCGTTAATATCTTTAAAATGGTCTAAGTCGACAAACAATAATCCGAGAGTGTTTCTATCTGTCTCACAGGAGGTCAATGCCTGAGGTAACCGATCAATCAGAGCCCTGCGATTGGGAAGGTGAGTCAATGGATCAAAGAACGCCAGTTTATGAATCGCATCCGCATCTCTTTTGGTGGCGGTGATGTCGGAAAAAGAGAGTACATAATTGGTCACTCGGTCTTTGGCATCGCGAATCGCCGTTATCGCAATTAGCAGTGGGAACACCTCACCACTTTTACGCTGGTCCCAGACCTCCCCTTCCCAAAGTCCCACTGCGTCAATCGTCCGCCACATATCCGCGTAGAACTGTTCACTCTGTATATTTGATGACAACAGACTGGGTTCCTGCCCGATAAGGTCCGGAGATGTATAGCCAGTGATATCCACGACCTTTTGATTCACGCGCAAGGTTTTGATATCTGCGTCAGTGATAATAATCGCGTCCTGACTGTTAAAGGTAATCGCAGAAATACGCAACTCTTCGATGTTTTTATTGTGTTCCGTGAGGTCCCTGACAAAGCCATTAAAAAAATATTCACCAAAGCGCTGCAAAACGATAAGCGGAATTTCCACCGGCACCTTGGAGCCATCTGCGCGGACAGCGTTAATTTCGAAGCGACGGTGATTCTCTTTCTCTACCCCAGCCAATAGAAACTGTTCCAGTAACTCACGGATAACGAGATGTTGATGAGTCGGCAGTATCAACTCAATAATATCCCGACTGTGAGCGTACTCAGAGGAATAACCAAAGATCCGCTCGGCCTCAGAGTTCCAGTAAGTGACCCTGCCATGTCGATCAAGGGTAATCACAGCATCCAGCGCGCGATCAAGAATCTGCCGTGACAACAGCTCAGATTCATTGTGCATAACCACCTCGTCTTTAAGGGTAGCGGCGCCAATCTCAACCTGAACCTCCAGACGACTGTTTTTGGTCAGCAGCAGGCCAGTGGAATTTCTCACCCGTTGCAGACGTCGGCGCAATTCGATTTGCTGGACAATGACACTACTCAGCATCGACAGGGCCGCCCGCTGCGCCTCGGTCAGCTCTCGTGGAACATGGTCTATGACACAGAGGGTTCCCAGAGCATGGCCATCAGTCGCGATCAGTGGAGCGCCGGCATAAAAACGAATGTTGGGGGATTCCAAGACTAATGGGTTGGCTGAAAAACGGTCGTCAAGATGAGTATCTGGCACCTCCAATAGACTATTGGGTTGCAGAATGGCATGGGCACAGAAGGCAATATCACGGGAGGTTTCACTCACATTGAGACCAACCCGAGACTTTAACCACTGACGCTGTTCGTCGATCAACGATATAAGTGCTATGGGGGCAAGACAAATCTGTGCCGCCAGCACAGTCAATTCATCGAATTCTTTTTCCGAATCAGTATCGAGAATATTGAGTTCGCGCAGAGTGCTTAAGCGATCGACTTCATCAGAGGGTATATCCGCAGTCATGATTATTTGGGCCTTAAGTGACTGATAAATAGCCAAGTTCACGCAACAGTTGAACTGCGCATTCCCGGTTTTAAGTAGCATTCAGTTTCAGTTGGCTCTTTTTAATGGCCCGCATTCTTTAGTGCGAAAAATCAGCACGCTCACTTCCCGAGGTGAGAATAGGTCTAGGAGCCTATAGGTATTCACGCGAGAAATCGCATCCACAGCAGGTGTATTGAGATAAAAGTCCATTAAGACTGACTTAAAATAAGGAAAGCAGGATAAGAGGGTGACACAAACAAAAATGCCTGAGCCGCGTTGGCTCAGGCATTTTGTAAAGAGTGTCCAAAGAAAACGTTTTTGCGGTTTAGATTCTAACGTAGGTTTGAGTGACCATGGCACCGTTCAACTCAAAGGACTGGCTCATATGGTTATCGTCAATCAACTGCATATTGAGCATCGACTCAGCGCCGACAAATCCTTCGATAGTGCTAGTTATGCCAGTCTCAACAACATGACCGGCTTCATCGACTCGCAAAGAGCCAAAGCCGAAGTGCTTAATCGACGCATCCTCAACGACCATGCTTTGGAAAAAGATAAAGTGGCCGCCGCCAATCAGCTTCATTTCCATAAAATCGCCCCAATCGTCGGATCCAGAAACTCGATTATCAAGCTTCCACAGTCCATCAAAAGGAGTGGTTTCGGTGGAAAGTGTTTTCCACTGCTCAACCATATTGACGCTGCGCTCGCCGTATTTCATGCCTTTCAGGCTCTGAGTAAAGCCCGCTTCAGTTGGCGTAATGGTTAAATCAAAGCTCAGGTCTTCCAGTTCACCGTCCTGATTGGCAATCGGCGTTTCAACCAAAACACCATCAACCCAATGGGTGTAACCAGTGCCAGCATCAACCTTATCGGTGAGATCATTATAAAAGGCAAACATAAAGCGGTCTTGAGTGTAGATTTTCATTTGATCACGGAGGTAGCTCGACACTTCACCCTTCTCAGTGACGTCCACCGAGATCAGCGCATAGGCGCCATCGGCCAGACCTGGTGTTGAATCGACGGCGGCAGCGCTGAGCTCGGCCATAGCAGCCTCGGAGACAGCGGTTTCAGAGACAGCCGAGTCAATAACAGCCTGATCTTCGCTGCTACAGGCAGCCAGGGTGGCAGTAAAAGTAGTGACTAGACCAATCAGTAATAATTTCTTCAGCGTCATGCGGTTATCCCCTTAAGTTATATTTTTTTATTTACGCGCCTAAATACGGCTAGTTATGTAGCCTTGCGTTTTACTCAATATTACATCAGCAGTACTCCTGCATACCATGTCCGCATCCGCTTAAACCCGCAGAGACCCCCGCTCGGCGTATTTGCCGTACCACTGCCGCTAGAACCCCAAAGAGGCTAAACTACCGAGTATTTTTCTACATTAACGTTCTCAGCGAAACTTCTGGGGAAAAGTCACCCTTTTGATAGAGACGATATTATGACCAGCGCCACCACAGAACTCGAAGCAGCAACCTTTCGAAAATTGTTAGAACACTTGGATAACAACAAAGACGTACAAAATATAGACCTGATGATACTGGCGGGATTTTGCCGCAACTGTTTGGGAAAATGGTATTTAGCGGCGGCCCAGGAGCGGGATATGGACGTCAGCGATGAGCAAGCGCGAGAAGCCATCTATGGCATGCCCTACAGTGAGTGGAAGGCCAATCACCAACCTCCAGCCACCGAAGAGCAGCTAGAGGCATTTGCGCAACGTCAAAAATAGCGTTTTAGGCGACGGCTATTCGTCGAGATGGAAGCTCGGCGTCGACAGCGACAGGGCCAGCTCATCGGCATCCATCTCTTCCGCCACGCCCTCAAACAGTGGCGACGACAGATAGCGCTCGCCAGTGTCTGGGAGCATGCATAGGATTACGCTGCCAGGCTTAGCGGTCTCTGCCAGCTTCAGCGCCACGGCAAAGGTGCAGCCACCGGAAATACCGGTAAAAATACCTTCTTTTTGTGCCAGCGCACGAGAGGCGGCAATGCCCTCCTCACCGTCGATTGGCACCAACTGATCAAAGCGCTTGGCATCGATAGACTGCTGCAGCACATTGGGAATAAAGTCCGGCGTCCAACCCTGAATCATATGCGGTTGGAATGCTGGATGACTGCCTGAAGGAGATCCATCCGCGGTGCGCTCTTGGGGCGTCCCGCTGTCAATCAACTGAGCATTGCTCGGCTCACTGAGAATAATCTGCGTCTCGGGGCGTTTTTCGCGCAACACCTGAGCCACACCGGAAAAGGTTCCGCCGGTGCCATAGCCCGTTACCCAGTAATCGAGATTACTGTCGCTAAAGTCATTGAGAATTTCTTGGGCCGTGGTATTGGCATGAATCTTTGCATTAGCATCAGTTTCAAATTGACGGGCTAAAAACCAGCCATTGGCCTCAGCCAATTCCGTCGCCTTGAGATAACAGCCCATGGCCTTTTCCGCTTTCGGGGTCAAAATCACCTTGGCTCCCAAGAAACGCATCAGTTTACGCCGCTCGATGGAGACACTCGTGGGCATAGTGGCAATAAAGGGGTAGCCCTTAGCCGCACAGACCATTGCCAAGCCAATGCCAGTGTTACCACTGGTTGCCTCAATCACCGTCTGACCGGGCTTTAGCTCACCGCTACGCTCTGCTTCCTCGATGATGCTGATAGCCAGGCGATCCTTGACCGATCCAGCTGGATTAAAAAACTCTGCTTTCACATATAAGTCGACATGAGATGGCGCCAGCGTATTGATTCTGACACAGGGCGTATTGCCTATGGTGTCTAGAATACTGCCGTAGAGCTGGCCTCGTCCTTGGGTGGTGCGCGCGGCTGAATCCGTCATAAGAATACCTATTGATCGTTGCGGTGAACTGAAGTAACACAGAGAATCTTGTAATCATTTATCAGCGCTGCAACGTTGTCAAGAAAGGTCAGTCTCTAAAACCAGAGCAATGGTATTAATCAGTGTCCTCTATTCAAACCCAACGGCACCTCGGATCGGGATTCCACATAGTCCGCCACTAGAATCTCTAGTCGAGATAACTCAGCAGAGTTTCTTCGACCACTGTGATGGTCGGTAATATTCGCTGACGTATAACATGAGGTAGCAGCATCAGACTGCGGCTATATTGATCGTCAAACAGCTTTTGCAGCGCTTCGTAGTTGCCATCAACAGCCTGTTTGGTGATTTCTAATAGTTCCTCAACTGGTGCTGTTTGCATTCGCGATTCGCAGACCCGGGTGAGGCTCTCAAGCAATCTTAGATAATACTCATAGAACTCTTCACCACGAACTATATCCTGGGGCGTTATTACATCTACTCGTGCTAAATCCTCGTCATACTCAATGTGCATATCATGGTGCCGGACCTTCTCTCTGCGCAATCGATCGCGCAGTACACTCCAGGCAATGGTAAACATGTAAGCATCGCTGTATTCGCTGAGTGCGATGTCGCGCCGCTTCCAAATCTTACAAAACACCTCTTTAGTGAGTTCCTCTGCGTCCCATGTGTTGCGTGACCTTCGCATAAAGAAGCTCACTAAGGTTCTTTGATATTGATCTACGAGTGCTTTCATAATTAGCACGTTCCTCCCTGGAACTGATTTTTATCCATTCCTACAGAGTCTGTACCGACTCTTTTCTTTACAGCTGAATTAGGCCTTTCCTGATTGCCAGATAGACCGCATGTGCCTGGGAACCTGTTCCCAAAGCCTGTTTTGCCAATGCCATATGTTTGTTTGCAGTATCGAGACTGATGCAAAGATTATCTGCCGCTTCCGCCAGTGATAAGTCACACTTGGCCATGGTGGAGAGTAACCGTAACGCCTTTGGGTTGATTTCGTTTTCAGGTCTGATGTGATTAAACCTCTGTTCATTGAGAAAATTTACGGCATCCGCAAGAACCTTCAATAAGGGACCATATCGTTTTGCCTTGATGCGAAATATTTAAATCGTTATTGGCTAAGGTATCTAGCACACCGAGTGGCTTGGGATTGATCAAAAAACTTGGCTTATCATCGCTTGGAGCGCTACCAAATAGTGAATCCGGGAATTTACGTGATGCAACAAAATCGATTGCTTCACACAGAAGCTGTAAGGTCGACTCAGAACCGCGAACAATGCGCTTCAATTCGACAGGACTGCATCCTTGAATAGTCACAGATAAGACAACATTCCCGGCGCCACACTTCGCTTCAGCAAGGGTGTTGTAGAATTCGTGATAACCATGAGATTTATTTAAGTCGCAGATCGCTTTCATCATCCGAGTCATATCAATATCGAAAGGGGCCTTTTTCGCATAGTCATGCAAAGTAGACTGATATAACGGAGCCGTATTATTATTGGCATAGGGAAGTATTAGGTCGTGTTCAAAGAGACTTTCGGCAAAGTAGTCCACAAGCAGGTCGTTGGAAACAGTAGCCAACCTCTCTGAATCAGCAGCTCCACCGTCAGACCTAAAATAAGAAAACTCCTGGAAGCCCAGATCTCTGATAGATTCTTCAATTTTTCGCTGAAATTCAGGCAGGTCATTGGCTGCAGACAGGTGTGCATAATAGCCAAAATCGATTTCAGTATAGGGGCTTGAATTATCTAAAAGAAGATCTGGAGATAGCAGCGAAGCTGTTTTTTTAGCGTCGTGTGTAATATCAATAATCCGGCTCTTCGAATCGTCGCCCCACTCAAATAATTGGTTCTTACCTGGCATTCCCTGTCACCGGTTATTGCTGTCTGCAAGTAATACGCAGCTGACGCTATGCACCTCAATACAGAAGCAAAGTTAATATAGGCAGAATATATGGGTTTTAACAGACTCAAAACTAGACGCAGATCAATAAAAACCTATCTCTGCGATTTGGATGTCGGCGCTGTGGTCTCGGCCAAAGGCGACAATGCCGATACTGCGGATGGATTTGGGATTGACCGCTTTACCCAGCCAGCTGCCAGAGCGGGCAAAGGCTGTGAGGGGCACTTTAATGATCTGCCACTCGGCTGTTGCGGTGAAACTTGCTTGGTAATACTGCCACGGCAGTAAGGTTCCGCTGGTTCGCAGGTGTAGGTAGTACTGTTGGCCATTACCCCGGACTTTCATGTAGGCCCCGGTGGCTGTGTCGATGGTTTTCTTGGGGATGGCTTTACGCAGTTGGATAAAGCCACCATTGTTTTCGGTGCTGACCTGTCCGGTCATATGGGCAAACTGTTGACCCTGCTCTTCTTTGAAGGCGACTCTACCCTCTGATACACCGCCCATGACTTGATCGCTGACGTAGGACCAGCGCAATTGTGGGTCGGATTCGAAGCTGTCGGCCATTAGAGGCTCCAGGGCGATGGTGCTGGGTATCAAAAACAAACCTAGACAGCTAGCGATGAGGTGCTGGCGAACATTTTTCATGATTGAGTACCTTTTAACCACGCTTGTATTGAGTAGGACAATAGCCGCGACTGACGTCTGGAGAGCGCAGTTGCAGATGCTTGGTTTTGCGACCTGTGACACGTTTGCGCCAGAGGCGAAATGATCGTGGTTTGAGGTTGCGGCGCATTAATGAGATGACGGCGGATTCATTGAGTTTAAACAGGTCTTCGATGGCCTCAAAAGGTGTGCGGTCTTCCCATGCCATTTCGATGACACGAGATACTTCACTGTCGATTAAGCCAGTAGCTGCGGGTGCTGCGGGGGGCACTATTGAGGGCTGTAGCTCGCTGATATTATCGGCCATGGGTATACCGGTAGAGGATCTTCTATTGTTACGATTTCAATGGATTATCCGATGACTCACTCAGCTATTACATTTGCCCTAGCTTTGCGGTAGAGTCTTGCGTTAATCATTCAACCATTAACTATTTAGTAGCTGACTATGACTGATCCATCTAAAGAACCATCTACAGAACAACAGACTGAAGCATCCACTGAAGGATCTACACCACAAGCAAACGAACAGCAGGCCATCAATATTGATGCTCGCAAGCTGTTTAACTTAGGCGCCAATTTACTGGTCGCTGGCTTTAAAAATCAAAGCCCCGAAAATGCTAAGAAGCTTTTTAAAGAGCTCAAGCAAGGCGTTTCGGTCAATTCTGGTGAGCTGAGTGGCGAAACCAGTGGCGTTAAGATTCCGATTAGGCTGGAGCTTGATCGCAGCGAATATAAGGGCCAGTTTAACTACCCGAACTTTGAGCTGTCTTTAAATGCCATGCTGCAGAAGTTTCAAACTGAAGTGCGCAAGGACAAAGATCTGAAGGAGTTACGTACCCTAACCAATGAGTCCACTGGCGGCATAGTGTTTAACCTTCCCTCTGGTGTCGAGATTCAAGGCAACCTCAATGTGATGATGCTTTGCATGGAACCATCGGCTGACAGTCTGGCTGTGCGGCTGATATATGTTGATTCGGCTCAGTTCCGAGAGCAGAGCTAGCCAGTCGAGGCTCTATCCTGAGCCATCGATTTTGAGCAGCTTTTCTTGAGTAGCGTTTCTTGAGCAGTCATCTCCGCGAGTTTAGCCATCAGCTCGCTGCTATCATGCCCGAGATTGGCAGCGAGCGGCTGCCCTCTCTGCTGGTACTGATGCTTAAGAGCTTGGTGCCTTTCGATAATGCCGTGATTTTGCACTATCGTCACGATGAGCAGCCACTGCTCCTATACAACGATGCCCCTCCGCTAGAACAAGAGAAGCAGATCGATAAGTTCGTCAATGGCGTATTCTTGCTTGACCCCTTTTACCGCGCCGCAGTAGATGCTCATGCCAGCGGCTTGCACCGTTTGTCTGATCTAGCTCCAATTGGGTTTGAAAAAACCGAGTATTACCGCAGTTACTTTCGATATACGGAAATAAAAGATGAGATTGGTTTTATTATCCATCTTTCGGCGGGGCAATTTATCAATATTTCAATGGGCCGGGTAAGCTTGTCGCAACGCTTCAACCGCACCCATATCAACGTGCTTGAGGATATTACCGAGGTTATAGAGACTGTTTGCAAACTACAGTGGGCCACCGAAAATGGCCCCCAGCAAGCACCTGAGAATAAACTACCTGGTCAATTGGACAGTGCTCTGAAGGATTTTGGTACGGCTTACCTGACCGATCGAGAGACTCAGGTAGT
>TARA_B110000977_G_C11090408_1_pt1 | contig 10373 bp, 7 predicted proteins | sample TARA_B110000977 | Tara Oceans TARA_B110000977 (sample SAMEA4397798) | marine metagenome | biome: Polar Biome; feature: [SRF] surface water layer (ENVO:00010504); material: water (ENVO:00002006), including particulate matter (ENVO:01000060) such as... | depth 5 m | reverse complement strand
CGTAAACACGTAGCGGTTAATCCATCCGAAGATCCCCCAACCAAAAGGAATAGAATCTTCTAAGCCGAGTGTAGGGAATTTTGACAACTCTTTTACATCAGTAGGGCCCAAATAGACATTCATATCATAGTCCAACACCCCACCAACTAATTGTAAGGGTGCTTTGGTCTCATATATTTTAGTGAAACCTATTGTTTTCGATTCTTCCTTAATAAGGTTGGTGCTGATAAAACTAGCCGTCTCCAAAGCAGGAGAAAAGACCATGATAGTACTAAAGAAATGCTGTCTGTAAGACACCCATTCTACCGCTTGCTCTGTAGCCTCGTCATCTGAACTATCAGAAAGCTTGTCTAGTTTATCTTCTTCAAATTTATAGTTCAACCGGGTGTATCTGTTCTCGTATTGAACGCTCTTTGAGTGTCTTATAGTCTTTAAATCCCACTGTAATTGGGGGTTTTGGGTAGGATTAAAAAAGCCTGAAAGACCTACAGATTTGATTTTAAAATCTAGCATATATCCCGCTTCAGGAAGGCTATATTCAAATAAAAGGTATTCAGAATCAGACACTTTTGCTTTTAAAGTCAATAGCGAAATATTATTATTAGTAGACTTTGAAGGTTCAAAATACAAGTCTTTGGTCTGAATAATTCTATTGTCTTGGGTGGTAAAACTAATATTAAATGAAGTGTTACCGTCCTTGATCAAGTAAACGGGGACAGCGTCGTAGGTATTGTATTTCTTATTTTGAGCTAAGACCAACTGCCCTCCTTTATGAGACACTTCTACGCGTAAAACATCGTTCTCCAATAAAGTGTTTCCAGGTACGATTGGCGTAAAAGAAAAAGCCCCCATACTAGATTTATAAGCGGCCACCGCTGTACTGTCTGAAGGATTAATATCTTGAATGGCATGAGCTGCTTGGGTATAATCAGCCTCTTGTGTAGTGGCTGAATTTCCTTGAATAGCAGCAGCTTCTCTCTCTGCTTGTTGTTTTGCTGCAAGCTCCTCAGGGGTAGGCTGATTGATGTAAAACATGTAAATTAGTATTACAAAAATAAGTCCAAAACCAATTAGGGAATTTACGTCTAACTTCTTCTCTTCCATAAATATGTTATATGTCTTGTCTGTTTAAAAGACAGGGGGTGAAATTACTATTATTTTTTTATCATCAATTAGGCTTTTGCATGCGCCAATGCAGCTTTGACAAAATGCACAAATAAAGGGTGTGGGTTGGCTACCGTACTCTTGTATTCTGGATGGTATTGCACCCCAATAAACCATGGGTGGCTTGGAATTTCAACAATCTCAACCAATCCAGTTTCTGTGTTAATCCCTGAAGCCACTAAACCTTTGGCCTCTAAAGCTTCTTTATAATCGTTATTAAATTCAAATCTATGCCTGTGGCGTTCAGATATTTTCGAAGCATTTCCGTAAATATTACTAGCCAAGGTATTTGGTAGTAGGGTGCAATCCCAGGCGCCCAGTCTCATGGTTCCTCCTTTTTGGGTCACTTCTTTTTGCATTTCCATGAGGTTTATGACCGGCTCAGTAGTTTCTGGTTCCATTTCTGTGGAATTGGCTCTAGTAATATCTAATACATTTCTTGAATATTCTATCACAGCCATTTGCATACCTAGACAAATTCCTAAAAATGGAATACCTTCTTCCCTAGCGTACTGTACGGCTTTTATCTTTCCTTCAATCCCTCTTTCTCCAAAACCTGGCGCCACCAAGACCCCGTGTAAGCCCTTTAATTTTTTGGGCACATTTTCTACCGTAAGGTATTCAGAATGAATGGAGACTACTTTAACCTTTACTTCATTGGCTGCACCAGCGTGAATAAAAGCTTCTAAAATAGATTTGTAAGAATCTTGAAGCTCCACATATTTTCCGATAAGACCAATAGTAATGATTTCTTTAGGGTTCTTGAGTTTGGTTAAAAACTCATTCCATTGATCCAAGTCTGGAACAACAGTATCTTCTAAGTTTAATTTTTGTAAAGTCACTGTATCCAATCCTTCTTCTTGCATTAGAACGGGAACATCATAGATAGTAGAAGCATCTATAGACTGAATGACTGCCTCTTTCTTAACATTGCAAAACAAGGCTATTTTTTGCTTTATATCTTCAGAAATTTCATGTTCTGTTCTACACACGAGAATATCTGCTTTTATACCACTCTCCATCAATGTTTTTACAGAGTGTTGTGTGGGCTTGGTTTTTAATTCCCCAGCCGCTTTTAAGTAAGGCACTAAAGTAAGGTGAATGACAATACCGTTATTGTCACCTAATTCCCAGAGTAATTGTCTCACTGCCTCAATGTATGGAAGAGATTCAATATCTCCAACCGTTCCTCCAATTTCAGTAATTACAATGTCATAATCGCCTGTATTACCCAATAATTGGATACGGTCTTTAATTTCATTGGTGATATGAGGAACTACTTGAACTGTTTTACCTAAGAATTCTCCCCTGCGTTCTTTATCAATCACAGACTGATAAATCCTTCCTGTAGTAACATTATTAGCTTGAGAAGTGTTTACGTTTAAAAAACGTTCGTAATGCCCTAAGTCTAAATCTGTTTCTGCACCGTCATCGGTGACATAACATTCTCCGTGTTCATAGGGATTCAAAGTACCTGGATCTACATTAATGTATGGATCTAACTTTTGGATGGTGGTTCTATAGCCTCTGGCTTGAAGTAGCTTGGCCAATGAAGCCGCTATAATTCCTTTTCCTAAAGAGGAGGTTACCCCTCCAGTTACAAAAATGTATTTTGTTTGTGACATGCGTTTGCTTGGATTATTAACGCGAACAAAAATACAAATTGCTAAGGGAATTAGGGGGAATTATTTCGGAAATTCTTTGCGAATCCTGCGAATCATATCTTCTAAACCATTTTCTTTAATTTCCATAGTCGCTGCAAGCAGTGCGCCAAGCTTTCCTTTAGGAAATCCCTTTCGCCTAAACCAGACCAAATAGTATTCTGGCAGCTCTGTGAGATAATGGCCTTGATACTTCCCAAAGGGCATTATATAGTGGGCTAATTCCAGTAAAGCTTCTTTTTGTAGGTCTTGAGGCATGGTGTAAATAAAATGATTTATATTTAACTAACCAACTAAAAACAATTCCATGAAGAGAAGGAAATTTTTAAATACTGCGGCTTTATCTGCCGCTACATTAGCCGCTTTTCCGCTTCGTGGAAAAGAAATAGCCCCATCAAACAAAACAACACCACTGAAAAACAACATTAACCACGCTGTCTGTCATTGGTGTTATTCAGATATTGCGCTTGAAGATTTTCTAATTGCCATAAAAAGAATAGGTATTACAGGGGTAGATCTTATGGGACCCAAGGAATGGCCGCTACTTAAAAAACACGGCATTCATAGCAGTATGTGTAATGGTGCGGAAATCTCGCTTACCAAAGGCTGGAATGAGCCTCAATACCACGAACAACTTATTAAAAATTACAAAGAGATGATCCCTTTGGTTCAGGCCGCTGGCTACACCAACCTCATCTGCTTTAGTGGCAACAGGGAGGGTAAATCTGACCCTGAAGGACTGGCCAACTGCATTGCTGGTCTAAAACAAATTATGCCTCTGGCAGAAGCCCATGGCGTGGTTGTACAAATGGAACTCTTTAACCAACAAAACCATCCAGATTATATGTGTGACAGTACTGCCTGGGGTGTAGCACTTTGCAAAGGTTTAGGCTCTGATCATTTTAAATTACTCTATGACATTTACCACATGCAAGTACAGGAGGGCGACATTATAAAAACCATTAGAGACCACCACCAATACTTGGGCCATTACCACACGGCTGGCGTTCCTGGTAGAAATGAAATAGATGAACGCCAAGAATTGTATTATCCTGCTATTATGAAGGCTATTCTAGCTACGGGATACAAGGGATATGTAGCACAAGAGTTTATTCCTAAAGACACCGACAAGCTCGCTTCCCTGAAAAAAGCCATTGAAATTTGTGATGTATCTTTAAATACTTAAGTGCGGTTTTCCTAACAAAAGCCTACTCTACCAGCTTGACATCCATTTGCTCATAGGTCATGATAAAAGAGGCTTGGTTGTAAAAACCACTAGATTTGTTCGTTTCTAAAGAAAAAAGTGGGCTGTACTGAAAAACATGATCCACATACCAGGTGGGTCCCATTTGTGCTTGGGCCGTAAGAATTCCATTGGGGTGAGCCATTTTTAACACCAAATCCATAGTAAGGTCAAACCCCCTGACCGTAAGTGGGTCTGGAAAAGAACCAAACTTTCGCTCGTAAGCCCTTGTAAAAGGTGTCTCACGGGTGTTTTTATAAAATGTTGGGAAGGTGAAATGAAGGGCAGATAAGTGCTGGTTGTCTATCACGTCATTTTCAAAAGCCTTGTTACTATTGGTGGTAAACATCTTAATTTTTACCTTCTCTGTAATATTGGCATTTAAAATAGAACTCACACTAGAAACCAATTTTAAATTTTGTGACTCCACAAACACCCAATTGGGAATTACCGAGTCTAGTTCCGTAGCAAAAGTATCTATTTCTACAGAAATATTATTGATCAGTTCAACTTCAAAAGCCCTTGGAAATATATTTTTTATAGCAGCAACTGCTGTGGCATTTTCAGCGTCTGCAATGAGCAATACTTTTTCGCCCCCGTAGGTTTTCTGGGCAAAAGAGAGTAGTTTTTCTCTGAGCACACTTTCTTTAGGTACAGGATAAAATGCCTTTTCATAGTCAAAAGGACCCGAAGAAACTACAGGCAAGACTGCAGGAATATTGTACTCCCTCGCATAATTTAGGAGCACTGATTGGTTCGAAGGCAATAAGGGACCTATAATAGCATCTGGTGGGCCTAAAAAATCTTTATGCAATTTATTAAATAACACCGTCGCGTCTAACTGAGTATCTATTGGCCTTGGAGTTACAAATATTCCAAGGCTTTGTAATGAATCTATAGCCATTAAAGCCCCTGTATAAAAACCGAGACTCAATTTCATGTCTCGTCTTGCTTCTATGGTTTTTTGACCCACTAATGAATCTTGATAATTCATTTTATCTATCCTAAAAGGAAGGGCAAACAAGAGCTCCATCTCAAAGGGACGCAGCAAACTATCTATAAAAGGAATTTGATCATAGGCCTTAATAGCAGGATAAGGATCAGTGTCTACATGAATACTGTCTTGAGAAGCTGCTTGGAAGAAAGGATCTATGACCCTCGATGAAAAAGTAGGGACAGCTTCATTTAATGCCGCATGACTCCTTTGCACTCCTTTTTTAGGGAGCAGTAATTCAATCCCTATGGGCAATTCCATAGAAGTCTCAGACAAATGAGGATTTAGTTTCCAAAGAGAATCCAAAGAAATCCCAAAATACTGCGCCATTTTCCACCTACTGTCCCCTGTTTTAACCCTGTATGAGAAAAATTCAGGCGCAGCATCTTGTGTCTGTGCAAATCCAAAGGACACACAAAACAACAATACCACAAAAAACAACCGCTTTAGTCTATTCATTTTATTCCCACTCAATAGTAGCTGGTGGCTTAGAACTAATGTCATACACGACTCTATTCACCCCTTTTACTTTATTAATAATATCGTTCGATATCTTTTGCAATAATTCATAAGGAAGGTTTACCCAGTCTGCCGTCATACCGTCAGTACTCTCCACAGCTCTCAGCGCCACACACTTTTCATAGGTGCGTTCGTCTCCCATTACCCCTACACTCTGAACAGGAAGGAGTATAGCACCGGCTTGCCACACCTTGTCATACCAACCTGATTGTTTTAATGCGTTAATAAAAACAGCGTCTACTTCTTGAAGGATGGCTACCTTTTCTGCTGTAATATCTCCCAAGATACGAATGGCCAATCCAGGACCTGGGAAAGGGTGTCTTCCCAATAAAATTGGATCAATTCCCAGACTCGCTCCTACCCTTCTCACCTCATCTTTAAACAACATTCTAAGCGGCTCTACCACTTTTAATTTCATATAATCTGGTAAACCACCTACGTTGTGGTGGCTCTTAATTGTAGCAGAAGGTCCTCCTGTGGCAGAGACAGACTCTATCACATCTGGATAAATGGTTCCCTGAGCCAACCAGGTAGCGTCTTTTACTTCGTGAGATTCAGCATCAAAAACGTCTATAAAAGCACTTCCAATAGCCTTACGCTTCTTTTCAGGGTCAGATTCTCCTTTAAGTGCGTTCAAGAAGCGTGCCGAGGCGTCTACCCCTTTCACATTCAATCCCATGCCTTGGTATTGATCCAACACTTCGCTAAACTCATTTTTTCTTAGCAAACCGTTGTTTACAAAAATACAGTGTAGGTTAGCACCTATGGCTTTGTGGAGTAAGACCGCAGCAACAGTAGAGTCTACCCCTCCTGAAAGGCCAAGAATTACTTTATCCGTCCCAATTTGCGCCTTTAATTTTGACACTGTTTCTTCTACAAAGGCGTCTGGTGTCCAATCTTGAGCCACTCCAGCAATTTTAACTAAGAAGTTTTCTAAGAGTTTTTTCCCATCGGTAGAATGGTATACTTCTGGATGAAACTGAATGGCATAGGTGTCTTCGCCTTCTATCTTATAAGCAGCATTTTTAACATCATGCGTACTAGCTAATAAAGTGCCTCCCGTAGGCAATGTTTTAATCGTATCTGAATGGCTCATCCATACTTGACTCCCTTCAGAAATACCGGCTAAAAATAATTCTCCAGAAGCCACAAAAGACAAATTAGCCCTTCCGTATTCCCTAGTGTTGGACGGTGCCACTTCTCCCCCTTTAAAATGGGCCAAATATTGGGCGCCATAACAAACACCCAAAAGCGGTAGCTTACCTTTAATAGCCTCTAAATCAGGATGTGGTGCGTCTTCCCCTCTCACTGAATACGGAGATCCAGAAAGGATCACAGCCTTAAAACCACTCAGGTCTTTTGGCAGCTTATTAAACGGTTTAATTTCAGAGTAAATATTTAATTCTCTAACCCTTCTTGCAATAAGTTGGGTATACTGAGAACCGAAATCTAGGATGAGAACTTTATTTTGCATGGGCAAAAATAATAATTTGATTTTTAGGGTCGCCCACTTTTTAGTATATTTAATAGAAATTTAGGTTTTGAAAAATAGTTTTAGTCATCCTGATCATTTTATCGCATTTGTTCATTCCATTTTTGAGCTCAGAAATAGCGATAAAAACCATTGGTTAAAAAAAGGTGTGTTTGCCACTACCAGTGTAACAGGAATTCCTTCTGCAAGAATGGTCGTTGTTAGGGGGGTTAACAAAAAGCTAGCGATAGAGATCCACACAGATTCCAGAAGCAATAAAGTGTTGGATCTCCAAATGAACGAACGTGCAGAAATTTTATTTTATGACCCACTCACTGAAATACAACTCAAATGTTTTGGTGAGGCAAAGATGATTCATTCAGGGCCTTTGGCCGATGCCGCTTGGGAGAAAATTCCTGAATCCTCTAAAAAACAATACACCACCCTACTAGCACCTGGCACTGTGATAGAAAATACAGCAGTAGTGGAATACAAATCACATAGACATTTTTGCATCATCACCTTAGAAACACAAGGCATAGAATACCTTAAACTGGGAGACCCACACCAAAGAATCAAGTGGTCTTTAAAAGATGGCGAAGGGATATTGGAAAATTTAGTGCCTTAATTTTACCTGTCCAATTCGCATGCCAATCTCCAAAACCACACCTAAAGCTACTTCATGGTATCTAAAATATCTGTAATATCCTTTAAGGTCGTATCTGGATTAATAAAACAAAAACGCGCCACCGTTTCCATAGTTCCTTGATGCTGGAACTTTGTAGGTGTTACTAATGCGAATTTTTTCTCCAGATTTTGATAGGTCCATTCTCTGTAGTCTTCAGGCGTCCATCCTTTCCTTCTAAATAAGACACAGGACAGGTTTTCCGGAATAACCATTTCAACGTGAGGGGCTTCACTAATTTTTTGAGCCGCTTGTTTGGCCAGTAAAATACCTTGCTCTACTGCCCATTCGTATTTTGCAGTACCGTGCATGGCTAAAGAGAACCACAAAGGCAAGCCTCTCACCCTTCTTGTCAATTGTATTTGATAATCCGAAGGATTAAAACCTGCTGCTCCCTCATCTTTAAATATATCTAAATAAGAGCCCTCTTGGCTGTGCGCCGCTCTGGCCAATTCAGGCTTTTTATATATAATAGCCCCGCAATCATATGGAGAAAACAACCATTTATGAGGATCTATGGTAATACTGTCTGCACGCTCAATACCTACAAACAAGTCCCTTACTGAAGGCGCCGCCAAAGCGCCGCCGCCGTAAGCTGCGTCCACATGAAACCAAAGTTTATGGCTTTCACAATAAGTGGCCACTCCAGCTAAATCATCTATAATACCTGCATTGGTTGTTCCCCCGGTAGCCACAACAGCAAAAACGCGCTCTTGGGTATCTGGGGTTAATTGGGATACTGCTTTTTCTATATCTGCAGCAGTCATAGCTGTTTCTGTAGGAACCAAAAGCACTTCTGCATCTATGACCTTAGCCATAGATTTAACAGAGGAGTGTGCCCCACTAGAGGTCACCATAATACCTTTTTTGTTTAGATTCTTAGGGTCTCTTCTCCAGTGTTCTCTTGCGGTAACCATAGCAGATAAATTAGCTGCAGTTCCCCCACTGGTGAATACACCAAAAGCTCCATTAGGAAGCCCCGTAAGAGATACCAGCCATTCCATAGCCTCATTCTCACAGTAAATACCACCAGCACCCTCCATCCAATAGGCACCGTGAATACTAGAAGCCGCAGTCACCAAATCAAAAAGAATGGATGCTCTAGTGGGCGCTGCAGGAACAAATGCCAAATGCCTAGGATGGTCTATAGGAATAGTTGCTTTCACCAAAACATCTTTAAAAAGCGCAAAAGCTTTCTCTCCACCAATACCTTTCTCATTAATAGTCTCTCCAACCAAAGCCCTCAGATCCTCCTCCTTCATAGGCTTGCCTAATTCTGGATTGGTTTTAGTTATTCTTCCCAAGACATACTTCATAATGTCCAAGGTCATATCTACTACATTAATATCAATATTATGCATGCTTTTAGTTGAATTTAGTTATAAACTAATGATAGAGAAACCATTTTTCAAAGGGTCTAACTCTTTTTGAAGGGTATGGAGCAGTGTAGACCCGTATTGTACATAGAACTCTGAAAAGTTGGCGCTTCTTTCCTGTAATGATTGCCCAGGAAATAATGACTCGTGCAACTGAGACAAACGGGCTACCTGATCTTTCAATTTTCTTTTTTGGGCGAGAAGCAGTCTTTTTTCAAGCGTATTAATTCCTTTCATTTGCTTCACTTCCTGTGCTTGAACAGCCCCTAAAAAAGAGGCATCTGTCTCTTTAGCAAGCTGTTGTAGTGAAAGAAATTGTTGGTGAAGTTGTTCTCTAAAAGCACTTAAGTCTAGCTCTATATTAGATATTGCCCTAATCTTCTTATTGATTAAGGGATCTCTTTTAAGAAAAAGGTCTTCTGTAGCAAGTCCCATTTTATGCCATTTATCTGCCTGCTTTTTAGACATTAACAAGGCTGAATTCCTAAGCATTAATACCGGGAACAACACGCCATGACTGTCAAAATAGTCCTTGAGTTCCAGCCAATAAGCCAATTCCCCACCGCCGCCAGTATAAGCTATATTTGGAAGTATAAGCTCTTGATAAAGTGGCCTTGCAATAACATTAGGGGAGAAATTCTCAGGATTTGAAGCTATATGGGCTTCCATCTCAAAGGCAGTAAAAAATTTCTTGGTATTCAGCACTTCAAAACCACCATCAACAGCTACAATGCGCTCCCTTAAACCGTCTTCCATATAAAAATAGTTAATGGGTCTTGGGTTTACCTGAACATGATACCCAGCCTTCAATAACGACTGAGTTGTTTCAGACACTTTATTAAAAGCCAACTGCTCAAAAAGGTCCTTTTCAATATGGGGAATAAGCATTTTTTTTAATGCAGGGTGGTCTCCGTCTATAACAACCAAACCTTTCGCTCCAAATAATGTATGGGCAAAGTATCTGGTGGCTTTCGCCAAAGTGGGTTGTTTTACGTAAGAAGCCTCAAAGAGTTCTACTAAGTATTGCGCATTCTTATGTGTTCCTAATAAAGCTTCTAAAGCAGGTAAAATAGACTCCAAGCCTTTAGTACCATAACGCCCTACAGGACCTGAAATTTTGCACTCAGGGGTCCATTGCAGCTTAACACCTTTAACTTTGAAAAAATTAATTTCTTCAAAATCATGGTCTTCAGTAGCCATCCAATACACAGGAACAACAGCGCCCAATGTCTTTTGATCGGAGAGTGTTTCTGCTAAATT
>TARA_B110000977_G_scaffold69874_1_pt1 | contig 10378 bp, 12 predicted proteins | sample TARA_B110000977 | Tara Oceans TARA_B110000977 (sample SAMEA4397798) | marine metagenome | biome: Polar Biome; feature: [SRF] surface water layer (ENVO:00010504); material: water (ENVO:00002006), including particulate matter (ENVO:01000060) such as... | depth 5 m | reverse complement strand
CTCTTGAGGACACAAATGAATCCTCATTTTATTGCTAATTCTTTGGCTGCAATTCAAAGTAATATTTACAAACAAGACAAAGAGAAATCCGTTACTTACCTTTCTAAATTTGCTAAACTGATGCGTTTTATTCTGGAAAGCTCACGCGAAAAAGAGATTTTGTTGGAGAAAGAAATTATAAGTTTGAGAAATTATATGGATTTGCAAAAACTACTTCTCGAAGAAAAATTGACTTATACAATCCACATAGAAGATGGGTTTAATATTGACGAATATAGGATTCCGCCCATGTTAATTCAACCTTTTGTAGAGAATGCAATTATACACGGAATTGAACTAAAGCCAGATTCAGGAACTGTTACTTTGGATTTTAAAAAGGAAAAGGATTTACTAAAAGTGACTATAAAAGATGATGGTTTGGGAAGAGAAAAAGTGAACGAAATTTACAAGAAAAGAAATTCCAGTCACCTCTCTTTTTCAACTAACATTACAAACGAGAGAATAGAAAAAATAAATACTGAATCTACAGAAAGTATTAGTTCTGTAACACAAGATATAGTTGAAAATGGAGAAGTAGTTGGGACAATAGTCGAATTGATTATTCCGTTAAAAAGTGTGTACTAAAATTATTAATTTATGAGAACTGTAATTATTGACGACAGAAATAGCATAAGAGAGTTCATCTCTCAACTACTTGCAAATGTTGAGGGAATTGAAATCGTAGGCGAAGCAGAAAGTGTTGCCAAAGCAACTGCTCTCATCAATGATAAAAAACCTGAATTAATCTTGTTGGATATTCAAATGGCAGACGGAAATGGGTTTGAAGTGCTTGAAGGAATTACACATACCGATTATAAAGTGATTTTTATTACTTCTCATGAAGAGTTTGCAATTAAAGCGTTCAAATACAGTGCACTTGATTATGTCGTAAAGCCCATAGATCCAGAGATTTTTTACAATGCTATTGAAAAAGCAAAAACTCATTTTTCTGGGTCTGATCAGCAATTAAAAATCAAAAATTTAATTGAAAACATATCAGGGAATAAAACCTCTAAAAAACTAATTCTTAATACACAAGAAACTGTACACGTAGTAAATAGTGAAGACATTACTAGGTGTGAATCGGATGGGAGTTACACTTTGGTTTACCTGAAAGATAGGAAGTTAATGATGTCTAAAAAGTTGAAAGATTTTGAAGAATTACTGGTTGGTTTATCATTTTATAGAACGCACAGGTCGCATTTGATAAACTTAAAATTTGTAGATCGATACGAAAAAAGAGATGGTGGATACATCATTATGAAAAATGACGATCAAATCCCTTTGTCTTCTGCAAAAAAGGATGAGTTTTTTGAATTATTGGTAGCTGTTTCTGAATAGTTATTATTTCTTACTTCACCAATTTATACTTCCTTTTTGCTGTATTTCTTGAGCAACTATTCCAATGCCACCATTCTGTCTGAATATTGAAAAACCCTGCTTTTTTCATCACTTTTCGTAGTAAAAATCGTCTTTTAACCTGATTTTCGGTCAATTTTCCTTCTTTTAGTAACTTTTTCTCTTCTCTAGGATAAGCTAATTTTCCTATAAAATCGAATGGAGTTCCCATGTCTAGTTCTTCCCCATTTTTGGTGGAAATAGAAATATCCAGAGCTGCACCATAATTGTGAATGGAATGGTTTTTAGGATTAGAAAGAAACTTCGTTTTCTCGTGGATTGGCATTTGTAAAGTATCCCACATTTTTTGCTGAACAAAAACAGGACGAACTGCATCAAAAACTAATAAAGTGAGCGTAGAATCTTCTTCTTGTAAGTAGTCATAGGCTTTCTTTAGTTTCTCTGCTACATCTGGTTGGCAAAAAGCTTTGTCCAAATCGCCATATAAATCTATTCCCACAAAATTATCGAGAGTAGAATATTTTAAATCGACTCTTATTTGGGGTTCTATTTCTTGAATGTCAACCAACCCAAAATTTCTTAAATAAGTTTCAGGACGAGATAAAGCATAATTTAAAGAAGTTTTTTCTTCTGCTTTAGTTTCTGTCGCAACAGAATCCTTAACAGGTTGTATTGTCACATTATCCTTTGCACTATTGGCTGTGGATTGTTCTTTATTTTCTATATTTGTTTCGCAAGAAAATAAGAGCGCAATCGCGAAATAGAAAATTTTCTTCATAACCCAAACTTACAAAATTATAACTACATGGAAGATCAACATTTTTTAGACCAAGAAAGTTTAAATATTGAAAACGAAAGGCCTACTTTCTTAACCGTACTTGCTATTATTACTTTTGTAGTAAGTGGATTTTTACTCATCTATGCAACTTTTCAATTACTTACTTATAGCGAAATAGAGCAAAGAGAAGCGATAGAACTGATGGTTGGGCAAATGGAGGAAACAACTACAAATGAAACAGCTGAGATTATGAGCGATATGACCTCTAGTATTCAATTAATGGCAGAAGAAAACATTGAAAATCACACCTTATTTTCTTCTATTTCGCTTATTTCTATCTTATTGAGTTTATTTGGAGCTTTCATGATGTTTAATATGAAAAAAACAGGATTCCATTTATACCTCGGGTCTAAAATAATAGGACTTATTCCATTAATGTTTTATACGCTATCAGGTCTAGTTGTTGGTTATTATATATTATTTGGATTCTTTACTTTAGCGTTTGTTATCATGTATGCAGTTAATTTGAAACATTTGAAGTAAACAACCTCTTTAATTTTCCTTTATTAAAATAACAGATCACGACTACAACTAAGATGGTTAGTATTTGATAAATAATAGATTGATTACAGTTTTGTCCATAAATTGACCCTGAATATGCATGCTGATGCCAAGGGAAAAACTGGTCAAATTCTGGCAATGAAAATCCTAGGTATTTATTTAAAATTTGTGGAGATAAATCAATAACATCAGGAAAAGTACTTCCCGAAAATTCCATTAAAAATTTAATTGCTAATACAGTATGAAATAAACGCTCCTGTTAATCCTTATTTGCCAGCTGTCCACAGGCTGCATCAATGTCTTTACCTCTACTTCTACGAACGTTTGCAGGCACTCCGTTTTTTTCTAAATAAGCAGCAAATCTCTCAGTAGATTTTGAATCTGATTTATCAAATTCTCCATCTTCAATAGGATTGTATTCTATTAAATTTACCTTAGAAGGAACGTGCTGGCAAAACTGAACCAACTCATGAGCTTCTTTTAGTGAGTCGTTTACACCATCAAGCAAGCAATATTCGTAAGTCACCATATTACCCGTTTTGTCGTAGTAATATTTTAATGCTTCTGCTAATGAACCGAGTGAGTTCTGTTGGTTAATCTCCATTATTTTGTCCCTAGCTTCATCATTGGTAGCATGTAACGATAGAGCTAAGTTAAATTTAACGTCATCATCTCCCAATTTCTTAATCATTTTGGCAATCCCTGCTGTAGAAACCGTAATTCTTCTCGAAGCCATTCCCAATCCTTCGTCCGAAGTAATTTTATTAATGGATTCCAAAGTGTTTTTGTAATTAAGTAAGGGTTCGCCCATTCCCATATAAACTATGTTTGTAAGCGGTTTGTTGTAGTTTTCTTTAGCCAAGTTGTTAATCTCTACCACTTGGTCGTAAATTTCGTCATAAGTAAGATTTCGCATTCGCTTAAGTCTACCAGTAGCACAAAATGAACAAGCCAAACTACAACCTACTTGCGAAGAAATACAAGCTGTCATTCTCTTTTTTGTAGGGATAAGAACTCCTTCTACTATGCTTCCATCATACAGTTTAAAGGCGCACTTTATGGTTCCATCAGTACTTACTTGCTTTGTATCTATCGTTAGTTTGTTGAAATAGAAATATTCCTCCAGCATTTCTCTAGTTTCAACAGAAATGTTAGACATATTCTCGAAAGCAGTAAACGACTTCTTCCAAACCCAATCAAAAACCTGATTAGCTCTAAATTTCTGCTCTCCTTTATCCAAAAAAAATTCTATCAATTCTTCTTGCGAAAGCGCTCGTATATTTTTTTTTGTTATTTTCTCCATGATTATTAGTCTAATCTAGGGAGGTCTATTGAATCCGAAATAACCAAAGTGTTTGGGAAATCCTTCATGATTTCGTGCTGCAATTTTTGTGCTTCCAATTTATTTCTGAAATTTCCTACTCTCAATCTAAAGTTTGGTGCTTTGTAATCTATGTAAGTTCTTGTTCTTCTATTACTAGACATAAACCTCCCTCTTTCGCTATCTACGATTGATTTTGTAGAAGACGAAATAATTTGAACTCTATAGCCATTTATTATTGGATGGTTAGAGGCTCCTCCTCTCATAAGTTCTGAGACTTTATCAATTCTATGGTCTTTTTCTACCTTTATGGTTCCTGGTTTATGAGCTAGAGTTAATCCATAAACTGTATCAGTTGGCAAAACTGTGTCGGTCTTACCAGGAAACAGCTTCCAGTTGTTTGATGAATCTTGTGAAAATCCTGAGGTTAGTAAAGTAATTACTAAGAATGAAAGAATTATTTTTTTCATTTGTTTACGTTTTATTCTTAAACCTTAACAAGGATTAAGCCAATGTATTTTGACAAAAGTAACTATTATATGACCTGATTAGGTTATTAGTTAGAAATAATGTCAAATAATTTGTCCAAGTTAGGAGTCAAAATAACTTCTATTCTTCTATTTGCAGCTTTCTCTTCGCCTAAAGGATTGTATTTACTTCTTCCTGCTGCCGATAATATTTTTGGGTTAATTGTGCTGTTTGCAGTCATTATCTCAACTACAGAGGTAGCTCTCAACACACTCAATTCCCAATTGTTTTTAGGATGACTAGCCGATTTTAAATCATCAGAATCTGTGTGTCCTTCCACAATAATTTCTAGTTCTGCTTCTGTCTCCAAGGCTTTTGCCAATTGAATTACAGCTACTTTACCTTCTGTTCCTACTTTTGTGCTTCCAGAGGCAAACAATAATTTTGCTTCAAGACTAACGTACACTTTTCCGTTTTTTTGAATAACTGTCAATCCTTTGTTTTCAAAAGCCAATAATGCTTTGGATACTTTATCTTTCAATGCATTTACTGCAGCATCTTTTTCAGCAATTAATTCTTCCAATTCCTTTACCCTTTGCTCTCTCAACTCCAATGCGTTTTGCTTGTTTTCTAAAGTTACTTTCAGTTCATTCAAGCTTTTTCCCAAAATATTTAATTGATCTTCTTTATCTTGTAATTCTTTTTGAGACTTATCTAATTTTGAAGAAAGTGTTTTATTCTCAATTGATGAATTCGCTAACAATCTGTCGTACCTCAACAAAATGTCATCATGTAATTGTTTTAATTTATCATACTGCTGCTCTTTCTCTAAGAATTTTCTTTTGGCTCCTTCCATTTCTTCATTCGCAGTTGCTAATTCAGATTTTTTTGTCACCAACATTTGGCTCAACTCTGTGTTTTCAGTTTTAAATTGCTCGTTTTCAGTTTGAAACTTTGCTAACTCCTTTTGGCATTGTTCACTTTTAGCTTTTAAATCTTCATACTTCCTAGCAGGAACACATCCTACAAACAATAGAGTAGCTATTCCTATGGATAACAATGACTTTTTCATAATTAAAATTTTATAATTCGATGTAATTCGTGATTTTAGCAAATATAAGGTTTTACTTAACGCTTTACTTCCAATAATATTGGAAGTAAATAAGAGTCCATTGTTAATTTCTTTAGGAGGACGGTTAAGCTTTCTTTAGCAACTTTCTTCTTTTCATTTCAAGAGAAATCAAAGCTAGTTCTCTACTTGTTTGTCCTGCAACCGAAGTGTTTTCCTCTGCTCTTCTTATCAAATAAGGAATTACTTCTTTCACTGGACCATAAGGAACGTATTTAGCAACATTGTATCCTTGTTTTGATAAATTGAAACTAATGTGGTTACTCATTCCCAATAATTGAGCAAAATAAAAGTTAGAATCTGCTTTATCTAACTTATTTTCTTCCATATAGTTTGCAAGCAAAAATGAGCTTTCTTCATTGTGAGTTCCTGCGCACAATGCTATTTTATTTTCTGCACAATAAATAATTGCCAAATCATAATCTTTATCCGTAGCCGCCTTATCAAGTTGAATAGGTGATTTGTAATTTTTATGTATAGCTCTTTCTCTTTCCTTCTCCATGTAGGCGCCTCTAACCAATTTTACACCCATGTGGTATCCTTTTTCCTCCGCAGTTTTATGAAAGTTTTTCAAAGCTTCCAATCTATCCCATCTGTAGAGTTGAAGTGTGTTATAAACAATGGCTTTTTCCTTATTGTACTTCACCATCATTTCTTCTGTAATTCTATCAATTGTTTCTTGAATCCAAGACTCTTCTGCATCAATAAAAATAGGAGTATCGGCCTCATAAGCAGCTTTACATAGTCGGTCTACTCGTGCATAAGCAGCATCATATTCAGGATTGTTTTCGGGCAATTCGTGGTTGTATTTTTCTAGCAAATTAAATGCCACAACTCCCGAAACTTTAAACACCAAAAAAGGAATTTCTTTGTTTTTTGCAGCTAACTTAATCCCTCTTTCCAATTCTTTGCAACATGCTTCTAGTTCTCCTTCGTTTGCTTTTGCTTCTACCGAATAATCCAATATTGTTCCAATACCATATTCGTTTAGTTTATTAATAACGGTTTTACATTCTTCTATGTTTTCTCCTCCACAAAATTGTTTGAAAATTGTTTTTTTGATAATTCCAGTAATAGGTAATCTTACAGCCAATGCAAAATTGGTTGCCCATTTTCCAAATACAATTAGTTTGTTATTCCCTATTAATTTAAATAGTCTGTGAGCCCATTTCAGCTCAGAATTTGATTGGCCAGAAAAGGCAACTTCAGTATTGTCAAAAGAAAGCATATGCGAAGATTAGTTACAACTTTATTTTAATCTCCCTCTCATTATATCGGAAAATCATCACCAAATGTAATCTTTTTTATTCAATATTATTTATACTGATTTTAAAAAAAATCCCTAAATATAAAAGCATAAAAAAACCGCATAAAATTAATTTTATGCGGTTAATAAATGTTATAATCCTTAAAGAAAACTAGTCAATTACTTTATCCAAAGGTACATCTGTAGACAATGTATTTCTGTAATTAGGATCAAATTTAGTTTCTGTTGTATCTACAGTTCCTGTGTTGTTTCCAATAAGAAATGAAGAAGACAAAGCAAGTACTACAATTACTATTGCAATGTACCAAGTCGCTTTTTCTACTACATCATTTGTTTTTTTTACACTTCCCAATTGGTTAGCTGCTCCAAATGACGAGTCTATTCCTCCTCCTTTTGGATTCTGGATAAGAATAACCAACATTAATAATGCTGCTGCTACGATTGATAATACTAATACTAATGTTCCCATTTTTTATCTTATTTTAACTTAAATTTTGTTTTATTTCCTCAATTTGTTTGGCAAAGTAACTCTTTTTTTCTGAATTTTTCAAACTTAATCGCTCATAAGTAGCTATTGCCTTGTCGTATAATCCTTGAGTTACGTAAATTTTTGCCAATGTTTCTGTTGCAAAATCATCTTTCTCTATCAAACTTTTCTTTCCAACCTCTATGGGGGAGAAGAATTTTTTTGGAGATTCATCCTTGTTTAACCTAATATGACTAGAGTCTTTTTTCCTTTGTATAATGAATTTATCTACCATTTGCTCTACAGAAAGTTCAGTTTCTTTTTTCACCTCAACCTCTTCTTTCATCGCTTCTGAAGGAGTTAGCCAGTCGTAAAAAGAATGAGCAGTTGACAAATCAAACTCTTGTTCTACCTCAGCAATTACTATTTCTTCTTTCTCCGATTCTTCTATTTCTTCCTCCAATAGGGAAACGGCCCCCAAAACATTTGATAGGATTAAATTTTCTAAATCCTGACTTTCTTTATCTTTTAAAACTGCTTTTTTCTCCGTTACAATTTTTTCAATATTTTCTTTGTGAGAAATTTTCACTTCTTTCTCAACTAAAACTTCTTCGATTTGTTTCTCTTTATTTTCTTCATCAATTTCCTTCTCAACAACTTTTTCCTCAATTGGTTCTTCAGTTATTGCCTCTATTACTTCTGGAATTTCTTCTTTTGCCGGTTCTATTGGTTCAACTTCTCCTTCTAGGTTAATTAAATCATACAAAACAGCTCTATCCGGAATAGAAATAGCCGTGTTTTTTAATTGTTGCTCAAAACTTATACTTTCTTGTGTATGATAAGCCTTGGAAAGTAGCATAGAAATAGACGAACAATAAGGATATTGTTGCTGTAGTGCGTTCAATTCCTCTCCTTCTTCTTGGGAAACCAAGAAAGGATTTTGCATGAGCGATATGAAAGTTTTTTTAGTTACCAATCTCCCAGCGTTTTGTCGTAAATATCTTGTGTTAATTGATCAAAAATGTCTTCAATCAATCCGTCTTGCACAGAACTAATATCTTGTGTACTGTTGTAATCTGCAAATCGTGAAAATGTTTTTTCAAAATTATCTTTCACTTCTATTTGGTTCACAAAAATCACTTTAATAGATATTGTCAATCTGTTTTGTGCTGCTGTTTGATCGCCTTGCAGAGCAATTGGCTGAATAGTATAATTGGAAATTGTTCCTTCGTAACTTAAATCTCCATTGGTAGAAACAAGCTCTAACTTAGTTTGAGATTGAAATAGCTCTCTTAGCTTTTCAGTAAAAGTAAGTCCAATTGTTGAGGGGCCCAAAGTTGCTTGGTTAGTAAACTGCTCTATTGAAAACGTTTTTATATTCTCATTCAAATTTCCTCCACTACTTGTTGAATACCTTATTTTACAAGAGGATAAAAGAATTATAGCGAGCGCTAAACTGAAATTTTTTCTAGTCATTGTTGGGCGTTTATTACCAAGTGGACAAAAATAACGAAAAATCGCACACTTTCGTATGTTTTTATGATTGTTGTGGTCTTACTTTGTATAAAAATGATTGTTTTCCTATTTTTAATCAAAATTAAAACTACACAATCATGAAAAAGAATGTCGGAAATAAAGACAAAACAATAAAAACTGTTTTGGCTGCAATTGTTGCTGCTTTATATTTCACAGGGACATTAGAAGGAACTTTTGCCCTTATATTATTGATAGTCGCAATTATTTTTGCTGTAATCAGTCTAATTAATTTTTGTCCACTTTATAAACTGATTGGAATCAATAGTTACAGAGTAAAAGAATAGTAAAATTTTATTACTAAACTTCTATTTTGTTGAAATTTCATCCAAAAACACTTTAAAAGAAAATTCGCATTATCTTTGTCCTATGGATGATTTTAAATTACCAATTACAGCATGGCTTCCGATCACCAAAAAGGAAGTGGAAAAAAGAGACTGGGAACAATTGGATGTAATTCTTGTTTCAGGGGATGCCTATGTGGATCATCCAGCTTTTGGAACTGCCGTAGTAGGAAGATTAATTGAAAGCGAAGGTTTTAGAATTGCTATAATTCCTCAACCCAATTGGAAGGATGATTTAAGAGATTTTAAAAAATTAGGTACACCAAAATACTTTTTCGGAGTTACTTCGGGTTGTATGGATACCATGGTAAATCATTACACAGCAAACATTCGTTTGCGTTCTACAGATGCTTATACTCCTGGAGGAAAAGCTGGTTTTAGACCTGATTATGCGGTTGTAACTTACAGTAGAATATTAAAAGAATTATATCCTGACGTTCCTGTTCTTATTGGAGGAATTGAAGCTTCGTTAAGAAGAATTACTCATTATGATTACTGGAGTGATAAATTAATGCCTACGATACTTGAAGATTCTAAAGCTGATTTATTGGTTTACGGAATGGGAGAAAAAGCATTAAAAGAGATTCTTCAAATGTTGAAAAAAGGAATCCCTTTTCATCAATTAACCATGGTGAAACAAACGGCTTACTTTAGAAAAACGGAAGAGGGAATTCCAAAAAATAAAAACTGGAAGGATTTAACTCTTAATTCTCATGACGTTTGTCTGAAAGATAAAAAGAAATTTGCAGCCAATTTCAAACACGTAGAACAGGAATCAAACAAGTTAGTTGCAGATAGAATAATCCAGGAAGTTAACGGGAAGAACCTTATCATTAATCCTCCTTACGATACTATGACGGAGACTGAAATAGATTTTTCATTTGATTTGCCTTACACGCGTCTTCCTCATCCAAAATACAACAAAAGAGGTGCAATTCCTGCATACGAAATGATAAAATTCTCCGTGAATACTCACAGAGGTTGTTTTGGAGGTTGTAGTTTTTGTACCATTTCTGCTCACCAAGGAAAATTTATTGCAAGTAGAAGTGAAGAGTCTATCTTGAAAGAGGTGAATAAAGTCACTCACATGTCTGATTTTAAAGGGTATATATC
>TARA_B110000977_G_scaffold201385_1_pt1 | contig 10387 bp, 8 predicted proteins | sample TARA_B110000977 | Tara Oceans TARA_B110000977 (sample SAMEA4397798) | marine metagenome | biome: Polar Biome; feature: [SRF] surface water layer (ENVO:00010504); material: water (ENVO:00002006), including particulate matter (ENVO:01000060) such as... | depth 5 m | reverse complement strand
TTTTTCAGTTCCGTCTTTTTTATCATTTTAAAAGTACTTTTGGGGTATTTATCTATACTTTATAATATTGATATATTCCTATTTGAGGTTTTATATTCAAATTTTACAAGATTTAAGGCCATTTGGTTGTTATGTATAAATTAATCTATCTAACATTTTGTGAGAGATTAAGTGATATTCAATTTATGTCACATATCAAATATTATAAACAAGGAACCCTTATGGGAGTTCTTCTGCGGTAGCCGTGAAAAACACAAAAATTCTTAATTTTACAGTGTTTTTGACATCAAAGTCATCGAAAGCTTAAGTTTTAATAAGTATCATCAGAAAATAACCAATTTAAATGAGTGAAATGTCTAGCAATAGCTTCTACGAAACATTTATTAATTTACATCATATAGCTGAGGTAGAAAACCTTAAGATTATAATGTATAGGAACTATGAATCTTTACCGAATAAGCTAACATCAAGAGATGTTGATATATATTGCCAACCTCATGAAAGATTGGCTTGGAGGAGAGTATTTCAGAAATTGGCTCGTCGAGAAAAAAATAAAGTCTTTCTTATTTGGTCAAGTTATTACGTTGATAAATTTTCTGTTTCAATAAAAGGCGGTAAGAAAATTGAATTTGACATAAACTTTCAATTAATTTGGTATAACGTAGATTTTGGATCTGTGTTTTCAAATAAAGTTGAGGAATTCAATTCGAAAATAAGTATATTTTCTCCGCCTTCATGCCTTTTTATAGCATTTTGCCATAGTTTTCTTTATGGGGGCAATCTTCCATTGAAACATGTAGATCGTTATAATGATGAACTAAATTCTGAGATATTTTTGAGCTACATGCAAAAGATGTTTGGAGTGTATGCGCCTGATCTTGTTGCAAAGCTTTCAAATAGACAAAATGTGTCTAGGCAATATTCGAACATAATCAGAGTTTATGTTATGATACGATTTCTTAAAGATTCATACGGTTTAGGGCTTTTTCAAATCCCAATGCGATATATTTGGGGCGAAAGGAAAGTTTTTCTTAATATGAATTATTAATGGCATTATTTGGTATTTGTTCCCATGGCTTTTAAGCTTTATATTTTCTTTACGATGAAAAAAAGAATTATATATTTCATACTAGATGGTCAGAAAGTACCTCGTTGTTCTATATTTTAATGATAAGAATTATATATAGAGATATTAGAGAATATTGTTTTAATTTGTTTTTTGCAATTATATCTTGAAGCGTAAAGCGGAGGAAATACTTAGAGTGGTTGTCATCCATCCGCTTAAATGGCTTGAGTGGTTTGTCGAATATAAATTACGTGTGTTGATTGAAAAAGGTGGATTAACATGCTGAAGAAACGCTTGATTACATGTAAATTATTTATCATTCTTACGTCTCTATTCGAGCAGATATCTGCCTCAGCTGGTAGTCTTGTGTTTTATCTTCTCTTGGCGAGGCTTTTGGGTCCGTCTGATTTTGGTTTGTTTGCTTTATATCTCATGCCGGCGCAAATCTTGCATTCCATAGCAGTACAATGGGTTCTATTGCCAATTACTACAACTCCTGGTCAGAGGCTGCCAATACGTTTGTTGACATCTGTTGCAAAGAGGATGTTGATAATGATCGTAGCAACTCCACCTTTTGTAGCTCTTTACGCTGAGATATCTCCCATCAAAGAATTAGGGGCTATTTTTCTACTGCTTGTAACAGGTATTTTTTCAGCAATGATACTTTTTGATTTCACTCGATACTTAGCCATACGTTTTGGCAAGGCCTCACTACAAGCCACTTGTAATACCATTCGTTGGCTTGTTTCAGTAATAATTTTGATAAGCGTTAGTCATTTGACTATGCCTAATCATTTATTAGCTTTAACTGCATTATTTTTGGGTATTTTAGTTAGCCTTTTAATTTCTGTAGGTCCGGTTTTCAAGGAATTTTGGTCTGACGTGCAAAGTCAGACCCATATTATGGAAAATTACAAAAAACCTGATAGTAATGTTCTGCTCTCGTTTGGGCTAGCAAATGCTGTATTTGCGATAATCTCAAGCAGTGCTCTGGCTCGTTCTAGCCTTACAGCCTTTGGGGCAATCCAGACTTTCCGTTCGTTAGTGAACTGGGCGCCTTTAGTTTTACAATATATTGAAACTCATTTCGCTTCAAAGCTAGCGCGAGAAAGTAAGACTACTTTTATGGATATAAAGTGGAGTTTTTTCTTCCTTGCAACTTTTTTATTAGGAGAGGCAGTCATCTTGATTTTTGGGGATTGGCTCTTAACTGTCATAGTTGGAGCTGATTTTGTACCTTACCTATGGTTGTTTTCTACGATGTACGGTCTTGTGCTATTGCAGAGCTATACTAGGGCAGTCAGTATTGAGGTGCGTCTCAGTGGAGCTATGCAGGTTATCTGGTTGCAGGTGATTTTGTTGATTTTTGGGGCATTTGTCATTGGAATTGGGATGATATTTAATGAATCAGTAATGAGCACATTGGTGATAGTCTTAGTTTTGGTTATGACCGCTATTTTGCAAGCTATTTCTATAACTTTGGGTTTGAAGTTGTATAAGAAATAATCCTAGAGGAGCTAATTTTTTGCGCATTATACATTTTACTCTTGGAAGAGTTGATCCTGACAGTATAAACGGGATCAATCGTGTTGTTGAGGGTTTGGCTAGAACCATGAACCACAACAAGATAGCGGAGGTGCAAGTGATTACCTTGCGCAAAAATCTTGAAAGTAAAAAACGGGAATTTATTAATCGTGATGGATTCGATGTGTGCGCATGTAACTGTATCAGTGATGTTTTAAAGTTATTTTCTGAAATTAAAGAATATGTAGATTTGGTCCACCTTCATAATGCGTGGTCGATTCAAAATGTGAGGGTGGGCGCATGGCTGGAGAAACATAAAATACCATATTTACTAACACCTCACGCGGCTTTTCTGCCAGACCGCATGACAAGAAAGACTTGGAGAAAAATATTCTTCCATAGGATTTTACAAAAAAGATTACTTGATAAGTCCGCAGGAGTGATTGCTGTATCTCGTGATGAGATAACTAGTATTTCTCAGTTCACTTCAAATCAAAATATAGAATTTGTTCCTAACGGTTCCAAAGAGATCAATTGGCAGAAATATTGTAAACGCCAACGAAACCCAGAGATTGTGACCGTTGGTTACATCGGCCGTATAGGGCGAGAAAAAAACATTAAATCTCTTATTAAAGCAGTGCATTTATTACCTGTGGAGATTCAGGCGCGTTTGCGACTTCAAATTTTTGGTGAGCTGAATACAGATTATGCTAAAAAATGCCAACATTTAGCACTTTCATTAAATGTCTCAAAAACAGTTGAATTCTTTGGAAAAGTCTCTGCCACGGATAAGTGGGAGGTACTTGGTACACTTGATGCATATATCCAGCCATCATTATCAGAAGCAGCTTCTATTGCGGTACTTGAAGCAATTTCAATGGCTTTACCAATAATTGCTACACGCACTAGTGGTATTAGCTATTGGCATGGCTATCCTTTTGTAAAAATGGTTGAACCAGTTTTAGATGAATTAAAGCGAGGCCTTGAGGAACTCATACTTGATCGTGAAAATCTTTTGGACAGAGGACTTGAGGCAAGAGAATTCTATGAACAAAATTTTACATGGGATAAAGTAGCAAAACGGCACTATGAATTTTATCAATCCTGCATAATCAATAACTGAAATCTTTCATATGGCTACATTCAACAAAAATCAGCGTTTTGCAGTTGAGAATGCCTCATGCGACTCAAACTTTTCCGTTCTAATGGCCTCAAGTTATGCGGTTATATCCGCTTTATTTTTGTTGAATGGATCTTTAGGTCTGTCTTGGCGTTTTGCTTGGGTGGCATTTGGCGCAACAGTGATTTGCTCCATTATAAGCTCCGCTTTGAGACTGATAAGGTTTGAAACTTTACGTTTAGATGCGTTTCTATTGTCACTTTCTCTTTTATTTATTGCGATAATCCAACCTTTTGTATTTGCCATAAACGGTTTTGATTTTCCATATGCATGGCAAAGTGAAATCAAGGATGATAATGTTGCAAATGGAACTGGGGCAATCTTATCAGTATTTTTATCAGCCTATTTTGCGGGTCGGATTTTTTTCACTACAAACTCGAGGATTGAGAAAAATGTAAAATCCAAAAAGTGCTCTAAAGTAAATTTAAAATTTTCGACTGGCTTAGTGTTCTTTTTTTCGATTATTTCGACGTATCCTTTTTTTGCGTTTGGCACTGCAGGAATTGTACAAAACCTCATGAGCAACATAACAGGAAGGCAAACTGGATATGTTGCATTCTCTGAGGGAGCCATGGGCAGTTCTGATCCTATTTCTGTACTGATTGCACAACTTATTCCAGTCACGGTTATGCTGAATGCCGTATTGGCAGCTACCGAAAAGAAGTTTTATAAAAAAATAGTTCATATATTACTGTTTCTTTTTCTATTTTTTTTGTTAATATCATTGGGTGGGCGAACATGGGTAGTTATTGTAGCTTTGACGCTGTTATCCGTTGTTTATTTTAATTCTAAAACGATAAAAGCTCGGGTGCTTTTTTTTTGGCGAATGGCACTAATCTCCATATTAATAATTGGCACTTTGGAATATCAAATAAAGCAACGGCATCAGGGCATCGAAGGCGCATCGTCTTCTGGCCTTGTTGGATCTGATATCAATCGAGAAATTGCCTTCATTTACGATATCATGTCTACTCGGGATGGGTTCGTAATAGCTGATAATATTTTAGAAAAAATTGTAATGCCCATTCCTACATATATTTTCTTTGTTATAACTAATCCAATTCCAAGAATTATTTGGAGTGATAAGCCCTTTGACCCAAGTTTTGTTTATGTAAATGAACTTAGGACGGGGCAGACAGGCTTGGAGACGGGATCGAATATTACCATAACTATTCCTGGTAGGGCTTACGTGAATTTTGGTTGGTCTGGGGTTATTCAACACGCTTTTGTGCTTGGATTTATACTCTCAAGATTGTCGCGTAAAATATCACATGTACAGCCAGGTTCGGCTAAACGGATCATTTATATCTTTATTATTTGCCTTATAGCAGTGAATGTTAGGGAATTACAGGCTGGAAAGTTTTATCCAATTTTTTGGATTTTTTTAATAGCATGGTCACAAAGGTTTTTATCACAATTATCAAGTTAATCAGGGCTGCAATAGTTTCGCTTGGTTTGATAATTGAGTAGTAATTTCAATATAGAAAGTTAATAAATTGTTGATTGTATTCATAGGCCCAGATGGCAGTGGAAAGACTACGATTGCTAAGCTCGTGGCAAAGGGACTGCAAAAAGATGGAGAAAAGGTTGATTTTTTTGAGTTAAATTATGGTATTTTACCAAGGTTCCGTGATATTGCTGGATTTTTTTTACGCCGAAAGGTTGGGATTACACATACACCAGGGGAGCAATATGCTGGAATGAGAGGGCGCCCAAACATTCAATTGAGAGCCACTATATATATGTTATGGTATGGACTTGATTATTTTATTGGTCGCTTTAAATACCCAGCCTCCAAGCCAAAAAGATCTATAATCTTTGCACGTTTCGTTTATGATTATGCCTATCAGCGTGCTTATTCGCGTGCACCTAGAAAAATCTATTTTATAATGAGGATTCTCGCACCAAAGCCTGATCTTATTTTTACCATTTTACGCGATGCTGAAGATATATTTAAAGGCAAGCCGGAGCTTACGGTTGAAGAGATAAAGCGCCAACAAGACAATATAAATGCATTGCTTAATGGTAATCCATGCTTCCATATACTTGATGGAAATATAGGAATTCAGGCTACTGTAATGCGAGCGCTTGAACTTATTACACAACAGCAGAAACTAAAATGAGATATGTTCTTTTCAAATATTTTGGACGACCTATTTTAGCGGTGCCACTGGATAGTGGTTTCGCAGTTCTTTTAGCAGGTTTTCTCGTCTTTCCAGCCTTCACGTTAAAGCGTAAGATTTTTAAGTATGGCGCGCTGATTTTGGCTGTCATATGTTGGGTGGGGCGGCTTGCTGGGTTGCCCATCGGAACTGTTCTTGACAGAACTGAAATTACGGTACTGTCACGGATCAAATTATTATGCCCGCAAATGGAGGTTGCAATACCCATCTGGTCTTTGGTGCTGGGACGTGATCGGATGTATTTTCGTCTATTTGATGCACAAGCCAATCAATGTGGTTTTGTAAAATTCTCATGGTCAGAGCCAGGGCGTAGCTGGTTGGAGGTGGAGGCAAAGGCATTGCAAAGTCATGTTAATGCGAAAAATTTTACTTGTCCAAAGGTAATTGCACTAGAAAAAACTGAGGAGGGTGTTTTGTTGCTGACAAGTGTTCTGCCGTCCATGTGTACTCTGCTTCATGCTGAGAAAAGTTTTTTTCCATATGACATATATGATGAGATTCAGTCTCAAAGATTTGAGGTACCATTCATGACGCTGCGCATGCTCGCATGGTATCAGAACGGGATGACGTCTCTGATTAAAAATACGCAAGCAACATCTGAGTTGTGTGCAATGGACGATGATGCGTCTATCACACTAGCGCCTGCACATGGCGATTTTGGAAGTGAAAATTTTTTTGTTGACCCAATGAAACGTATATTTTTAATTGACTGGGAGCACTATAGTAAAGCTGCGCCTGTCGCTACTGACGCTGTAAGCTTCTGGATTGGCCAACACCACCGCGCTATTCAACGTGGTCAGCCTAAAATAGCAAAAGATTTTGTTTTGTCGTTCAAAAGTTATACTAAAACTGATCTTCTTTTGGCGTTAGTTTACCTCACTGCTTTTGAGGTGACAGACGCAAAGAAACTGGTGACACTATGGAAAAATTAAGAATCCTTCATGTTATTGAAACTTTGGTAGTTGAAGGCGGTGGCGGGGATCGTGCATGTGCGGAACTTGCAGAGGCTCAGGCGCTTAATGGTCATGAAGTTACTGTGCTCTGCACTCACAATGCGGCCCGTTCGACACCAATCCTTATAGAGGAAGTTACTGTCATAAAAGTGGCGCCTATGAAGGGCTTAGCTTCGAGTAAGTTGGGCCGTAAAATGGGTTGGAATCTTCTTTTTCGAAATCGTCTACTGGCGGAACTGAAAATGATAGATATCGTCCACTGCCATGGCACTTGGCGGCTTTTACAAGTCTATGTGCGTAAGGCTTGTCAGGCGAGTGGTATCCCATATGTATCTCAACCGCATGGTTCTTTCATGCCTAATCATCTCCTACACCAAAAATGGTTTAAGTTGCTCTGGGGTATCATTTTTGAAAGGCGCAACCTAGCTGCCGCAGCTGCACTCCAGGCTGAAACCCAAACTGATTTGAATGATATACGAAATTATTATCCACATCCAAAGATTTGCATTATTCCCTGCGGCAGTAAACCTGTGAATGGAGATCTTGATCAAGCTGCTTTTGAGAAGTGCTTCCCTGATATCGGTAAACATCCTTATATTTTATATCTTGGACGACTAGATTTTCAAAAAGGCATAGACAATCTGATCATGGCATTTGAACAGATTTGTGCCGATCAGCCAGATTTGCGTTTGGCCATTGTTGGGCCAGATTACAACGGTACACAACACAAGCTCACCCAGCTGGTCGTTGAGCGAGGCATAGATAGGGTTTATTTTATGCCTATAGTAACCAATAATCTTGAGAAAAAAGCACTTTTTTCCCGTGCGGTCTGTTTCGTACTACCTAGCCATTCAGAAAATTTTGGAATCACAGTTTTAGAGGCGCTTTTGGCAGATTGCCCTGTTCTTGTCTCTCGATCAACAGGCTGGGCGAACTTAGAGTTTGACCAGAGCGGGTTGGTCTTTGACCCATCTCATGCCGGGGTTTATAATGCGATGCGACGATTTTTCGCTCTGACCACGACCGAGCAAACCAGTATGGTTAGGCAAGGCCGATGTATAGCAGCTGAGTATGATTGGCGAACAATAGCTCGTAAGCAGGACCTTGTATATCAAGAGATTTTGGCTGCCCAAAGGAAAACTTCATGTGTTTGACGGTTATAATACTTACATATAATGAATCCTGCCATATTGAACGTGCGATCGCGTCTGCGCGCGCTGTGGCCGATCGCATTGTTGTGATCGATTCTGGATCGGATGATGACACAGTTTCCCTGGCGATAAGTAGTGGTGCAAAAGTATTATATAACCCATGGAAAAACCATGCCACACAGTTCAATTGGGCATTGAGCACTTTACCTTCTGACACAGTCTGGGTCCTTCGGTTGGATGCAGACGAGATTATTTCGGAAAAATTAGTACAACAAATTCAAGACACGTTACCTGAGCTCAGTACAAATATTGAAGGGATTTATTTATCTCGGCGCATGACCTTTCTTGGCAAGAAGATTCGTTGGGGTGGGATTTTTCCTGTTCGTATTTTGCGATTATTTCGCCACGGGAGTGGCTTTTGTGAACAGCGCTGGATGGATGAACATATTGTTGTATCAGGCCCATGCGCAGATTTTTCAGGAGAGATACTGGATGACAATATGAGGGCTTTGGGCTGGTGGATTCATAAGCATAATAAGTATGCCAGTTACGAGGTAATAGAATTGCTCAATTTGGAATATGGATTCTTAACCAAAGAGTTAATAGCTGAACAAGATATTATGCGGCAGGCTGGCTTCAAACGTTGGATTAAGGAACAGGTATATGCACGGCTGCCCTGGGGGATTAGAGCTTTTGTCTATTTTTTCTATCGATATATTTTGCGCCTGGGTTTTTTGGATGGGAGGGAAGGAGCTGCATTTCACGTCCTTCAAGGCTTCTGGTACCGGTATTTAGTTGATGTTAAACTGTACGAAGTGCATCAGTATATGAAGTTGCATAATGTGGACGCAATAACTGCGATCTGGAATGTTCTTGAAATTGACCTTGAAGTATGAACACTTTTTGCACTAGTTTAATAAACTAACTTGCAATATTCTTGGGCTAAATATCAAGCATTATATCAAGTTAAATACGCCTAGATATTCTATTTAAAAGATTATTGATCTTTCAAAGATAAAGTAAGTGGGATTATCTGATGATAAAGATCTTTCAGTTAGTTTAAAATAATTCAATATTTATAGTTTATATGAAATCCCCTCACAAAATATTTAGAATGTCTTTTCAATTTATTTTTATTATATCTTTTGTGTTTGATATAGTATTAATTACTGGCTAAAGTATACATTAATAAACTCTCTGTTTTATACTGCATGTGCTTTTTAAAAGGAAAATTTTATCTGACTAATACTCAAAAAGTCTTAGGTAAAAGAACTTAAAATTTTATTAAGTCAATTAAGGAAAACTCATGTAACAAAAATATGGGTTTTAAAAAGAATGAAGTTAATTTATTACTTTAAGTTCTGCATCATCGGAAAGCTAAGAATTTTTCATAAACTTTTGTTTAATCTTTTTTAGATCATCTGATTTAAATAACAAAAGTCTAATTTGGCGCGCTATTACCGAACCGACAATTGCCCCAAACCCATTTGCTATAAAATCTGTCCATTCAGCTTTTCGGTTGAAGAAGTACTGAATAAATTCAATTGACCCGCCAAAAGTTATAGCTCCTAAAAAGATCCATATTGTCAGCCTTGGCCTTGCTAGTGTTAGAGGAAATGTGAGGCAAAGATAGGCTATAAAGTGATAAAGTTTGTCAATCCCATAAGTACCAAACAAATATCCTTGTGGTTGGATTTGCGCCAAGGACAGAATGATTATAACTATAAAAAATATTATTGTTAATGCTATACTGATAAATACATTTTTCAGGTTTTATATCCTTCGTAAATATTCTATTTTATTGAGCGTGTATATTTAGCCCTTATTTTTCATTTTTAACTAAACGACCATGCTCTGCATTTCATTTGTGCTAATCTCAATCCGGACTTGGGCGCCCATTAAGTCCATTAGGACCCAAGCACGTTCGTTGGGTATGACCTTTTCAATATTTGCAAGAAAATTTACGAATGGTCCATTGGTCAATTTTACCTGATCACCAGGCATCAAGGCTTTGGAAGAAAAAATTTTATCCTTAGGGCCAAAATGTTGCATAAGTTGGGTGACAACGTCTGTAGGTACAGCGCAAGGCTTCTTATCAAAAGTTACCAGTCGTATAATGCCGTAGGTTGAATTGATAGCATACCATGGGCATTTCTTAACATCGAAGGAGACAAAGATGTAGCCTGGGAACAATGGTCTTATGGAATTAATAAATTGTTTATTATGCTGACGCGTTTCTTCAACTAGCGGCAAGAAAGTATTAAACCCCTGACGTTTAAGGTTCATTTCAGCTATTTTGGCGCTGTTTGGCTTTAATTGTGCTAAAAACC
>TARA_B110000977_G_scaffold123724_1_pt1 | contig 10391 bp, 6 predicted proteins | sample TARA_B110000977 | Tara Oceans TARA_B110000977 (sample SAMEA4397798) | marine metagenome | biome: Polar Biome; feature: [SRF] surface water layer (ENVO:00010504); material: water (ENVO:00002006), including particulate matter (ENVO:01000060) such as... | depth 5 m | reverse complement strand
TGTTGCTTTCAATAAAATCATTAGCTACTATTTTCTTTGCACCTGTAGTGGTTTTTTCATACAAACCGTTTTCGTTAGTATTAAATTGGTCTTTTAATATAAAATAATCACCATCATTGACAATAGCAGTATCAATAGTTGTGATAGGGCGTGTTATATCGATATTTTCTTTACTTGCACTTGCACTTGCACTTGCACTTGCTGCTTTTATAGAAGTATCATGTATATTACAATTATACAAATTAACAATTTTTTTAAAATGGTCATTATGTAATTTACTTGCCGGAACACTCGGAAGAACAGGCATATTCTCATGAAATAATGTCGCCATATGAAGACTATTAGTAGCTACATTTACTCTATCAGTTTTATTAATCCATCTAAGTTTATTATTTTGTTTTGTGGTTAATTTAAATTGACCAAAGTTAGACTCAACTAAATTTTCATTGAATGTATAGGAGGTGTTTGGTATTTCTGAAGATATCAAACTAACAGAATAAACATTTGAAAAAGTTCTACCAAGATTAATAAAATAGTGAGAAGGAGTAGGATATGATATATTGACATTTGTGATAATATTAATGTCTACATCTTTACCTAGCCTCATTGTCTGCAACTCTTTTGGTTCTATATTAGATGGTAAATTTAAAACAAGTCTGTTATAACGATATTTTTGTTTACTATTATCGAAACTATTGTATTCACTTGTAAGTTTATTGTTGCTATCATACTCATCATAGATAAATTGGAGAATATCAAATATAGGTGCGCCTTTTGTAACACTAAATTCAAAACTATCTTTAGTGATACCCAATTTTGAGAATTCATTTACGTTAAGATTGCTAAGAATCAATTGATTAAAAAATTTTGTATCATCAATATAATTAACAGCATGTGTTTTTGCATTAGAATTTATACTTAATTCAAAAGAAGATTTATTTGTTACAAATGATAAGGGAGAATCGCCTGTATATTTGACATTTAAAGAATCGTACGTATATGTCTTAGTTCTGTTACGACTATCAATATTCATTACAGTTTTTTTTACCTTTTTTTTCTTGTCTGTTTGAGCCAATTTAAGAAATTGCTCAAATGCTACTGAATTTTCACTGATTCCTACTCCAATACTTTGAGGTTCTTCAAATCTTTCTGTAAATTCAGGGGAATCTTTATCAAATACTTCGGCTGATGTATTTTTAGAATTCATTAATTTACTAAAAACCTGTTTATTGGAATCAGTTCTCGATGTTTCTTTGGAATAATTATTAGTTAGCAATAAATCATCGTCGGCCATTTCTATAAATATATAATTAAATTTCCTTAGATGTTTATTAATAAACAAAAATAATATATAAATAATATATAATGGAGAGATACTTACAAGACCTGTTTGAAAAAGATGATATCGGTTTTAAAACCATAAATGCTTTTAAAGATAATACTAAAAAACTAGTATTAATATTAAATACCTTAATTGAAAAAAGGGGCGGCAAAAATATAACTTTAGTAGAAATGAATACTCTTATCGGTTCGTTAAATTTAGATAAACAAATGGTTACTAAAATGAAATTACTCGTAAAAAAACCCACGTCAAATACTAAAAATCAGGTTGGTGGGTGGAATGAACATATAACTATCGACCCATCTTATCTAACGACGGTTAATAGCATTAACAATATGCCATGTTCTGGTTCACTAACACAGTGTGGTGATTTTATCGCAAGTTGCGGGCAAACCGGTGGTGGTAATATATCCGATAACTCTTTTAAAAAAAATAAAGACAGTATGGAAATCTCTAATCGCCTAATGTTTGATACGACTCTGGATCAGAATCGTTCATTTGAAATATCAGACATTAATAAGAAGGTGTTTTATAAAATAGTAAAATTATACAATTCTAAATAATTCATAATATATTAAATTTATAAATTATTTGTTCTTTTTTTTCATAACCCGCTTCTTTTTTACTACAATAAGACCTTCGTGTTCTCGGTCATAACTGTCAAGGTCTTTGCTATACAATTTCATAAAGTTATCGAGGTCCGTCTCCCATAAATCAGTTGCGGAGGTATTATTCAATGTTTCAAACTCAGTTTGTTTAATTTCACGGCGTTTCTTAAGCTCGATGATTTCTTCCTCTGTTAGTTTATATAAATCCATACTCATAAGATAATCATATGAAGCGGGAGAATCATCCCTAATTTTTATTTTAGGATATTTATGTTCATCTAATTGGGTCATAATAAGTTTTTTTTTAACATTCTTAATATGAATTGTATCATTAATAATTTCTTCAATAAATTCGACCTTATATTTAATAATATCTAAATCCTTTTGTAGTTTTTTCAACATATAATCACGTCTTTTAACATAAATAGCTCCTCTGAAGGAGAACCACTGATTTATTATCTCGTTAATTGATGAAAATTTTTGCATCTTTCCATTTTCGTTGAACATGTGCATATTAGTAATACCTAAAGCAGAAGTTAATTTAAGTCTGTTTTCCAGTTCACTTACACCGTCCTTACCAAATTTATTACGCCATTTGTCAATATTCAGTGGATTCATTTTGATAGTAATATTAACTTGAGTCTCAGTAGAATCATCTTTAAAAGTTCTTACAAAGTTTTTAGCAGTTTCCTTGCCTCTTTCTACTGAAATTTTATCCAAAAACTCTACATATTTCTCAGTCCAAGAACCAATAGGTAGTTCTGTAATTTGTACGGTGCTGTCATTTATAAGTGTGTATTTACCACGCGTTATAAAACTTCCTGGACTGGTTGATTCAATAATTCCACGAAAACCTCTATACCAAGGAATCAACTCTGGGATGTCCTCTCCTTTAATTTTTAATTTAATAGATTTACAAATTTCAATAGGGTTAAATTTAGGAAGACTTATAGAGAATCCTGTCCCAATTCCAGCCCCACCGTTTGCCAAAATTGTAGGAAATACAGGATAATAATATTCGGGTTCAATCAAGAAACCATCATCATTAAGATGATTACATAGACAGTCGTCCTCTTCCTTGAAAATATACCTGGTAATAGGAGATAGTTTTGTAAAGATATATCTTGATTGAGCAGCATCATCTCCTCCCATAAGTCTGGAGCCAAATTGTCCAATAGGTTCAAGTAAATTAATATTGTTTGCGGAGACGTAATCCTGTGCCATATTTTTAATAGTATTTTCAAGAGAAACCTCACCATGATGATAAGCAGCATGCTCACTAATATAACCGGCAAGCTGAGCTACCTTAACTTCTTGCTTCAATTTACGCTTAAAACTACCATATGCAACTTTTCGCTGAGATGGTTTTAATCCATCAACCATACTGGGTATAGACCTATCATTATCTTCATTTGAGAAATGGATTAGTTCTTCATCTACGAAATCTTTAGTTGAGATTACTTTTTGATTGAAGTCTGGTATATTATTTTTATCGAATTTAAGAAGCCATGTTTTACGGTCATTTGCGCGCTTTTTATTAAAAGCTAAATCAAGGTGAGGGCAAATAGATTTATACGTTGTAGTATGCTTCTTTTCAACTGAAGATATAGATGTTTTATCACCTTCATTTGTTTCCTCGGTTGAATTGTCATTGACTTGGACCGTATTATCAACTGGTTCGTCAATATTAGGAAGATATTTAATGACTTTTAGTTGTTTGAAATATTCTCTTGCCTCTTTTGTAGAAGAAGTCCCTAAACCTTTATAATATTTCATACGCCACGTCTTCATATTAACTGTTTTTTTCCAAATATCATAGTCTTGTAAAGTATAAAAGACCTTTTCATCTTTACCTTTGAAAGCTTTTACAATAGGAGTAACCATACTCGTAATAAAACCCATCTTAGTTAATTCAGGCCACATACTGTCGAAGATATTCATCATCAGTCCCTTAATATGCGAACCATCGTGGTCCTGATCAGTCATAATCATAACTTTACCATATCTAAGAGGCCATACTCCAGTTTTCTCATATTGTGCGATATAATCAGTATTGACTTGAAGACCAATAATTTGTTTAATATCATTTAATACCGCACAGTTCATAACTTGTGTAGTAGGCGCATCTCTAACATTAAGAATTTTACCCCTCAATGGATATACTCCATAATGGTCTCTGCCTACTTCGGCAAGTCCAGAAATTGCCATTGTTTTAGCAGAATCTCCTTCTGTAAAGATGATTGTGCAATTTTTAGATTCAGGTGTTCCTGCTTTATTAGCATCTGAAAGCTTATTTACACGAACACGCTTACTTTTCTTACCATCTGTTTTAGACAGAAGCTGACTATCTTTGAATGCTGCTTGTGCTTGAATTTTAGCGAAAATGTCTGTCTTAATAAGCTGACTAATAAATTTATCACTTATATCATAAGTAGACCCAAATTTCGTTTTAGGTGTTTTTAGAGTTTCTTTAGTTTGAGAATCAAATACAGGATTCACAATTTTATTAGCGTTTACAAAAATCTTCAATTGATTTTTAATAATTTGCGGCTTGATATCTATCTTCTTATGTTTTTTTAGAAATACTGCTAACTTCGTTTTAATCTGATCACTAATATAATCTATATGAGTTCCTCCACGCGAAGTATTAATACCATTTACAAATGAAACCTGTTGAAATATATCATCGTCACTACAAGTTGCGGCAATTTGCCACCCAATCCCTTCTTCGTAGACTCTGCTTGTTTCTGTTTTATCGCCAATATACATATCTACATATTTTTCAAAAGTTTTCACTTGAATAAGTTCATCATTAAGGAAAATTTTGGTTTCTTTATCTGTAACTCCTGCGATATCATATACACGTTTACTCATTAATTCTTTAATTTCATTAGTAAGTCCATCCATATGAAAACGCTTAAAATCGGGATACCAAGTGATTTTAGTATAAGGTTTTGATTTAGATGTGGTAATTATAGGCTCTGTTTTATCTTGCATATTGTTAGTAAATTCTTGATAAAATTTCTTTTTGTTAATGTGACATACCGTTTCTACAACAAATTTAATAGAGAAGATGTTCGCAAGTTTCGCACCATAACCATTACGTCCACCCCATTCTCTTGCCTCATTGTCATCAAAGTTAGTTCCGGAAAGGAGAGACCCAAAGATAAGAGTAGGTGGATACATTTTGTGCTCCTCCATATATTCTACAAGAATACCGTCACCGTCATTAAAGAATGTAATACTATTATCCTCATTTATATTTACTCTAATTGTATTAACCATATGATGTCCTCCTCCATCAGAAGCGACCTTTTGCATTCTCTTCTTGTGGTCATGTGCATTCACCAATAATTCGTCGAAACATTTATAATATCCAGGCGTGAGTTGAATATCTTTCTTAATAATTTTATCTTGTTCAGAATCATAAACAAATGCCGAGTTTGTTTCGGGTTCTGCTGAACCTAAATACGTATCTGGTTTTTTTAAAATATGCTCGTCGTGTTTCATTTTAGTGTAAATTTCATTGGCTTTTTTTGTCGTCTTTTCAGAACTTTTTTTCTTTATTTTAAGTTTACGTGCAGTATTTGGCTTTTCAAAGGGGGGAGCTTGGGGTAGAGCAGACATTGTAAGATAATAATTTAAAATATCTTTATATCAAAAATAAGAATCAAATTTAATATTTATTTAAGGGTGTTTATAGTGTTATATAAAGATGGATAGGTATTCTGTTATGATTGACGATAAATTACCTATGTGTAGAATATGTTTAGATGAAGATAAGGACACGGTGTTATTTTCACCATGTAGATGTTCGGGTTCTACCGGATATGTTCACTACGAATGTTTAAATAAATGGAGAATAGCAGATATCAGCAACAGGCATACATGTGAAATATGCTTATATGATTATAAAATAGATAATTGTGACAGACCACGATTTATTAAGTATGGATACTATAGCGACACCCACGTTCTCAATATTATATTTAGGTATAATCTCTGTATAACATTTTTAACATTAATTTTAGTAAATATTATAGAAGCTCTTGATAAAAATAAGGTCTGTATATCATGGACAGGTAACAATATTTTAAATATATCAGATTATACAATAGCATTAATATATTTAAATATTACTACGGTTCTGGAATTATGTTTATACGTAATATATATTATTTCTGGAATTTCATTCTTGGTTAACAAAAACGACTATTATAAACATTGGGGTGGTGAATCTATTGTATGGTTAATCATGTTCACATTCATAGCAGGGACAGTTTTTTTTATTGGTAAATATGAAATATCGACAATGATGTTTTATTGTATAAATTATGTAATGTCATACAAGCATATCAAAAGTATATATTATTTAAATGATTTTTGTTCAGATAGAATCAAAGAATATAATATAAATGATGATGTATAAATGATGATATATAAATGATGATATATTAATGACTAAACAATGAATTATTGCATATAAGACTTATATTAACTAATATAAGATTTATATTTATTTAGCGTAAATTAGATTTAGCTGATTATTTACTCTAACAAACGTGGTACATTTAGGAATATGTTTGATACATGTAGCATTAATGTATGTACATGCTGACCGTAACCCTCCTAAATAATCTAAAATAGTATTTTCTATAGGACCTTTATATTTAATTTTAATAACTCTTCCTTCAGAAGAACGGTATTTTTCCATTTTACCGTAATGTTTATTCATCGCATGTTCAGAACTCATTCCATAAAATAATTTATAAGTTACACCGTCTTCGATAACTTTTTCACCAGGATTTTCATCGTGTCCCGCAAATTGCCCACCAACCATTACAAAATCGGATCCTCCTCCGAATGCTTTGGCCATATCCCCTGGACAAGTTATTCCACCGTCAGCAATTATAAGTCCGCCTGCTCCATGAGCAGCATCAGCACATTCTATAATTGCAGACAATTGTGGCATACCTACCCCGGTTTTAAGACGCGTCAAGCAAGCACTTCCAGGACCTATACCAACTTTTACAATATCTACTTTACCATTAATAATCAACTCTTCTGTCATTTCTCTGGTTGCTACATTTCCCGCAATTAGAATAACACCTGGGTATTTTGCTCGCACTCTCTGACAAAATTCAACCACTTTCTGCATATATCCATTGGCCACGTCCACACAAACCCAGTTAAGTATAGGGTTATTAATGTCATTTGGTAAGCTGTTTTTCCAATCAATTATTTCAGATAATTTAATAAAATCCTTATCACTTATTCCAGTCGAAACAATACCATTATAATTCTGTAAAGGACATCTTGAAAGATTGATTTCATAGTCATCTTTCGTATAAAATTTTGTGAGACATGTTAACATTCTATGTTTAGATAATACGTCCATTATCCCAAATGTCCCAGTAGTATCCATATTCGCAGCCATTACAGGAACACCAGACCATTTAGAAGTAGAATGTGGAAATTTAAATTCACGAACAAGAGATACTTCAGACCGCGAAGAAAGAACAGACCGTTTGGGTCTTATTAACACATCATTAAAATCTAATTTAACATCATTTTCAATTTTCATTATAGTATTAATTATAAATATTCGTTTTAAATAGTTTTTATTTTTAAAGATTTATTTTAATATAATAAATGGGTAATACTCCTTCAAAGAAAGTTAGATCCGAAAAACAAAAAACTAAACCCGGAAATAGACCAATTACATCATGTATTAAAAAACAATCCGTATTAAAAGAGAGTTCAAGCCAAAAGACAATTAATACTCGCAATATTTCAAACAAAATTGATACTAATAATATACCTGAATATCAACTAAAACATAAATCACAGATAAATAATGGTGTCAACCAATATCAATATTTCAATCACAGTATCCCAAAATCCGATTGTCTGCCTAATTTTGGTTTAGATACAAAACAAGATAATAAATTTTCACGAAGTGTTGATAAATTATATTCCCAGGAACTCGATTATAGATATAATGTAGATTGCTCTAAAGAAATACCATATACTTCCGAAGATTTGGAAACCGAATTAGGAAAAAATACTGTTAATGGTTGCACAGAAACTCACCATGAAAACAATTATAATCGTAATAATGACAACAGTAATAATCATAATAGTAATGATAATAATGATAATAATGGTAATGATGTTAGTTCTGAAATAACTATTACACGAGAGGAAGCATTAAAAATAAAGGATAATAAATATCTCAGTGATTTAGAAAAAAGATTGTTAATTATGAATAGTATACAACTTGACAAATTAGATCCTCTTAATATAATGATTGAATCTAAAATAAGGCTAAATGTTTTAGTTGAAAAATATAAAAGTCTATTGAAAATATATCATCCAGATAAACGAGGTTCGACTGAAATGTTTATATTAATTAATGATGCACTAAATAATCAAAAATACATAATACAATCTAAAATAATGGATAAAGATTTTAATCAATTAAAAGATGATTATACTCAATTTTCCGATACAAGAAAAAAAAAAAAGCCACTTTTTTTTGAACAAAATGTAGAAAGCTTCAATTCTAAAAAATTTAATAAATTCTATGATGACCATAAGTTTAATGACGAATACGAGGATGAAGGATATGGTGATATGATGGTAAAAGGAGGTATAAGAGAAGACATTGACATTGAAAAAATAGACATATCCAAAGACAATACATTTCAACAACAATTTGAAAAAAAAGTAAGTTCTGCCAGTAATGATATTGTAAAGTATAAAGTTCCTAAAGCATTAAATCAATATGACACTTACACAGAACTATGTAATAAAAATAAATCTGGGTATACGGGCAAAAGTTCTAGTATAGAATGTTATGATTACAAGGAAGCATTTGAATTGGCTAATATTAAGAGGGACACATTGCCTGATGAAATATCATTAAAAGAATATACAAAACAACGTGAAAATGATACATTAGAATTATCTGAAGAGCAACAAACAGCTATAGAAAAAGATACAGAGAAATGCGATGATGCTGAAAAAACCCGTCAAAATAATTTAATAGATTATACCATTAATATTGATAAATATAATGATAAGATAAACAAGGTATTACTTAAAAATTAAATGTAAAATAATAATTTAGATTTGATTTTTATTATAAATATTACTAATATTGCTAATATTATAGTAAACTTTTACTAAATAGTAAAGCTAAAAATAAATTGGAGTGTAAAATACCGGTTTCAGATAAACGTAATATATAATTAAATTCTCTTAAATTCTCTAAATCATCCAAATATAGTTTAATAAATGACTTCTCCGAATAATCTTTAAATTTAACTATATTGGTTGTAAATAAGTCAGAAATATGATAATGAGAACCGTCACATTTTTCGGTTATACCTACATTATTATGAGTATGATTGCAATGAGTTTTTATAAATTGGTTGAAACGTTTATTTATGCTTGATTTAAATTCAATTGCATTTTGGAAACCTCTTGTATTTTTAATTAAAAATTGAAGCAGAGATTTTACTAAAGGATCATTTTTTGTTGACGATACAATCTGGTCCGAAATACCTTTATCATTGTAGTTACTATTGTTTATACCATACGTGTTGAAATTATAAGAATACAAATCATTTATCGAATTAATAGGTTTTAAAACTAAAGTATCTTTCGGAACCCATAGCCCCCCATATTTAAATAATATGGCAAACTTAATAAGGTTCTCTTTAAGATAGTTAGATTTACACATATTGATATGAATTTTATATTCAGGTATAAGTCTATCAACATCATTGTCGCAAATAATATTTATATTGTATAAACTGTGATTATGTTTTATTATGGATTTTATACATAAATTTATTAGAGACGATGTAGGTTGAAGATATCTACGGGAATAAAATGTTTTCCAATGTCTTGATGAAACCGTATTATTATTATAAACCCATAGGTTCGATTTATTGAGTTTATTAATAACTACTTTGGGATTTAATAATGTACTTTTCATATTAAATAATTCTTTTGATACAGATTTACCAGAGTAGTTTAAACCGTCTTTTAGTGGACGTGTAATATTAATAAATTTACCTACACTTCTTGTATCAAATATTATCATTATTAATATTAATATAATAGCTACTATATTTTCCATGTAATATATATTTACAAATTTAATATTCCTGTGTAAAATAATAAATAATTAAATAATTATCTATATAAATGTCTGATATTAAGCCTTCACATAAGTATATAACAGAAAATATGGATAATATTTTATATGATATATCTAAAAATTACGAAGAGTATGGCTTAGAAGAAAAAAAAATTAACATTCAGGATTTAGCTTTATTGCTTAAAAACAGTTTCATATTACATGAAATAATAATAACCATTAAAGAAAAAAGAAGGTCAGTTCTTACCTATTTAAAAAAATACGAAAAAGG
>TARA_B110000977_G_scaffold54649_1_pt1 | contig 10403 bp, 11 predicted proteins | sample TARA_B110000977 | Tara Oceans TARA_B110000977 (sample SAMEA4397798) | marine metagenome | biome: Polar Biome; feature: [SRF] surface water layer (ENVO:00010504); material: water (ENVO:00002006), including particulate matter (ENVO:01000060) such as... | depth 5 m | reverse complement strand
CCATAATTCCACTACCAGAACGAGGGCAACCTCTAGACCTTGCATACGTCTATCAGCTAGCTAATGCTATTAATGATCTGTCAGCAAGCGTTGTGACGGGTTCTCAAAAGTACACAACATTGGATACCCCCATTGGAAAGCAAAGCATCAGAACTTCAGACGCTAAGATTCTAGGCGGCATTGTTCCAGTTGCCAACAACAGCATTATCACCGCTGGCAACGAGAAGTCATTCTTCTACGACTTCCCAGCTGACTTTAAACATTCCCCAGTAGCAACCGCTACGCTTGTTAACGTGGGAGGAACTCCAGCTGGAAAGGATGTTTCCGTTATCTTAACATCTATCACTACATCTAGGATTGAGGGTGTTGTAAGATTCGGAACTTCTGGTGAAGTAACAGTGTCTGTCAATGTTCTCGCCGTAGGTATTCCTAACTAGTAGGCAGCTATGGCACCCAATCCAAAGCGTGGATACAGGACCAGGGAAGAGTATAACTCAGCCTCGGTTATTCCTGGAAACAAAAAGGTCTGGTTCTTAAACAAAGAGCTTGTTAGATCACATCACATAAATCGGTCAAACGGTATAATGTCTGTTTATAATATTATTCACGATAGGATCGAAAGTTGTCTTCTTGGAGACTTCAAGAAGAACAGAGAAAGGGCCTACACGGTAGGCGAAGCAGCAGACCTTGTTAACAGGCACAAGAAGTATATGCCTCAGTTGGTTAAGCGTGGAGTTATTCCAGGTCCAACTGGATCGCAAAAAGGCGGGGCAACCGCATGGCAAGTAAGAAGTTATTATTCTGAGTCGCAAGTCAGAGAGATCCGTGATATACTAGCTACCTACCATATGGGAAGACCTCGTAAAGATGGTCTAATTACAAATGACATAACTCCTTCAACACAAGAGTTGACAAGACGTATGGGGGATGGTATACTGACTTATACTAGAACAGAAGATGGAAGATTCATTCCAGTTTGGTCTGAATCAATTTAAGAGAAAGAATCGGGTATGAATAACGAAGAGACAAAAGTTAGAGTAGCATTAGGCTACACACTCAACCTAGGCAACTTTCAGTCATTACGCATTGATCTAGAGATCACTGACAGCAAGCGTGAGGGTGAAAACACTGACCAGGCATTTACAAGAGTTTACGAATTTGTAGAGAACAAGCTTTCAGAAAAAGTCAAGGAAGCTACAGCCGAGCTAGAAGATAAGTAATGGCTGAGCGCAAGGAGCGGTTCGCCTTGCTAAGCAGATACAGTAAGCTCCACACAGCAAGGCATGAAGCAAAGCCACAAGTAAACTTAAACGTAGAGCAGTGGGCAGCAGACGCTCTGGTAGAATCTTACGGTTTACAAAGCTGCTATGATCTGCTAGAATATTACTTTAGTGTTGCTCCCAATCCGAACTGGAAGTATTTTGCAAACTATGCACATAATATTATAGAACGTCAGAACCAATACAAAGAAGATCTATCCGAACGCCAAGAGCGTAGACAACTAGCGAAGAAGTGGTTAAGTGAGTAATTCAGAACAGAAGCTAATAACAGCGGTACTGAAAGATAAACAAGTACACGTATTGCTACAGGCAAACGTTGACAACATACTGAATAGTCATTCAGATATCTGGCAGTTTATCAGGACCTACTTTGAGAAGAATGGCTCTTGCCCACCAGTAGATTTAGTTGTAGATAAGTTTAGAGACTTCTCTCCAGCCGAAGGCGTTGGGGCAACTAAGCATCACCTAGAAGAGCTTCAGGCTGAGTTCATGAACAATAGCCTTAAGGAAGTCCTTCGATCCGCTGCTGCAGATATCCAGCAGAACAAATCTTCAGAAGCCTTAGAGACACTAATCTCCAGGACAGCAGAGCTAAAGAAGGGGTCTGCTGCTATTCGAGACATTGATGCCACAGACCTAGATTCTGCGATAGCTTATTACGAGAAGCAAAAAGAACTTGCAGAGCTAGGTATAACTGGGATTAAGACAGGCATGCCAGGCTTTGACGATTACCTGCCAGCAGGAATTATGCCAGGACAGCTTGGAGTATTCCTTGCTTACCCAGGTATTGGTAAGTCTTGGCTGTCTTTGTACTTTGCTGTACAGGCATGGAAGCAAGGCAAGTCCCCCATGGTGGTTAGCCTCGAGATGAGCGAAACAGAAGTTCGTAACCGTGTATTTACAATCATGGGCGAGGGCCTGTTCTCTCACCGCAAGATCTCATCTGGTCAGGTAGACCTTGACGAGCTAAAGAGATGGCACAAAGATAAGGTTGCCGGAAGGCCAGAGTTTCACATTATTTCAAATGACTCTGGGGGAGAGGTAAACCCAGCTGTACTTCGCGGAAAGATTGATCAGTACAAGCCAGACTTTATTATTGTTGACTACCTACAGCTTATGTCTCCTAACCAGAAGTCGGAGAGCGAGACTGTTAGAATGAAGAACCTTTCGCGTGAGCTTAAGCTTATGGCTATCTCTGAAGAGGTACCCATCATAGCCATCTCCTCAGCGACCCCAGATGACGTTACAAAGCTTGATACGGTACCAACCCTAGGCCAGACTGCCTGGAGCCGTCAGATCGCCTACGACGCCGATTGGGTGCTAGCTCTAGGACGCGGTACCAACTCTGATGTCATTGAATGTGTGTTCAGGAAGAACCGTAACGGATTTATGGGTGAATTCTTTATTCAAGCTGATTTTGATAAAGGTTACTATAAGTACCGAGATTTTGAAGATAACTAGTATAATTGTTACATGAGTTACGTACATCACAAACCAATAAAGAAGTTTGGTCTAAGTGGAATCATCCACGATGACGCCCATATTGTCCGCTTAAAAGCCGAGTACGTAAGATTACTCTGGACAAGCATGAAGCTATCGGGGTATGTTCCAAGACTAGATATTGACTTAAACTTCACAACAAGCTATAATGAAGATGCAAGATACTTTGAGTTTGAATTATCTGTATATGGAATTTACGTAGGGAAAAGAAAAAGCGAATGGATAATAGGAATAGACGGATCAAAGGTGATACATACTCACCAGATCAAATCAAACGAGTCGTTACGGGCTCGGGCTTAACAATAGAAACTGAGATCGACACTGATTACATATTGTTCTGCCCGTTCCACCCAAACCATAGAACCCCTGCTGGAGAAGTAGATAAGTTCACGGGTACCTTCTTCTGCTTTTCTTGTCACCACGTAGCAAGCTTGATTGAGCTAGTCATGCATTCAACAGGCAGAACATATTTTGAGTCCGTTAGATTCATTAAGATCAGAGAGCAGCAGACCAACATCGAGAGCGACGTTGCCAAGGCTCTCATCATAAAGCCAGACTACCTTCCATACGACAAGGGTACAATCGTAAGGCTCTCCGATGATGCGCTTGCTAGCGAACGTGCAGTGTCTTACTTCGAGGGTCGAAGCATTACAAAAGAATCTATGGTAAAGTTTAAGCTTGGCTTCTCTGCCAAGCAAGACATGGTCACTGTGCCAGTAAGTGCTCCAGACGGAATGCCAGTTGGATTTGTGGGCAGGTCTGTAGAGGGCAAGGTATTTAAGAATACTCCAGGCTTACCAAAGGGAAAGATTCTATTCAATCTTCACAGAGTCAAGAACGAGGATAACGTATACGTTGTTGAGTCCTCCTTTGATGCGATTAGGTTAGACCAGTGTGGGATACCAGCGGTAGCTACTCTAGGTGCCAACGTGTCAAACTCCCAAATAGACTTGCTGCAGAAATACTTCAACAACATATACGTTGTTGCAGACAATGATGAAGCAGGCGGTAACATGAAGACTAGGATATATGAAAAGCTTAGTTCTCGTGTAACCGTGATTCAGCTAGATCCACAGTACAAAGACATAGGTGAAATGGATGATGACAGCATAAAAAGATTAGAAATGTCATTTGACAAAACAATATCAGCTATGCTACACTAAGTAAACACAAAACAGGAGAAAAACAATGAGCGTAATTAGAGGGCTAAAAGATATCAATGCACTACTTGATAAGCCAAAGTATGAAGGAACTGGTACAAAGGTCCGCTGGGTAAAGCTAGCAGACGGCCAGGCCGCAAAGATTCGTTTTGTTGAGGAGCTAGATCAAGACTCAGCACACTACGACGAATCAAGAGGATTGTCTGTTGTGGTTTCACAGCACACCAATCCAAAAGACTACAAGCGTATGGCAGCATGTTCTCAGGAAACTGAAGGACGTTGTTTTGCTTGTGAGATGTCTCGTAAAGAGCCAAAGGCTGGATGGCGTTCAAAGCTACGCTTCTACTGCAACGTTCTAATGGACGATGGACTAGAAGACCCATATGTGGCTGTATGGTCACAGGGAGTTAGCAAGCAGTCTGCCTTTAATAACATCCGAGAGTATGCTCTAGAAACTGGAAGCATCTCCAATCTCACGTGGAAGCTAAAGCGTAATGGCCAGGGAACTGAAACCAACTACACTCTAATTCCAACCGGACCAGACACAGAGCCACACGACTGGACTGGTGCCGAGTTCTTCAACCTAGAAAAGGTTGTACGCGAGATTCCCTACCCAGAGCAGGAAGCATTCTACCTTGGGTTTGACGCACCATCCGTAACCTCTACCAACATCGACTGGTAGAGGCACCCGTTGAGCTATAACGGTCTTCACGTCCACACACACTACTCTTTGTTTGATGGCATTGCCACACCAGAAGAGTACCTAAGCCGTGCCAAAGAACTTGGCATGTCAGCTCTAGCAATTACAGATCACGGCTCTCTCTCTGGTCACAGGGAGTTTGCTCGTATCGCCAAGGAAAAGGGCATTAAGCCAGTCCTAGGTATTGAAGGTTATATAACTAATGATAGGAAAGATCAACGTGCGAATGATGTACGCGATGGACTACTTGACTTGGTATACAACCACGTAATTGTACTTGCTAAGAACAAGGTCGGACTAGAAAACCTAAACAAGCTCAACGAGATTGCGTGGACTGAAGGATTCTTCAAGAAGCCACGCTTTGACTATGAGGTTCTAGAGAAGTACTCAGAGGGACTAATCGTCCTTTCTGGGTGCCTCTCTGGTGCCCTAGCAAAAGCCATTGAAGCAGAAGAGCTTGCAGAAGCCAAGCGTATCATTGAGTGGCACAAGCGTGTGTTTAAAGATGACTTCTATATCGAGGTAATGCCACACAACCCACCAGAAGTTAACAGGCAGCTACTTGAGCTAGCCGACAAGTATGGTGTGACTCCAATCGTAACCCCAGACTGCCACCACTCCGACAAGGGGCAGAAAGAAATTCAAGAGCTAAAGCTGATTCTAAACAGCTACTCTAACAAGGTAGAGAAGGGTGCTACCTACGAAAAGTCTTTGAAGCACGACAACCTTATGGACAAGCTAGACTATCTATATGGGGAAAGACAGATAACCTTTTCCAAGTTTGATATCCACCTGTTATCAGATGAAGAGATGCGTGCTGCAATGTCAGCCCAAGGCTTTGACAGAGAAGACATGTACGCTGCCACTCTTGAGGTAGCTGACAAGGTAGAGGACTACGAGATCCAGGACCACTTGGACTTGCTTCCAGTACAGTACCAAGAGCCAGACAAAGAGCTTTATGAGCTTGCAGTTGCAGGTCTCAAGGACCGAAATGTTCACACAGAAGAATACATGGCAAGGCTTGATGAAGAGCTAAAGATCATTCAAGATAAGAACTTTGGCCCTTACTTTCTAGTTGTTCGAAGCATGATTGCTTGGGCTAAGAAAGAGGGTATCATGGTAGGTCCAGGACGTGGATCTGCTGCAGGCTCTTTGCTATGCTATGCTCTGGGTATAACAGACATTGACCCGATTGTTCACGGGCTTCTGTTCTTCCGTTTTATCAACCCTGACCGAAACGACTTCCCTGATATTGATACTGATATTCAGGACACTAGGCGTGAAGAGGTTAAAGATTATCTAGTTAGACAGTATAAGCACGTGGCTTCTATTGCAACATTCTTAAAGTTTAAGGACAAGGGTGTTGTAAGAGACATTGCACGTGTTCTTAACATCCCTCTAACTGACGTAAACAAGGTCATGAAAGTAATTGACACTTGGGAAGACTATTGCAGGTCAAAGCAAGCTGCATGGTTCCGGGAGAAGTATCCAGAGATTGAGAAGTATGGAGACCAGCTTCGTGGCAGGATTCGCGGTACAGGAATCCACGCCGCAGGTGTTGTAACTTCCAAGTCTCCTATCTTTAAGTATGCACCACTAGAGACTAGAACTGCTCCAGGAACTAAGGAGCGGATCCCTGTTGTGGGGGTAGACATGGAAGAGGCAGAGCGTATTGGTCTAATTAAGATTGATGCACTAGGGCTAAAGACTCTTTCTGTTCTTAAGGATACTCTTGATATTATTGAGGACAGGCACGGAAAGAAGATTGACCTCCTATCTACGGACATGGAAGACTCCAAAGTCTATCAGATGCTCTCTGACGGCTTTACAAAGGGTGTTTTCCAGTGTGAGGCAACTCCATATACAAACCTGCTTGTAAAGATGGGTGTAAAGAACTTTTCAGAGCTATCAGCTTCTAATGCTCTAGTTCGTCCAGGTGCTGCCAACACTATTGGTAAGGACTACATTGCGCGTAAGCACGGTAAGCAGAACATCGCTTACCACCACGTAGTAATGAAAGCCTTTACCGCAGAGACCTATGGATGCATCCTTTATCAAGAGCAGGTTATGCAAGCTTGTACTGAGCTCGGTGGCATGACAATGTCAGAAGCAGACACTGTGCGTAAGATTATTGGTAAAAAGAAAGATGCCAAAGAGTTTGACCAGTTCCGAGACAAGTTTGTCAAGGGAGCCTCTCAGTTTATATCGCCAAACGCCGCAGCAGAGCTCTGGACAGACTTTGAGGCCCACGCAGGATATTCCTTTAACAAGTCTCACGCGGTGGCTTACTCGACGCTCTCGTACTGGACAGCGTGGTTAAAGACACACTATCCTCTAGAGTTCATGTACTCAATTTTAAAGAACGAGAAAGACAAGGATGCTAGGACAGAGTATCTCATCGAGGCAAAGAGAATGGGAATCAGCATCAAGCTTCCCCACATCAATGACTCCGACGCGGACTTTAAGATTGAAGGCAAGGGTATACGATTCGGCATGACAGGAATCAAGTACATATCAGACAACATTGCTTCCAAGTTCATAGAGCGCAGACCATTCAACTCATACGCAGAGCTAGAAGAGTTTACGTTTAGTAAGGGTAGCGGTGTTAACAGTAGATCGCTAGCTTCTCTAAAGCTTATCGGCGCAGCAACCTTTCCAGACAATCCTAGGAACGATCAAGAAATCAAAGAGAACCTCTATGACTACCTTAATCTACCAGAGTTCAACATCTCTGTCCCACAGCACTTCTATGCCTTCATTAATGACGTAGAAGAGTTTGAGGAAAAGGGTGCGTTTGTTTTGATGGGTATGGCAAAGTCTATCAAGAGGGGTCCGGGATGGTCTCGGGTAGAGTTCCTAGATAAGACAGGAAGCGTGGGAATATTTGACGAAGAGCAGACTACAGTGGAGCCTGGTCGTACGTACCTTCTACTGGCTAGTGATAATAGGATTGTTAGTCATGTTCAGATAGACGACTTGGGCAAGGTAGAATCCGCTCTAGTTAAGTACCTGAACTATAAGCAGCTTCCCTACAAAGATGATGAGATGTACGTCGTATCATTTAAGCCAAGGGTAACCAAGGCAGGAAAGAAGATGGCATCTATGACAGTAGCTGACACATCTAGAGAGTTACACTCAATTACAGTGTTCCCTACATCGTTTGCGAAAGCTTACATGAAAATCAAAGAGGGCAACGCATACACCTTTTCTTTTGGAAAGACAAAGGACGGAACAGTTATCTTGGAGGATATACATGACAACAATTGATGAGGCTTTAGCTATGCTAGATCCAAAGATTAGAAAGCGCCTAGGGCCTGCTGTAGGCATTAAAACAGAGTTTCAGGCTACACCTAGCCCAGGCTTAAACGCTGCATTAGGTGGAGGCTTCCCGTATGGGAGGCAAGTTCTTCTATGGGGCAGCAAGTCTAGTGCAAAGTCTTCTCTTTGCTTACAGACAATTGGCTTAGCCCAGAAAGAGGGAAAGCTCTGTGCTTGGGTAGATGCAGAAATGTCCTACGATCAGGAATGGGCAGAGAAGCTTGGGGTAGATACCTCACAGCTAATCTACTCAGAAGCAAGAAGCGTGAATGACATGGTTGATGTAACAGTTGCTCTGTTGCATGCAGGAGTAGATCTAATCGTCATTGACTCGATAAGTTCATTGCTTCCAGCAGTATACTTTGAGAAGGACTCGACAGAGCTTAAGGACCTAGACAGGACCAAGCAGATTGGTGCAGAGTCTAAAGATCTTAAGCACGCATGGATGATGATTAACTATGCCAACAACCAAGAGAAGCCAGCTTTGATTATTGCTATCTCTCAGGCAAGGAACAACATCACTCCTACCTACACTCAGGCTGTACCAACTGGAGGAAACGCTACACAGTTCTTCTCCTCCACTATCGTAAAGCTGTTCTCGTCATCCTCTGATGGTCAGGCTATCAAGAAGAAGATTAAGGTAGGCGACAAGCTGATTGAGCAGAAGGTTGGCCGCAAGGTCCGTTGGGATGTTCTTAACTCAAAGACATCTGCTCCTGGAGAATCTGCAGAATATGACTTCTACTTTAAGGGAGACATGATTGGCATAGATGCTATTGGAGACCTAGTAGACACAGCAGAGATGAGTGGCTTTGTCGAAAGAACTGGTGCATGGTACCTCCTTCCAGACGGAACTAAGGTACAGGGGCGAGAAGGCTTCATCGACTACGTAAGAGAGAACGAAGCTTTTGCTGGAGAGTTGAGGGCAAAACTTAATGGCTAAGTACTCGATCTACCATGGAGAGTTTAAGTGCCATGTATGCAAGACGGAGGTGTCTACCATTAGGCACTATCCAGAAGAAAAGAATCTAACCTGGATGTGCTCAGAGAAGCATCTTTCCGAGGTTAGCCTACAGTCTAACAGAAAAAAGAAAGCAGACTTCGCATGAGCGAGCGTGGAGAAATCAAACGCCTAGGAGCCAAGGGTATTAAAAACTCTGGCAGAGGCAACAAGAAAGGGGATGCCACTTGGGAAAACTTCACAGTTGACTTCAAGGAGTATCCAAAAGGTTTCACTGTAAACCAAGACAACTGGGCAAAAGCTACAACTGATGCCTTGCGTAATGGCAACGATCCTGCTATAGTAGTAGTATTGGGTGAAACTAATAGAAAAACAAGGCTAGCTATAATTGAGCTAGAACTGCTAGAACAAATGATAGAAGAGGCAAATAAATGAGAACACTGTATTTAGATATTGAGACAACGCCAATCAAGGCTTACGTATGGGGCCTTTGGGACCAGAACGTTAGCATTAACCAGATCATCGAGCCTACCGAAATGCTTTGCTTCGGTGCCAGGTGGAATGGAACGAAGAAGGTTATCTTTAAGTCGGTACATCACGATGGTAAGAAGGCAATGCTAGAAGAGCTACACAAGCTAATGGAGGAAGCAGATGTCCTTGTAGGTTGGAACTCAGCAGCATTTGACCACAAGCACATCAACAGAGAGTTCCTAGAGAACGGAATGATGCCACCATCACCCGTAAAGGACCTTGACCTGATGAGTGTCGTAAAGGCAAACTTCCAGTTCCCATCTAACAAGCTAGACTATGTTGCACAGAAGCTAGGGGTTGGAGCAAAGTTTAAGCACTCTGGTTTCCAGCTATGGATAGACTGTATGGCAGGTAACGAGAAGGCTTGGGTAGAAATGAAGAAGTACCAGATCCAGGACGTAAACCTGCTCATTGACCTGTACGATATCCTGCTGCCATGGTTTGTTGGCAAGGGTAGTGTAACTAGTAGAGACAAGCAGAACATTGTAAACGGAGAGCTTAATATAGTGAATGGCGAGCTTGTGGTATAATTATACTATGAAAAAGTTTACCGCTCCAGGCATGTGGGACTACCTATCCGAGGATACTTCTAAGTACACAGAAGACATTCCAATTTACGTTACAAAGCCTTTCTCTGACGACCAAATTGCAAGTTTAGAATCAATATTCAAAACCTTGTTGGCCGTTGAACCAGATTACTATCTGCTTCCAGGAGGACAGGAAGAGTATCGTGGCAAAAATTGGTATGATCCAAAGAGGGTAACCCACATGTCTAGAGAGATGGTTGAGTTCGAAGCTCCGGCAGATATTGAAGCCATCATGGACTCATACGTTAAAAAACTATACACCGAAGAAATAAAATTATGTCATTACAGCTATATTGATTACGACCCCAAGCACGGTGAAGGAATCTATGCCCCCTCTCTGCCACCACACATCGACAACACAAACAC
>TARA_B110000977_G_scaffold191313_1_pt1 | contig 10407 bp, 13 predicted proteins | sample TARA_B110000977 | Tara Oceans TARA_B110000977 (sample SAMEA4397798) | marine metagenome | biome: Polar Biome; feature: [SRF] surface water layer (ENVO:00010504); material: water (ENVO:00002006), including particulate matter (ENVO:01000060) such as... | depth 5 m | reverse complement strand
GTCTGCGCGACCCAATTTTTGGAGCTGTATATGAGCTCCTGAAAAAAAATTTCATAATTCATAACGAATACTGTGAGTTTCATATGATTAGTAAAGTTCACCGTAAAAATAGTCTCTATTAAACAGGGTGTTTACTTGAATAAATGCGACCGCTTTCAACACGCGTATTTGAAATGGAAGCCACATATGCGGAAATTATTAAAAATGTTGATACGCACAAAGAGCTCAAGAAAATGAAGACACTTGTTTTGCAAGAAAGTGTGGTGTTTTTTATATATAGGGGGTGCTCTGACACTGCTGTTGTGCTTATGAAGGTAGAAGGGGGTCTTTACGCGTCAATTCAGCCTTGTCCAAAAACTGCAAAACTGAAAACAAATCCAGATTTTCTGTACGCATTGTGCTACGGTTTCTAGATACGGTGTACTTTTCTAAACCTTATATTAGCAAGAAAATCTTTAAGTAATGGATTCTAAAGAAACGAAAACCGCTCGCATAGCAGCTAGCAAGAGCGAGGAGCCGCTAGCATCAAGCAAGATTGAGGACCACCCTGTCCAAACTGCAGCCGAACACCATGCAGAAGTTGTACAGCATCTCAATAATGGCGACCATGAAAGCGCAGTTGCTGCTCTGATGGTAGACCACAGTACCGGGCGCCAGCTGTCGTACGGCGAAAGTCGCATGATGTACGGCTAGTCGTTGTCTTTGTCAAACAGTTTAAGCACCTGTAGAGCCTCTTCTATTTTTCCATCGTTAAGCAGATCTATAAGTTGCATGCGCGTAACGTGTATGAGATAGAAAATAAACAAAATGAATATGAATGCAAGAAATAACATTTTTATGTTGTATAAAGCTTAAATATATAACAAAAATGAGCTACGTGCCGACAAAATTGTACCATGACGCCGTTAACCCCTTCACGCTATATGGATTCAAATACCCAACCATCGCTCACTTTCTGATCATTCAAACTCACGCTAGACGGGGTGTGCCTTTCAAGCATTTCTTTTCCATGCCTGTTGAGGATTTGCCTCATATTCATTGGGTTAATAGAGAGGTTTTAGAGGAGGGGTTGAACGCAATGTTACCGCAAATGCAACCACGCAAGATGAAATATCCTATTTCGCACGAAATTTTAGGCATTGGCACAACGCGTTTCCGGTTAACGTACGGTGACAAAGAGAGCGGCAAAAATGTTTACGGAAAAAGTATAGAGCGGGTACTTAAGGCTCGGGCAGTCGATTTAAATGAAGGAAACAACTGTGCTGGAAGATAAACCACTGGAACCACTGGAACCACTGGAACCACTGGAACCACTGGACGGGTTGGCAGCATGTCGGATCTGTCTTGAACCAGGTGGTGACATGCTTCAGCCTTGTGATTGTTCTGGTTCGGCTGCAAACGTGCATAAAGAATGTCTTGTAAAATGGCTTGAAATCTCGAAACGCACGAGCTGCGAGATTTGCTTATTTGAGTATATTATTGTAGTACAAGATCCACTTGTGCCAGATTTATGTTTTTCAGATCAATTGGACATAAACAAATTAGTGATTTTTGTTGGGTTGTGTTGTATGACAAGCATATCGCCTCTGTTGTACTATACGGGACTAAACGAGGTGGATATATATTTCAGCGCGAACACACTCTGGATTTTAGCAATATTATGTGTGTTGCGCCGAGTTAAAATAATGCAAACACTTACTTTTTGGAAAATTTGTTTGACTGCAGGCGGAAGCATTGTTGCGTTTCAAAGCCAATATTACGAAGTGAATATTTTTGATTGGGGGTTGTGTTTGCTTTTTGCATTTGTAACACTGGTGTGCATTTGTAGAAATTCTGATATAAATAGTGACACTACGCAGTAAAATGAGTTTACTTGTGCTTCTTGAATTTTGTGGATTAGATAAATATGTGAAAGATGAAAGGGGAATTTATCATGATTTTTTATTATGGAACGTGGTTGCAGCAGTTGCGCACTTGGCAAACGCCGTGGCGTCGTTCTCTGGTGCCTCGGAGATTGGTAAGGAGAACAAATACCCTGTTTTTCAGGATTACGCACTCTGGCAAGGCAAAGATGATTATTGCGCTGGTCCGTGCAACGGCACTGGGTATTCACAGACGGGCATGGGGGAGAAATTTGTAATTCTACCTACGGAAAGCAAAAAATCATCTGAATTGAGCCTTTTTTGGCTTATTATTGGATTTCACCTACTCTCGTTTAGCTTTCAAATTATCCTGAACACGTCTTATTGTCGCCAGTGGTACGTTAACAGCGTGCTCAACAATGGAGTAAACCCGGTACGCTTTGTGGAGTACAGCATATCAGCCTCGCTCATGATGATCTGCTTAGGGCTTATCTCGAACATCCTTGGCTTATACGCGCTCATTGGGCTTGGTATAATGACATCTGCAACCCAACTCTTTGGTTTACTTGCGGAATGTTTATTTTCCGACGTCTACCTGAATGATACGCGCGTCATAAAGTCGGACAGTTCAAAAGTTGCGATTAAAATTAGCGTAGCCAATTTCCAGCCTTCTGAGGTTGCGCTGATAAAAAAACCTAAGAAACCAAAACTAGAAAAGCCCCGAAGTGATCTGCTTGCGACATCTTTGAGGAGACTTGGCTGGGTTGCGCATTTTAGCGGGTGGATAACGATGATTGGTGCCTACGGTGGAATTCTTTTAAACCAATACATCTGGAGCGTTGAGCAAAATAATACAAATGGTGTAGGCCCCCCATCGTGGGTCAATGTGCTGATTGCGGTGATTGCGGTGCTTTACAATCTGTTTGGTTTTCTTCAGCTTTTTCAACTTTGTGCGAAAGATCCGTATCTAAACAGCTTCACAGGAAAGCGGAGTAAATGCTCATGCGTGTCTAACAGCGAATCGGGTGATGGCAGGCAGATTCGATTTTGCGGCAGAAGTCTGAACAAAGCAGTTGAGCTCATTTATGTGCTCAATAGTTTGGCTACAAAAACCGTTTTAGGATGGGTTATTATCGCACAATTGCTGAGATCTGAAGATGTGATTACAACTAGAATAAAGTGCGATTAATTTATTTCAATTTCTTCAATGTATTTGTTACCCTCGGAATTATAGTATTTAAGCCGCAGTTTCCCTTCAAAATCGCCTACAAAAAGAGTTTTGCACCCCCCGAACGCAAGCGGGGCAACAAAATGAAGCGCTCCAGCACGGACGACTATGTTGTAGTACTGTGGGCGTTGCTTTTCGAGAAGTTGGCGAATCCTCTTCCGATAGCTCACGCGCCCACCTCCCAGTAGAATAAGGTGCGCCTCTGTCACTATGTCCCCTGACATTGTAATTTCAGGATATGTGCAATTGCCTGGTGAGATGAGCAAAACGCTGTTGTTTAGATTAACAAGAGGCTCGCCGTCGTCGTAATCGCCGTTGCTAATCATAATCCGCTCGTCGCACTCCAACTGGTCGAGCTCATAGAGCGCGTTCGAAATATTGCATCCGTGTTCTTGTCGGTTCATGCTTTCGTAAACAATTTCTTGGACGTTTGTAGTCATGTCAAAATGCACTGTTTCTGTATGGTCGCCAAAAGTAATAAGCGTTAGCGTATCGTTACGATTCATTGTTGCAAGCAAAGATTTCAAAACAACGTCTGTTTTTGTACTGAATATATCTACAGCAATTCCGTAATGTTTGCCTTGTACGTCTACAACATCACAAATCGTAATCTTGTATCCCTCCTCCCTGCTCATGCAGTGCAACGACAGTGGCATTTTGTCTTCTATTGGAGCCACAAAGATGTTTATAGACAAACGTTTTGAACCAATTGAGCCGCGATCTAAATTCGTGAAAACCTGTTTCACTTGCCAAGCACGAACGCCTGTTCCGATGCTCGTCTGTGTTATAATATTCGTAGTGAACGCCGCAATGTCTGCACTGCATTTGTAAAACATATTCAAGAAGATGTACTAAAAAAAAGTGCGCGAAGGGAGAATATTTTTTAGAAATCTCCACAATCTGCACATTGTGCGCCAAGGGAAAAGCAGGCACCAAGAGCAAAACTTTGGTAGCACATGTTAAAGAAGCCGGTATAAAACCGTGTCTGTCTGCTTGGCAGTCCAGCTTGTCGCGTCATTTTCATAGGTTGTTGTGGGACCATTTTCTTAAAATGCGTAGGCTATATATAGTGTCAATCCTCACTTCGTGTGTCAACCGGGAGTGACTGTCTCAAGCCTTTGATTATTTGTTTGGTCTCATCCTGTCGTCTGTACCAGCGTAGTTCAAAAAAGATGTAGTACATGCCCAGCACAAAAACCGCAACGGAGAGAGTCAGTAGCAGCAACCCTAACCAGTTTTCTTCCACTCGATTCATTTACAAATTGAACAATAGCTTTATATGATAATTGTTAGAACTGTGAAAAATCTTGTAAGGGATGATTGCGTAGATTGACAAATCTTTTTTAAAAATTAATTTTCCGACTTTTTTGGAAAGTTCTGCGTCTGTTAACGCGAACTCAAAGCCGGTGAGCCCGTTGCGGCAATTTAGAATAATATCCGAATCTGGACGTTTAAGCATGCCGAGCACCGTTTCTTTGTTCCAATGTATACAAGCCAAAGTGTAATAATTCGAAGTGTAGAGTTTAACAGTGGCTAGTGATACTATAAAGGGAGTTAGCACGTCAGAGGATAGAAAGCCGAGAGCGTGCATTGCATGTGAGAGTTTTACGCAGAGTTTTTTTGACGCAAAAACACCAAACTCAAACGCGTTCAGATAGAATTGTTTTCCATGTAGAGGACACAATCGTTTTTCACAGAGATGTATATATTTTTTTGAATTTAAAATCTTCTCACAAAGTTGGACGGTCCACATTTATTTAAACTCTTGCCGCATTTATAGATCAACGTGCCCGTGTTGGTCGGGACAGCCTCTTCTTGTAATAAACCGCGTAAGACCCACATTTGTCGCATTTGACTGTCTTTGTCTGTTTCTTACATTTTACGCATGTGAACATTGTGGTTTAAAAGAAAGACGGGTGGGGAAGTACACCGTTAAAACCTGGTAGGCGATGCTCTATTTAAAAGAATATTTTTTCTAGAAATATGAACGTGACCATAGTGACCGTTGAGGTTGTTAATCATCCTTACGCTGCAGGGATTGTGCTTGTTCTGTTTTTGTTCATGATAGGAATCGTGGCCTCTTTTTTCACGAACGTTTGGGGGGGCGTAAAAGTTTTGGGTAAGGCTGGGTACTATGCAACCGCCCCGCTGCACATGCCGATACTCTGGGCATATAAGCGGCTAACTACTTAAGATGGGTAAGATTAATAAAATGTTGAGAAAAGAGGCGATTGTCAGAGCAGCGTTTGTTACCCACGTGACGAAACTCATGATTTCAGGTTTATTTACGGTACGTAGGTGCAGTGCCGTGCCACCGATTGTGCTGCATCTGTGTTTGGAAAGGTTACGGCTAAGCCCAGTGAAAATAATTAATGACGTGCTAAGCACAATTTATATATCAAAACCGTCAAATTTGTCGTCAAGACTTTGTTAAAATTAGTAATATTTTTTAATTTAGACAGCGTTGTCGTGTGTGCGTTTTAAGGAAAGCCCGCTTGAGGTCAGTCTAAGCGGATAGTTATATTTTACGACACTCCAGTCGTCGTCGTCTGGGACATACGGTTCAATGTGGTAACCAACTTTCTGGGACCGTTTGTGTGCAGCGTATACATCAAGATCGTCCTCAATGTAGCTCTCCGATTGGTCGCTCATATGTCCGAGAAGGTCTGCGTAAGCATCGTGTTGCCTCGAAGGCCCGTCTTGCATCTTGACAAGCTCTGTAGCGGCCTTATAGTCGACGGTGTCCCAGAACTGTGGTTCTGCGGGCAAGTTCATTCCAAGCACGATTTTCTTTTTTGCAGTGAATTTTTGCATGAGTTTAAGCACGCAGTTTTTGTAAATGTCGTTCTTGATGCCCCTCCGGATATCGCTAAACATGTGAATATGGATTTGAATCTTGTTTCCAATGTTGACGAGTTGATCAAAAGACTGGAGCACTCCGTCGTTTTGATCATTTTCAGGAAATAGATCATTGTACTTTCCAGCAGTGCCCTTAATTTTGTAGTTTGGACACTTGATTTGCATGTCGCGCGACATCTCATTCAGACATGCTTCAATGTTGACACGACTGACGTGCTGTTTTTCTTGCTGAAGAGCATTTGCAATCTTTTTTGCGACTGTTTTTATAGTCCCACTAAGCTCAATGTAGTTTGCATCAAGATCGGCACCGGCAATCTTGTACGCCGGGTTTTGCTTATGCATTTTCCATATTGCCGGGAGAATTTTGCTGTGGGACTTGCTGACGACTGAATCAAATTCAAGCCCAATAGCGTGCAGTACAATTTCTTCAGTACAGATCATGTATGGTTCTGCGTCAAGAAGCTGGTTGGGATGAAATTCGTCAATGTCAGAGTACTTACCAGTAACGGTAAAATAGAGAATTTGTTTGGCGCGAACGATGGCAAGATTGAGGCACAGCATTTCAACGCGAGCCCACTCGCGCGTGTCCATCTTGATGCCGTAGTTGGTGAGTTCCTCGCCGAAATTTTCCATGACGATTCCAATGATAGAGGTGTCTGGCTTCATAATGGCACCCATCCTGATAAACTGCCAAATCAAGCACACGTATGCCTGTTCAAACTTGTGAGAGTTAATTGCTTGCGTTTGTTTATCTTTCTGCTCCATTTTCATTGTCCTCATTGCTTGTTGACATTTGCGAATGCTATTTTCCTCAGACATACACTTCTCCGATTCAAACCAATGAAACCGTGTGCGCAGAGCTTCAGAAAAAGCAAGCCGGCTCTCGTTAGACGCCCCAATGAGAACATCAATGCAGGAAGAGAGACCAGTTTTTTTAGTACGGACACCGGTTTCCTCGTCAATGTGCGGGCGTTCGTGAGATACAAGCTGCTCAACAAGTTTCATTTTCAACGCAGGTTCGTCAACTTTGTTCTTTGGGTCATGTAGAAACGCAGCGGGTACCTCATCGAAGAGCCGAACAAAGTGATTGTCATCATGGTCTACAGCACCAGCTTTAGACGTCTGGTAAGTCAAAGTTTTTGCAGTAAGCCCAACGGAGTTTGTCTGAAGCTGTGCCTGCAAGAAACTCTTAGACGTTGCTGCGTCACCAACAAACATTGCGTTCAAATGAAGTTTGTGTTCGTGCCGAAAAGCATCAAGCCGTGCTTTGAGTACCCAATAGCACTCACGATGCGCAGACGCTACTTGGTAAAGCGTGTGGTAGACCATCATCATGTCTGAAGCGTGGTGACCAAAGACAGACATGTCCGGGTGTCTCAGCTTGATGGGCTGTATCGTCTCGGGATCAAACTCACGGCGAAACCAGCGGAGTACGAGCTTGATGGGATCAGAAACAAAAGCCTGTGGATCTTCCCACACGCGAATATTGAATTCGTTCAGAATAAACAACTGTTTCTCTCGGCGTGTTCTAAACTCCCCCTTGCTGTGACGCTCAACAGCTGATATTTCAATATGATCGATTGTAGAAATGGCAGCTTGGCGTTGGAGTTTTTTTGACCACAGTGCCGCAGCTGGTCCGTTCAGCTCTGAAGGATCAAGGCGATTGATCAGAGACTTGCAAGTGTGCAGCTTTTTCGAGTAGGTAATTTCTGCAATTCCATTAGACTCGTGCGTGGATCCTTCGTCCCAGATGAGACACTTGTCGCGTTTGTCAGCAATCAAGTTCGCCACACCTTCTTCTTCCCATACATCACAAGGCTTGTAGCGGGACTCCAGACTAAAATCCACGAACATGCAGTGGGGAGAGAACTCTACGTGAAGCACTGGGGCGCGGGAAATTATGATTTCCGGTTTTGCCAACGTATGGAGCATGAAATCAGGCAGTTTCCGCTTTGCAAACTTTTCAAAAGAGATCTGTTCGCAGTCAAGCTTGAGAAAATTGGATGACGGGAATTGAAACCCACCGCTTTCGTTCCTGTAATCTTCCAAAGTGTAAATTGAGCGCTCCATCTCTGTCATTTGAAACAGATTACTTGGAGCTGCTTCTGGAGCAGTCTGTTCCACATTGAAAAGCTCCTCAAAGTTGCAGATGTCACCCTTGTAAGGCTCGTAGACAAGACTGCCGTACTGTGCAGGCGTGCTAATGTGAAAATGAGGAGGCACAGGCTTATTCGCAGCTTTGAGCTTTGCAACTTTTTTCTTCAATTTGTCAAGAAAGGGTCGAAAAACATCCATTTCGTTAACTTTGCGGTCGACAAAAACATGCATGCGCCAACCAGCAGTTGCAAGATCCTTCTTGGTGGATTGAGCAGACGGACACCACTCGACAAACGCAAGAACGCCCGCGCCGGCAAGTACCGGATCTTTTTTCGCTTTGTAAGAAATGATTTCTTCCATAAAATCAAGAAACCAATGGAAAGCCTGCATCACCCCCTGCCCTTGCCTAGATTCGTGAAAATTATGGAAGCACGTTGGGATGCTACGCATAAGATCTGCAGTTATCTCAAAAACATAGTGGTACTTGTCTGGCGCATCATAATCAGACACGTCAACACTGCGAGCACGACGAGATCCGTCTAAAGCGTACTTAGTTGAGTGGTGCGCAACATTGCCAACTTCAAGGCATTTTTCAAGAAGTGAATCCATTTTCTCACAAAATATTCAAAGTTTATAGGGGGGTCAAACGGAATTTTTTCTTTAAATATTATACCACACATAAAGTACACCGTAAACACCAGATCACTAATTTTTTTTTAAACATTCCCCACATACAGCTAAGTACCTGGAGTCCACACTAATGACATTTGTGCCTCCAGAAATTCGTTTTGTGAATGCAGCTGCCTCTCCACAAGAGCACGTTGCTGTCAAAAAAATCACTTTGTCGGCTTTTGGGATCAAATCCAGAATCTTGCCAAATGGGCGCTGCAAGTAATCTCCACTCAACCCTGCTACGACAACGTTTTTTGCTAAATTTTCAACTCTGTCTAAACTGTCAAAAAATTGAGCTTCGTCTATCAAAACTGTATCGTAACCAGCACAGTTAGGCAATCCCATGCACTTTACCGCCTCCTCTTCAACACCGTCATGCGTCCTCACTCCGTCTGTTCTTGTATCGTAGCTGTGGTTAAGAATTAGGGTTTTGCCTTGCCTATGCTGAAGTAGCTCGGTGGTTTTGCCGCTGTACATAGCTCCTAGTATGAGAGTGAGCGGCATTTTTGTAACCTGAGACTTGATAAATACTCACTTGTAATTTACTCGTAATATTTGATTTTGAGAATGATTTTTTCGTCGGTAGGAATGCGGATTTCAGCCCCAGAGGTGTAACCAGGTACGACCATGACGCGTGGAGAGACAGACATCACCACAAACTCGCGTTCCGCGTCTTTAGAACCCACGCGGGGAACCAACTTGTTCTTGTAAAAACCTGTACCCGGAGCAAACACAATTTCTGCGAACTGAACGTCGCGCGTCGACATCAGCGAATCCAGCGTCACCGCGTCCGCAGCAGGGGCAGTCTCGTTGAATTTAGCAATCGCTTTCTTGATTTTTTCCGTGTTGTGCGCATACTGGGGCCAGCCCTTACCCGGATGCAGGTTTTCCGCTTTATCACAAATGGCGTTACTTGCCGCAATCAGTTCTGCCTGCAGCACTTTGAACTCCTCGTAGGGCACGTGGTTACGGAAACCAGTCACGATATTGGACAGAACTTTCCAGTAGGCGTCGTCCCAAGAATAGCGCCAAGCTCTCATGTTTCGAGGTCCCCAAGAGATGGCGATCACGTTCTTGTGCCCCGCACAGGCACACTCCCAGAAAGTCTGCATGACGTAGTAGTACTTCCAGTGCGGATATGGGCGATTGGGGGCCTTTCCTGGACATTTCACCTCGACCACCCCTTCCTCGACGATCTTTCCGTCCTCTCCGTAGATAGCGTACGTCCCGTCGGGGCTTGCTCCGAGAGAGGGGTCGCTGTGCTTAAAGAAGGGGCTTTCGGCAAAGTAGATATCTCCCAGCGTCTTGGGAGCGACGTCGAGGAAGTTGCAGATAGCTACATCTTCATGGTCGCGTCCCCACTGCATATAGCCCTTCGCTTGGTCGCTGAAAGGTTCGCGCGGGGCTCCCTCGAACACAACCGCAAAGTAGTTATCATATTCTTCTTCTGTCTTGATGAAGCAGAAATTACTTAGTTTTGACCCGGTGAGGCGCCCTTTGCGTTGCTGAAACCATTCTGGAGTGAGCTGTTCGATGCCTCCCTGGAGCGGCAAAAAGCGAGGGTGCAACATTGTTTTCTGAAGTAAGTGTCAAACTTAAGTACACCGTAGAGTAGAAAATGTTTCCGTATAACCCCTCAAGCAACGTTATAAAAATGGAACAAAAAACGCGTAATTTGCTTTTTAAATT
>TARA_B110000977_G_scaffold115329_1_pt1 | contig 10413 bp, 6 predicted proteins | sample TARA_B110000977 | Tara Oceans TARA_B110000977 (sample SAMEA4397798) | marine metagenome | biome: Polar Biome; feature: [SRF] surface water layer (ENVO:00010504); material: water (ENVO:00002006), including particulate matter (ENVO:01000060) such as... | depth 5 m | reverse complement strand
TTAGCCTTCGCGGTGTGCTTTATGCTCGTTCAAAAATCCACAGGGTTAGCGGTGCCTATTCTTTTCAAAACCGCGGTGGACCATTTAACGCAAGCCGCGGTTTTTTCGTCGCAAACTAATTTAGCGATGGTTGATGTAAGTTTAAAAGCAGCAGCTATGGCGCTGATTTTTAGTGGAGTTTATAAGGCTACTAGCGGCGTGGCTACTGAGTTACGGTCCGTCGCGTTCACTCCAGTCGCACAAGCCGCGGGCCGACGAGTCGCGTTACAGGTATTCAACCACGTTTTGAACTTGGATTTGAAGTTTCACTTGAACCGAAGAACTGGCGCGCTGCAAAGGATCATCGACAGAGGCACGAGAAGCGTAACGATGGTGTTCCGGGCCGTGGTGTTCACGTTCGCGCCCACAGCACTCGAATTGACCCTCGTGTGCGCCCTTCTATGGAAAGCGTTCTCCTGGCACGTAGTCGCGATCGTGCTCTCCACGTTCGTGGCATACGTTGCGTGGACGGTGAAGATGACCGGGTACTCGGCTGACTTAAGAAAGATTGCCAACGCCATGGATGGAGAGACTACGGGCAAGGCAGTCGACGCGTTGTTGAACTACGAAACAGTCAGTGTATTTGGCAACGTGAAGTTGGAAAGCAAGCAATATGACGGTCTGTTACGGAGTTATCACGAAGCGGCGTTGGGCAGTGAGCGCGCTTCTTCCGCTTTGAACGCGGGGCAAGCGGTGATTCTTGCCGCCGGCATGAGTGGTGTTTTAGTCACCGCTGCATTAGGTATCGGCCGAGGTGGTTTGGAAGTCGTAGGGCCAATTACCCAACGAGTTGGGGATTTGGTCATGGCTAATGGTTTGCTGTTGCAGTTGTGGGCGCCTTTACAGTTTTTGGGGTTCTTCTACCGAGAGTTGCGACAATCCTTAGTGGACATGGAAGCCATGTTCGAAGTCATGAGCGCGCAGAGTTCCGTGAAAGACGGAACGGAAGCTTTACCTAAATCCACCGATAACAGCCTCACTGGAGCCGCTATTGAATTGAAAAACGTCAGGTTCGGGTACGACGCATCAAGAGAAGTCGTAAAGGGTGTGAGTCTGAAAATCAAGCCTGGGGAATCCGTTGGCATTGTAGGCCCGAGCGGGTCGGGGAAATCAACTTTACTGAGGTTATTGTTACGAGCGTACGACGTGACGGACGGCACCGTCACGATCGACGGCTTAGATGTCAGAGACGCAACCCTGAAATCCCTTCGAGACGCCACCGCGATCGTGCCGCAAGACACCGTGCTGTTCAACGACACGCTGAGGCACAACTTGCGGTACGGGAGGCCGGACGCGAGTGAAGAAGAAGTACGTGCCGCGGCGTCGGCGGCTCGTCTCGATAAAACCATAGCCCTAATGCCCGACGGCTTGGACACCATGGTCGGCGAACGCGGAGTCAAGCTGTCCGGTGGGGAGAAGCAACGTGTGGCGATTGCGAGGGCGTTCTTACGGGCACCCCGATTGTTACTCGCGGACGAAGCCACGTCAGCCCTAGACACGGCAACCGAAGTGGGCATCTTGCAAAGCCTTCAGGAAGTGGCGGAGGGGCGCACCGCGGTTTTCGTGGCGCACCGCCTATCAACCGTCCGCTCGTGCGACAAAATTGTCGTCATGGAGAACGGTGTTATTGTGGAACAGGGCACGCACGAAGACTTGATGTTGAGCCGCGGGGAGGGGGACAAGTCAGGTGTGTACGCAGCGATGTGGGCGAGCCAGCAGGCGGAGATTGAGTCGGAACAAGCGCTGGCGGAGGCAAAGCAGAAAAGCGAATTGCTGGAGCTCGAGTTGAAGTAACATTTATTTATTTTTGGTATTATGACTATTTACTCCTACCCACGATCCTTCCCTTCCATCGCTCGCACGTGTTCCCAGTACTGCCTCCCGTACGCCGCGGTGAGCTCCTCGCCCGGTTCTATGTCACGCAAGGCTCGCAACCTAGCCGACCTTGTTTCGGGATCCTTGACGAAGCAAACGTTGTTTTCGACAATTTCTTTTTCATCATTTATTTTTTCGTCACCGTCGTCTCCTGCACAGCCCTCTAAATCGTTAACGTACCTCCCTAAATACCCTAAATACACATCATCTAATGCATCCACGTGCACATTGAAGTGAAGCGCCATTAAGTAGTGTTTGTTTTTCGTGGACCGGGCTTGCATGAGGGTTTTTAAGTGACCGCCGTACGTGCATTGAGGGATCACTTCGTCTTTTTTTATTTCCCTCAGCGTGAAAACCCCGAGGCCCGCGTTTTGAATGGCCGAGCGGCGGACGGAAACGGACGAGCCGGAGGCTTCTGGGAAGTGAAGAGGAGTGGAGTACAATAGTGTGAGAGTGATGGTATGGGTATCAGTCAGGCGGTGGGACGCGTGGGGCGTATGAGCAAACAGTCATCATCTCAAATGGGTGCCGACTTGAACGCGCGAAATCTGATTAGAATCCGCACCGCCTCGCGACCCTCGTACCAGTCAAACGCACGACATCCTCCACGGTCGCGCCATCCGCAAGCTCCAAGTCAGGCGGAGGGACGTCACGAGTGGTGTGAGGCATGCGGCATGCGGTGAGGGTTGTAAGTGTCTGGAGCGATGATCCAGAGATTTTAAGATTCGCGGTCGTGGTTTCAAGAACCGAATTTTATAGTCTAAGAGATTAATCGATCACATGAACTGAAGTGTCTTCATTAAATACACGACTACGGTCACTCACAAGCTAACTTATTATCAAAGCTACTCAAACAGATCGCAAACGCTTGTATCGCGGACATTGGATAGAAGTAGTCCACGGTGAACATATCCTTCCCGACTTTGCCGAATTGAAGAATCGTGGATTCATCCGGGTCTTCGTTATCCGCTAACTGAAAGTTTTTAACGCTCGCCAACGTCACGCGTCCGTTGAAGTTCAAGCAGTACGCCTGCATCTGTTCGTTCCACCGCGGTTGTTTGTTTCGCAGGACAATCAGGTCTTCCGTGTCCGGAGTTGGTTTCTTTTTCAGCGCCTCTAGGATGCCGTTCGTGCCGTTTGAATCAGTAGGGCGGAAGATGGCGCGTCGGCCTGAATTCGGGTCCACCTTTGGAATCGCACCAGACATGACCCGCGGGCCTTTCGTACCCAGCACGTTGTACTCGTAACACACCGCGCCGAGCTCTGTCCTTGGAGGCAGCATACCTGGAACAACTGTGTTGTGCGAACTAAACTGACCCCCACCTCCATCGGTACTTTTATCAATCTCCACCGCCCCTGGCTTCGCGCCCTTGTCGAAGATCGTAAACTCGGTGCCCATAAAGTTGGAACGGAGCTTGCCGAAAAAAGAATCGCTCTGGCGGTCAAGGTCGTCCTCATCTAAACTAATTACGTAATTGGAAGAGGTTGACTTCTTTCGTTTCCGGGCTGATAGTAAAAATACAGCGGCATCTGTTGGTTGCCCTGCGGATGCACCAGGCCCGTCTAAATAAAGAAAGTACTCGGGGTACCGCTTCGCGCCGAAACCCATCACGCCGCCCTTGCCTTTCCTTCGCACGATGTGGCACTGCACGGGGTCGCCGTTGCGGGGCGCGGGTTGGGAGAGGAACACCTTGCGATCGGTGGTGTCCACTTGCGCGGGGGTTAGGCGGGAGGAGGTCTTCTTCAGTGCCCTATCATCCCCTACGAGACTCGCATTTTGAAGGTGTTCTGAGCGCTTATCGTCGTAGTGAGGGTTCCTTGAGTCCACATCGTTGGGGTTTCCATACGGGTTTCCTCCGTAAGGGTTCCCCCTCGCTTTAGGGCTCCCCGGCGACCCCAACTCAAGGGTTTCGATTCCGTCGTCGAAGGGTATTACTTTTTCCGATGATTCGTGCTGTAACGTAGGCTGCGATCCCATAAACCCGCCGCCCGACACTTTCGGCGACGGCGGGTGCTCGGAGTACCCGTACCCAGAGTCGGAATTGCCCGTGGAATACGGAGCGTTGGAATGGTGAGGGTAATTGCTCATAGGCGGAGCTGGATTATTCCCCGTAGCACCTCCGCCACTGAACAACGGATTGGCACGCACGCCAGTGGCGATATTCAACACACCTCCCCCCACCCTGCTCGTCGGCCGCGGGCCGTTCGGCGGCTTCGGGCGAGAAAAACCCCCGGGCGCCGTCAGTCGAGACGGAGCGGACGGGTGATGTGATGGGTAATTGCTCATAGAAGGCGCTAGAGGTTGAAACCTTTGAGAAGCATTACCTCCAAATCCACCTTGATCCCCCCCCATATTTGTTTCGTTACTCACCACGCCACTGCCCATTTGCCGTTCCCTGCGTTTCGCGGCGGCGAGCTCGCGCGCTTTCACCGCCCTTTGAGCCGCTGTGCTGGAAGCGTTTATGGAGTTTCCGCCGAAGTTGTTTTGATCGTCATTACGAAAATTAGTACCGAAACCAGATGAATTTGATTCGTGTCTGCTCGTAGTGGGTCTTCCTGTCGTGGGCGGTCGAGGGCCACTCGGGCCACCCATACTTATACCCCCCCCGACGTGCGAATCGAACCTTCCGTCGAACCGTCCATCGTCCTGCGACCCGCTCGACGTCGCGCTATAGTTGCTGTTCTGCGAGCTCGGCCGCGAGGACGTGCCGGGGCGGCTGGAGGTGCCTGGTGCGCCCACACGTGTGCGGCGCCCCACTTGAATACCTGGGGCGGTGCGAGCAGCGGCGCGAGGTGGCTCAGTCGGCCTGTTGTGAGATAGGATATGGGTAGGATATGAAGTGGTCAGTTGGTGTCGCCATTGCAAATGCCAAAAAAAGCCTCCGCCAACCACAGATGCATCCTTCGGAACAGATCTGCGGATGGCATCCGTTCGGTGCGACCCAAACTCGTGTGCGTTAAGTGACTTTCGTGTGACGTCGCGTACTGCAGTACTACGTGCGCACTGCAGCAGGGCACACGAGGCACAACGTCGCTCCTACGAGCATCATCGCACGCGACCGTCACACGCCGGTCGCACCCTCTGACGTCGGGGGGACTGAGGTGCCGTCGGATGGTGAAACGACGCGGACCCGGCGCGGTGCACACGACGGCGATACTGAGAAACAAGTAGGATTGACGTACACCGCGTTACCGTCGCCCACGTCGAACGCATCTTCGTTGAGAAACATTGGACGTGTCTCCGAGTGCCGGCGCTCGCGAAGCGCGGACTGACGGCACGAAGATCGATGAGTCATCGAAAGGTCGCCAAAATAAGCCGTTTGGCGTTTTCTTGTCAGAATATTTTCTTGACAAAACTAATCACCTCCACCCTCCCGCTATCTACGCGTCTCGATGTCAATCGTCGAGGGGCACTTCCAGCATCTGACGCGTCTCCGTTTGGTCATCTATGGCATCGGATAAGTTGGCTTGCGGTGTAAGATCCGCCCCAGAGCCGCCCCCCGACTCTAAATGCCCATACAAAGTCCCGCGCGAAACCCGCAACTCCGGGGCTTCCGACGTCGTGTTTTTTTCGTCTTTTTCGTCACTACCTTCACCCTCTTTATTACGGATATCGTTCCTCAAATACATGGCTTTAGTTTCCTCTGTCACAAAACTCAGCGCCTCCGCGATCGCGTCCCTCTCTTCCCGTAACCTTTCCTGTTCGCTCGTCATTTTAACCGCCCGTTTCTCAGCGAGCCCGAGCGCGTCTAAAACAGCTTTCTGTTCTTCTTCCCTTTGCTTTTTAACCTCCAGACGCGCTGTGTGTAACGCTTGCTCCTTCTCGATAACAGCTTGCTTCAACATGCCCTTCAACTTCAAATTAATCGAGTTCGCCTGTTCCGCCCGTTTCAACGCCTCCCCCAAGTCCGCTTCAAAATCGTCCCTGTCCTCGATCAGCTCGGTGACCTTTTTCACCAACGCTTGCGCGCGTTTGCGGTCGCTGCGCAAATCGTCTTGAACCCCCCCACCGTCATCCGCGGCGTCCCCTAAAGCTGCTTCCAAGGCGCCGAACAAATACGAATCAACGGGCCCAGAGGTACTGGCAGTCTGGCCGAGTACTGCTGCTGCTGGATTGACGGAATGACCACCATACGGGTCGTAGAACTCAGCCGGCCCTGGGTAATTGCCCATAGGCGCGTACGGGTACCCGTGCGGTGCTTGTGGATACCCCGGGAACTGCTGTTGATGATACGGAGCAGTACACACAGCTGTGGGGAATCCTAAACTGGAAGAAGGTCCTGGATAATTACTCATACCCCCTCCTAAATTCGCTGTTACATTGGCTTTCGCCCCGAGCGCGGTGAGCCACTCGCTCGTGGATGTGAACCCGCCTCTTGTCGCGACGTCCAGCGCGGTTTGCCCATCCCTGGCGCGCGCGTCGAGAAATTGCTTAAAAGGCGGGTTGCTGTCGTACACGGCTTTCCGCACGACAAGTTTCGCGGTTCGCAAACAACCTCGACTGCACGCCGCGTGCAGAAGTGTCTGCTTATTGCCAGAGTGCGTCACCCGGGGAGGGACCCCGAGGCGGAAAGCGCGTTCCTGTCGTGTGTGGGGCGCGCGAGACGAAGATGTTAACAATCGATAGGTGCTTTTCGGTTTCAGTATACTGACACCACGGACAGTCATGAACAACAATCGGGGGCGCGGAGGCGGGGCTGGCACTTACCAGGTCAGGGACGTCGTCGCGCTTGGCGGCGGCGAACGCCTCGGCAACCTGTGAGGGGGAGGTTTCGGTGTGGGGTGGGTCAGGGACGTACGGGGGTGCGGTGGAAATAATCACATTCAGATGAAGTCGATGTTCGGATGTCACGCTTTGCACGACGCCGCGGAGTGTAAATACTCATACGCACCGCCAAATCGTCCCCTCCGAACGCCTCGTCGCTCTGCTCCGCGCCTTTTCTGCGTCGCTCGCGGTCCCTGCGCTCCTTGCGCTCCGCGCGGCGGGCCTCGCCCCCGTCCATCGAGTGCGGAGTGCGACAAACACTGAGAAAAAACTCTCCACTCGTGGTCGAGAAAAGAGGAAATCGCGAGAACTCGAGAAAATGCATTTGACACTTTTGGTAGACTGGATGCCAATTTGTGAACATCTTCCCAGATTCAAAATTCTCCTTCGCTTCAAATGTTGTTCTCTCGAGTCCCACCCTTACCCGCATTGCACGACGTGCGTCAGTGTTGCGTCCGTCTGCGCGCACAACGACCGCGATGGAGACGCACATGAAGGCGAGTCCGTTCAAGGATATCAAGAGTTTCTTCTCACCCAAGGCTGCTGCTGCGGGCGCGGAGGCGGGGAAAGGTAAGGGCCTTCAATCGAATCCGGACGAGACAAGACCGAACTGCGGGAAGCTTGACTTCGCCTCGGCCGTGCCTGTGAAAGGCCTTGGCAAGGACGATACAATGGCGTGTTCGGATCAAGCCACGGCGAACGTGAACCAACGGGAAGCGCTGGCCACCGTGGCGAACGCCAACGGCGCGAAGGGTGGTACCTCAACCGCGCCGGGGCCCAATCAAAACTGCCGAGATTCCGATCTCACCGCGCCCGATGAACACGCGAACGACGGGACCTCCCCCGCCGGCTCCGTGGGGTTCACCACTCCCGCGGGCGGTTTAAGGGCGATCCACAAAGCAGTCGACGCAGACGATACGCCCCTGGCGAATACGCAGAAGCCGGTACGTCCCTATTCACGATACCCAATCTATCTCACGCCAATAATCTGAATTGTAATGGGTGCCAAGAAGGAGTGCCAAGAAGGAGTGCCAAGAACAACAATCGACAAAATAACTAACTTTCTAACGCTTTCTCATTCTCATCATTCCCTCAGCCCGCTGCCGCTGCTGCTGCGCAAGCCCCCACGGTCACTGCCACCCCACTTTCAGCCCCCCCAAGCGCGGGCACTCAATCCGTGGTAAAGGAAAAGTCCAGCAAAGAGTTGTTTTCAATCGCGGAGGATTTAAAACTGAAAGCGGAGTTCGCGCTTTCCTCAATTCGCGACGAAACTAAAAGATTGAAGATTGTCGAAGATAGCAGGAAGTTGAAACCGACGACGGAACAGGGACGGTTGTTGAGACGCGCGGAGCACGCCACTGCTAGAGCGGAGAACGAGCAGAAGAAGGAGCACGAAAAAGCGCTCAAGCTTGAGGAGAAAATGAAACGAGATTTAGAAAAAGAAGTCGAGCGCAAAAAGAAGGAGGAATCAAAACTTCTCGAAAAGGCGAAGAAGGATGAGGAGAGGGAAAAGGCGCGACTCGCGAAGGAAGCTTCATTGTTAGCTGCTGCTGAGGAGAAGAAGCAGAAGGAGGAGGAGCGTCTTTTCGAGAAGGAACGGAAAGAGGCTGAAAAAGCTGCGGAGCGGGCTAAGAAGGAGGAGGAGAAGGAGGTTCAGAGGCTCGCTAGGGAAGCGGGATTAGTTGAAGCGGCGAATCAAAAGGAAGCCGCGAAGCTCGCGAAGGAACAAGCGGCGGCAGTAGCGAAGCAACAAAAAGAGCAACAAATCGCAGCTGAAAAGCTGGAACGCGAAGCTGCGAAAGAGGCTGAGAAAGCCAGGCTTGCTGAGGTGAAGAAGCAAGCTGAACAAACCATGGTCACCGACTTTGTGTACTTTTTATTGAAAAACCCGCGGTTAAAAAAGGAGGAAATCGTTTCGGGTTTTTTGGACGCGAAATACGCCAAGAACTCCTCGAACAAAGAGTTTGTCACCAAAGCGTCCGTGAGGGACGCGATGAAGGACATCGCCGTGGCGGCGGCGAACCATTTGGACCCGTTGAGGAAGTGGGAGATCACGGAGGCTGGGTTGAAGCTCGCGGGGTTGACGCAAGATGAAGCCGACGCCATGCGAGTGGAAGTCCCATTGACGGCTGAAGAAAAAACTTTAGTCTTAAAGAAGCAAAGGGAAGCTAAACGCGCGGATGAAAAATCAAAGCAAGCCGCGAACAAGCAAAAACAAGCCTCGGTGTTGAAGGGGTTCTTCCAGGCTGCGCCGAAAAAGCAAATGGTCCCGGAACCGGCGGTGTTTGTGGCGCCGAAACCAGTTGGGCTGAGCGAAACGCGGGAGGTTCAGTTTGTCGAAGCGGTGCGCAGAATCGGAGGCAGTGCGCAAACAGTCTCATCCTTTTCGGTTGACAAAACCTTGGCGCACTGGAAATCGACCGGACGGGGTGTGGACTCCAGGTGTGCAGAGTCTTATGATTCAAACGTAAACACCCAAACTACCGGTCGTTTTGGGGTTCGCCGGGGCGCGTCTAAGCGCAAGGCGGGCGCGCTGTCAACCGACGCGGCGACCAAGCTCGCCATCGAGCGCTCGCTCGTGGATTCATCGGCGGGTAACCAGTCTGCGAACTCTAGAACCGCGAAGCGACGCAAGCTGATTTCCGTGGACTGCTCGTCTGAGTACCTGGATGACAGTGTAGACGTTGACGAGAAGAGCTCCGTTGCGACTCAAAAGACGCTTCAGTACCGGTTCGGGTTCCAGCTAGGGTTGGACCAGCTGGATTCGAAAAGCGATTTTTGGAAAACGTTTCCTGTGCCCGGAGGAAGGCCGGCTTTCTGGGGATCAGCGATGGTCAGAGGCGATGCGTCGAAAATGTTTTTATTCACCACTAACAACGGTACCAAGCCTTTGAGCCAAGTGGTGACTGGTCGCAAGCCGTTCGCAAGAGACCCTTCCGTCGAGTACGTGGACGCGTCGAGCGGGGAGTTTTTCGACTCCGGGGACGAGTGGGACGAACCCGAGGAGGGTGAGAATTTGGAAGGATCTGACTTGGAAGAGGACGAGGAAGAGAAGGCTGCGCTCTTACAGAACTCGGACGATGAACAGGAAGAGGGTTTTGTTGTGCCTGACGGGTATTTGTCTGCTGAGGAGAACGCCAGGGGAGGGGAAGACGAGCTCGTGGACGAGGAGATGGACCTCGGGGGGGAGGAGAGGGGTGACGACGAGGAGGACGGAGTTGTTGGGGTTGCTGGTGTCGCTGCTGCTGTTGTTTCCGGAGACGACGGAAGCACCAAAGCACGCGCGCAGCTCACGCAGTGGATGGACCGCGCTCGCCGCCAGAACCGCCCTTTGGTGATTTCTGGGTTTGCCGGCGTCAACGCGCCTGGTACGCCCGAAGGTTCCGACAACGCCGCGCACGCTTCCCTTCTCGCGGCGCTCACGGTTGACCGCTTCAAACGACCTGTTTCTGGTGTGGCTAAAAGGCCTGTAATCTGCATGTACGCCCCTCCCCCGACGAAACAACAGCTCACCGAGTTGGAACAAAAGAAGCAAATCGAAGAGAAGTCTAGGCGCGAGGAGGAGAGAAAAAACAAGGAGCAAGAAAAGGTTGCCGAGAAGTTGAGGAAAGAGGCTGATAAGGAAGCCGCTCGCGTTGCGAAGGAGCTGCACTTGCAACAAGTGGCGGGTGAGAAACTGAGAAAGGAAGCTGTACGAGTCGCTAAAAATGCAGAGAAGGAGCTGGAGCTTGAGG
>TARA_B110000977_G_scaffold139584_1_pt1 | contig 10414 bp, 9 predicted proteins | sample TARA_B110000977 | Tara Oceans TARA_B110000977 (sample SAMEA4397798) | marine metagenome | biome: Polar Biome; feature: [SRF] surface water layer (ENVO:00010504); material: water (ENVO:00002006), including particulate matter (ENVO:01000060) such as... | depth 5 m | reverse complement strand
AAAAAAAAAAAAATGACAGAAAATATAAAATTTTTAAATAAACTTAAAAATTTATAAGGATAAAAAAGATTTTTTGAAATAAAATTTTCATAACTTGTTAATATAGGGGTTTCTTGTCTTAATAATAATTTATAAACTTCGGTATTTTTTTGGATACCTGTATGATTTAAAATTAAATCAAAAGAATTCTTATTAAAAAAATGAATTAATGCTTTAAAATTTTGTATTTTAGTTACCTTAAAATTCAGTCTACTTGTAGTCTTTTTGTATTTTGGAAAAATGATCTTTGTTATTTCGCAAAAGTTTACTTTGTAAAATTTTTTTAGCAATTCTATCTCTAATATTTCTATTTTATGTTTTGATAAAGGCTTCCATAGCAATATTAAAATATTTTTCATGAATTTATATCCAATATATTATTTTAAATGAAATAATTTTATATAATAGAATGCTTGTTTTAAATTTAGAAAAATAACAATCACGTCTAAGTCGAAAAATTTTCATATTCTGGATATTTTTTTATTATATTTTCTAGTTTATCAAAATCTTTTATTCTTCCATTTTCTACAAGAATTACTCTATCGCAATTTTTCAAACTCGATAACCTATGAGCAATCATAATCAATGTGACATCACTATCATTCTTCTTTTTTATATTAGTAATAGATTCTATAACACTTCTTTCGGTTTCATTATCCAAAGAGCTTGTAGCCTCATCGAAAATAATTATATTTTTATTATTATATAAAGTTCTTGCTAAACTGACTCTTTGTTTTTCGCCTCCAGAAATTTTTACTCCCTTGTCTCCCAGCATTAAATTCAAATCCTTTTTTTTATTCTTAACAAAAGATTCTAATTCGCAATCTTTGATAATCTCATTAATTTTAAGGAGGTCGATTTCATCCTCTTCATGTCCAAGTGCAATATTTGCTTTTAAAGTGTCATCTATTAAGTATATGTCCTGCGGCACATATCCTATTTTATCAGGAGTATTGTTAATTTCTATTGATCCTCTTTTCGGGTGTAATAATCCTAACATCAAGTTAATTATTGTGCTTTTTCCAGATCCTGACTTTCCAATTACTCCAATAAATTCTCCTTTTTTAATTACAAATGACACATCCTTTATGACTTGTAGTGACATGGTTAAATTTTTTTCTGTTATTTTTTCGTCTAAAGAATAGTCATAATACACGCTTTGAAATACTATTTCTGTATTATTTGGTTTTTCAATATACTTAATTTTATTATCTATTGAGTTTTTTGATAAATTAAATTTTAATGTTTCGTTTAGTAAAATTAAAAAACTCTCTTTATAAGATTTGAAATGAGCCAGTGATCCCGATATTTGATTAAAAGATGGCACTAACCTTACTATCGACACAACAACTAAACTTAAGATTACAAACAAACTATCTTTTTCTTTTTCAACATATATAAAATAAAGCATTAAAAATGTAAGTGATATTACACTCAAATATTCACTAACTGCCTTGGGCAGTCTTATAATAAAATCACGTTCAGATATTTTTTGATCAAAGTAATTTCTAGATTTTTTAAATTTACTGTAAAAAAAATTTTCTTTTTTTGAAACTTTTATTTCTTTTATCAAAGAAAAAGTTTCATTAATAATTTTATACAAAGCACCCAATCCGGCTATTCTCTTGACTGCGATTTCATGTAAAATTTTATGTGTAAATAAATAAAATAAATAGGAAAAAAATGCCAGAAACATTATGCATACCATTGAAGTGATTGGATCATAAATAATCAATATTAGAGCTATAACCAAAACTAATAAAAATTCTTTACACAAATTTAAACAGCACAATACAAATTGAGATGCATTTTCGCTTTCATTTATTACATCTCTTGTAACTATTGAGGAGTTGCTGTTTAAAAAAAATAAATAATCACGACTTAAATATGAATTAAAAATATTCTCGGAAAAATATGACTTTACATCTCTAACAAAATTGACTTCATATCTGAAAAAAAATAAATATAAAAAAAATTTAATAGTAAATATAATAATAGTTCCGAAAATTAACCTGGTAATATTATCTTTACCTGGAAATATTATAAATAATTTTTGAAAGTTTATGTCAAATAAAATAAGATCAGATGAATTAGATAAGAATGTTTTTACAATTAAGGGTATTGTGCTTAGACTAAAAAACTCAAGAATTGTTAAAAATAATAAAAATAAAAATAAAAAAATTAATCTTAATTTAAGATTAGGTGAGAAAACACTGTAAAAGTTTTTAAATTTCATTGTTTAAATTTTTGAGATTTGAAAAGACAAACTATAAAAAATCATCGTCTCAAATTATTTTTTTAATATATTTAATTTTTTGTGACAATTTATGACTAAAGTCTTCTATCATTCAAAAAAAATTTATTCCACATTTCGAAAGAAATAATAGTCCAAATAGCGCGTATATGATTTTTTTTCTTACTAAAATGCTCTTTTAATAATTTTTTTATATTTATTTTTCGATAATTATTACTATCCGATATTTTTAATTTTTTAAAATAAAATAGTATTGCTTGCTTATCCAACCATTCATATATTGGAATAGTAAATCCAATTTTTTTTCTATCCGTAATATCTTTTGATAAATATTTTTTGCTAATATTTTTTAATAAAATTTTTTTATTCTTATTATCAAATAAGCGCTCTGAAGATATTTTGTTTACAAATTTCAAAATACTTAGGTCGCAATAAGGTACTCTCACTTCTGTTGAATTTAGCATACCTATAACATCTCTAGATAATAGCCATTTTTGTAAATAAATTCTTTGATTAATGTATCTAAATTTATTGATCTCGGAAAAACTAGATAATTTTTTTTTTAAGACACAATGAAGTTTTTTTGGCTTATTGCGCAGTATGTGTTTGGCAGTTTTTTCATTAATATAGCTAATAGAATTGAGCATTTTTTTCAAATTAGTAGGTTTTGAATCTTGAAACCAATCATACCCTAGGAAAATTTCATCTGCTCCGTCACCCGTATATACTACTTTTGTTTTTTTTATTTTATTTTTAAAGAGTATGTTCAGACCAACTAAACTGGGACTGAAGCATGGAAACTCTAAATGCTTCATAAGTTTAAAACTTTCAGAAAGAAAGTTTTTTTTATTAATTTTAATTGAAATATTTTTTTTTATTTCAGATTTCTGAATAACATTTTTTTGGTAACTTGTTTCATTTAATGCTTGAAATTGTATTTGTCCAGATATTGAATATAAATTTTTATTATTATCTAATTTTATTTTTCTGTTCATCATTGCGGTAATGAGAGAAGAGTCTAGCCCACCACTCAGAAAAAATGCTGACTTGACTTTTTTGTCACATAAATGTAGTTCGGTTTTTTCTTTTAAGAGTTTCTCTATATGATTTTTCTTAAATATTTTTTTATCTTTAAAGGTTTTTAATAAGCTAAAAAAAGATGTGGTTGTTATTTTTTTTCCTCTAAAATTTAGTATTTGTCCTGGAAGCACTTTTTTTACTTTATCAACTAAAGTTTCCTCTCCATAATTTTCATTCAAAAGGAACCATTCATAGATTTTTGACTTATTCAATTTTAACTTTTTAATTTTTTTAAAGCTTTTTATTTCACTTGAATAAAAAAAAGATTTTTTATAACTTAAATAATATAAAGTTTTAATGCCCAATGGATCTCTTGCTAAAATTAAATTGTCATTTTTCTTATCAAAAATTGCACAGGCATACATGCCTTCGAACTTTTTAAAACAATTTACTCCCCAATAGTGAAAACTTTTTATTACAACCTCTGTGTCAGACATTGTATGAAACTTGTAATTTTTTTTTATTAAAATTTTTCTTAATTCTTGAAAGTTATAAATTTCACCATTAAATGATAGAACCAAACTGTCAAAAGAATATGGTATATTTGATTTTATAGTTCTATCAACTATTGATAGTCGAGCACATCCAGTTGCATAATTACCTTGATTGTGATAATTAGTTGCATCTGGTCCGCGATGCTTAATTGCAACCGTCATTTTTTTTACATCAATAAAATTTATTTTTTCAGACTGGCTATATATTCCTGCTATTCCGCACATCTATAAATAAATATCTTTGTATAAAATTAATGTGTTTGCTTTAATAAATCTTTTGGCTTTTTTATTTAAAATATTTTTGCAATATATGGGCAAAATTCCTGTGCCTGGTCTTTTAAAACAAATATGATTTTTTTTTATTCTCTCTTCAGGTTTTATGTCTTTTTTTGCAACAATACTTTTTCTAGCAACTTTAGCTATATTCATTTCTTCCTTGGTTATTGGTTTCAGCTTATTACCAATCATTTTCTCAACACTCCTGATTTCTAAAACCAATTTTTTAAACTCATTCATATTCAAAGACATTTTATGGTCTGGTCCAGGTAAATTTTTATTTAGAGTAACATGCTTTTCAATAATTCTTGCGCCTAACCCAACGGCAATAGCAGATGTTAAATTATTCTCTGTATGATCAGAAAAACCTACGTCGCATTTATACCTTCTTTTCATTTCTGGTATAACTAACAAATTAACTTTATCAATTCTTGTTGGATAGTTACTTACACAGTGAAGAATTTTTATTCTATCTCTTTTTATTTTTTTTAAATTATTTAACGCAATTTCAATTTCTTTGTAACTTGCCATGCCAGTTGAAAGTATAATTTCAAAAAAATTTTTTGAATTATTCAAAAAACTAAAAAAATCTAATGATAAAATTTCACCAGAAGGTATTTTTATTTTTTTAACTCTAAGTTTGTTAATTAAAAATTTTAAACTCTCCAAATCAAATGGAGAACACAAATAATCAATATTCTTTTTTTTACAGTATTTATAAAGTTGTTTATGATGATTGAGTGATAGCTGTCTATTTTGGACTTCCTCTATCAGATTTTGTTTTGGGTTAAATCCTTTTGATTTTTTTTCATAATGCGCTCTAAAAGAATTGTCTGAAAGTGCCAAATCTGGATTGCTTAATTGAAATTTAACTGCGTCTACATTTATTTTTGACAATATATCAACATATTTTTTTGCTGTAATTAATGAGCCGTTATGATTTGCTCCAACTTCAGCTATTATGTAAGTTTTTTTTTTCATCTATACAATATTTCTATACCTTTATATCCCGTTATATTCCTTGGGTTCTTTATGTAAATTTTTTTATTCATATAATTATCTATTATAGCTTTTAAATAATTAGAACCAGCTTCATGTGTAAATGGATACCCCCCACCAAATCTTAGATTAAAATCAATAAAAAAAATATTATTATTATTATCCATGATAAAATCAACATCTATTGATCCGATATGCTGAATATGATTTGATAATTTTTTTCCTAAGTTATTGAAAATTTTTTTTTTTACAATTTGGGCCTTGTCTGTTTCACCTGCCCTCATTAATAACTTTAATTTTGTTGTACTATGAAGGTAGTTACCTTTTAAGTCATTTAATATATCCATATTATATTCTTTTCCTTTTATAAACTTTTGAAAAAAAGATTTCTTATCTTTTAATGGTAATAAAAATTTTTTATTTTTAATCAATTTAAGATCTTGACTACCACTTCCCTTAATTTTTTTTTGTATAACTGGAAAACTAATAAATTTTATATCATTAAATATTTTAGGAGAATTAATTTTTTTTTTTAAACAAAAGTTATGTGCGGTGATTTTATTATGAAAAGTTTTAATAAGATTTGCATTAGAAACTACTAAAGTGGTTTTGTTTTTTAAAAAAGAATTTTTATGTTTTGCCAAAATATGTAAATCAAGATCAGTTAGCGGGAAGACTAAATTAATTTTTTTTTTTTTACAAAAGATCATAACTTTTTTAATATAATTTTTTTCTGATAATGATACTTTTGGAAATACTACTTTTTTGAAATTTTTATTTACATAAAAACTAGCGGTATCCATAGACATATCGGATAAGTAAATTTTTAATGGGTAACCTAATTTTATTAAATCATTAAAATATCTAATAAAATAAGTTCTCCTGCCAACATTTGTAAGTAAAACTTTAATCATTTGTTTTGAATTTTTTAGAATCATAATAAAAGATAAAATTGTTATTAAATATTTATTTTTGTATTTTATATATTTTGTTAAATAAAAAAAGTATATTGAATATTATCTTTTGACAATATTTGAGGATCCTCCAGTATTTATATACAGTCCATTTTTTAATTTCTTTTTATAGAGATGCCTAACTGCTCTAATATTGTAAACAGGATCAATCAAAATATTATTTTCTAAGTAAAATTTATTTATTAGAAAACTATCACCCTTTAATTTTTTTCCATATTTCCCATGATAATCATCAATAATTTCAATATTTTTTAAATCACATTTGTTATAATTTTTTAATGCCAAATCTAAAAAATTTTTTTTTGTTTTAGAAACTGTGACACCTATTAATTTTATTTTTAGATTCAGCTTTAATATGGCATTTAAAAATCCAAAAAAAGACGTGCCGCTTCCTACAACAATTAGAATCCATTTTAAGTTTTTTAAAATATTATAATTTTTTAATATAAAATTATAAGCAAAATTACCGTATTCTCTAACAGCTTGCTTATTATGACCACCACTTGGAATCCATCTATACTCCGAATATTTTTTTTTATAAAATTCTACTTTTTGGTAGATATTCCCACTATTTATTTGAATAATTTTAGATCCAAAATTTTTTGCAATTCTAATATTTGGGTATTTTTCTAGATCAGATAATTTTTTTTTTTTAGGTTCAATTGCTAAATAAATAAACTTTGTATTAATTTTCTTACTATAAAAAGAAAGTGCTAAACAGTGATTTGAGTACTTAGTTCCAATTGAAATTAAATTTTTTTTTTTAATTCTCAAAATATACTTATTTTTTATAAATTTATTACCTGAGAATAATTTACCATTTTCACTTTGATCGCAAACATAAAATTTTGAACATTGGACCAAACTAGATTTCATTTGATTAGTTTATGATGATCATTGGTAAAACCAAATAGTTTTTTTTCAGGGTGATAAAAAGCTCTTATTAAATTAATAATCTTATTTTTACTTAACTTTTTTATTTTTACATTATCATATTTTTTCAAATCTTTCATTTTGTAAGTTTTGCCAAGATTTAATGCTTGTTTATAAGACTTTATCTCTTTGTTTAATTTAATATCCTTAATTAATCGTACAAAAAGTTTATACCCATGAGTAAAGGTTTTATTTAACAACGAGTAACCAGTATCGTCTTTAGTAATTGGGAATTTTTTTAACTTTAATATATCTCCACTATCTATTTTTTCATTAATATAGTGCAATGTCACACCAAACATTTTTTCATTATTAATTATTGCGTGGATATGATTTGCAGTACCTTTGTATTGTGGCAGTGGTCCTCCATGCATATTAATTATGCCTTTATTAAATTTTTGTATTATTTTTTTTTTTAAAATTTTATTAAATCTAATGGAAAATCCATATTCATAATCTTCCGTTGATTGCATTATTTGGGGTAAAGATTTAATTTGTATTTTATTCTTTTTGCAAAAACAGTAAACTTCATCTTTTTTATTATAATTTTTTTCTGTCACAATTATAAAATCATATTCCTCTAAATTTTTGAGCAAAAATACCAAACATTTTTTAGCCAAACTGATAGATCCAAAAAAAACTATTTTTTTTTTCATTTTAAATAATTGAATATTTCTTTTAATTGCCTGTTTACTGAATTTTTATCACCAAAAATTTTATTATTATTAATATTATGAGGTTTTGAAAATTTATTTATATTTTTTTTTACTTTAACAAAACTTGTTCCTGTCGAAAAAACATTACTATCTGTTTCTCTATTCTTTTGCCTGCTTCCTATATTTATAAACGGCTTATTAAAATAAGGCGCTTCAAATATTCCACTACTACTATTGCCTATTAAAAAAAGGCTTTTTGATAAATAGTTAAAATAATTCTCTGAAAGATTTTTAAAAATTATCACATCCTTATTGTTTGAATATTCGCTTATTATTTTTAAAATATTTTCACTTCCACTTTCATTGTTAGGATATGTAATCACTATCTTAATTCCTTTTTGTATTAAATATTTAATCGTCATTTTCATTAAATCTCCAACTTTTTCTTTAGAGTTTGTCGCAGGGTGAAAGGTCATCAATGCAAAATTATTTAATTTAAGTAGATTTTTTTTTTTTTTAAAATCATAAATTTTTTGGACTATGGGCGATCCAGTAAATATTATTTTAGAAGAAAATTTTATTTTTTTTAAAGTTTTAAAGCTTTTTTGAGAAGTTGCAAAAATAATTTTCGAAACAGAAGATATAATGCTTCTATATATGTTGTCTTTTGAGCCTAGAGTCACATCTCCACCTCCTGAATGAATAATAGGTATATGAAGAAAATAAGCTGCAAGTGATGCCGCCATGCTCTCAAATCTATCTCCTAAAATATAAATACAATCAGGATTATCAATTTTCAAAAAAATTGAAATTTTTTTTAAAATTACAATAAAATTAGTTAATGAGTAGTCGTTTTTTCCATCATATACCTTTATTGTTCTAACTTGCTTTAAATTTTTATATCTTCTTATGTCTTTTTTAGTTTCTCCATATTCTTTTAAAGAATGCATACCGCTTATATAAATGGATGTTTCTATTTTTTTAAACATAATAATTTTTTTAACTACTTCATTTAAAATAAAATAATCAGATCTCGATCCTGTAAAAAAAATTATTTTTTTTTTTATTTTTTTCATAGTTTTGCAAAATTATTTTTGCATTAAAATAGATTCAATTTTTTTTAGATTTATATGCCAGTTTTTTTTATGTCCAAGACACTTATCGTCTACAAATAAATCATAGGATGGTTTACCAAAAATTAATTGGTGATAATTTAAGCCCCAAGATTTTAACTGTTTTTGTGTGCGTATATATCCTTGTTTTTTGGCTTTGTTTACATTTTCATTATTTCTTCCCATAAATCTGCTTGTAAAAATCTTAATACGATACCCTTCTTTAAATAATTTATTAATTATTTTAATTGCATTTTTTTTAGGTTTAGCTTTGAAGTAGTTTTTGTTTATTGTGGTACAAATTGTGTCGTCAATATCAAAACAAATTATTTTTTTTTTAATCAATGTAGTCTACTTTTTTACCAAATGGGCTCTGAGCTTTTCCGCAATAGGTTTTTCTTCTTTTAAAATATAACCAGCTTTTGACTCTCCTATTGCTAATTTGATTTTATTAATTGAGCTAATTAAGTTTTTAAAACCTAATGGTTCTAAGGATGCAGACTGATCTGAACCATACATAGTTCTATCTAAGGTAATATGTCTTTCTAAAGAAGTTATTCCATACATTGTTGCAGCAACTGAAATTGCAACACCATTTTCGTGTCCGCTATAACCAACATCACATTTAAAGATCGATTGTAACTGATGAATAGTAGCTAAATTTAAGTTTTTTGGTTCTGCGGGATAAGTAGAAACGCAATGCATTAACTCAAAAGAGCACTTTTCTTCTCTAAAAATATTTACTGCATTTTCTATATCTTTAATCGTGGTCATTCCGGTAGATATAAAAGTGTGTTTTTTTTCTTCAGCAACATGACGTAAAAATTGACTATCAACAATCATTGCTGAAGCAATTTTATTATATTTAGAATTGTATTTTTTTAAAAATTTTAGGCTTTCCATGTCCCAGGCTGATGCAAACCACAATATACCTTTTGACTTGCAATATTCATCGATTTCATCATATTCATTCTCTTCAAACTCCAATCCCTCTTTTTGCTGCCTCTGTGTGGTTCCCCAAGGGCTTTCTCTTAATTTGTCTAGATCTTCTTTTGAATAAACCAAGTCAATTGTTCTCTTCTGAAACTTAACAACATCAAATCCTGCTGCTTTAGCCTCATCTATAAGATTTTTAGCAATAGCAATATCGCCGTTATGATTTATTCCAATTTCAGCAATAGTAATCAGGTTTTTATTAATCATTTTTTAAAAGTTTATAATCATTTATACTGTCAATATCTACAACATTTTCCGTAATTAAGTATGGTAACACTTTTGAGCCATGGAATATATTCTTTAATAAATTTTTAGTTTTGACGATGTCAATATAACCATTCGGCAAATAGGTTTTGGGGAAAAGATGTCTGGGCAAGTTATATTTATCAAGACTAAAGTCTTTAGTGCACAAACTACAAAGCTTGTTATCTTTTATTCTAAAAGTTTTATATGCAGTATTGCTCATCAAAGAAACAGATCTCATTGAAGTATAGTAAGATTTTTTTTTATAAAAAAAGTTAATCGCTTTTTTAAGCGTTGAAATTTTTCTAATGGGCGTAGTGGGTCTTAAGTGAATAAAAAATTCGGGTAAATTAATTCC
>TARA_B110000977_G_scaffold196848_2_pt1 | contig 10431 bp, 3 predicted proteins | sample TARA_B110000977 | Tara Oceans TARA_B110000977 (sample SAMEA4397798) | marine metagenome | biome: Polar Biome; feature: [SRF] surface water layer (ENVO:00010504); material: water (ENVO:00002006), including particulate matter (ENVO:01000060) such as... | depth 5 m | reverse complement strand
CATCTGTGCGCCGCCGGTATATATATACTTCCGTTGCTGGTGCTTGTTTTGCCGACCCACGGTGTATACCCATACACGAGGAGATTCATAAGGTCAACAATCACGCGCTGCCTGACCGCATGGAACCAACCAGTCACCTTCGGCGACTTTTTCCTCGCGGACGTTTTGTGTTCCAAGGCGAAGTCTATTTCAGACGCGGAGCGAAGCGTGTGCGCTATAGTAGTTGGTCCGGAAGTTATGTTTTCCTCTTCTCGAGACCCGCGGTTCGGCACGTGCGGCTCCACGAGTTGGGCCGTACCGTTTCTACTATCGTTACCCTCGTTGGTTCGATTTACGCAGTGCGTACGGCAAGTCAGGGACGGGGGATTTTTAACGGGAAGCGATTTGACGGCAAAAAGTAACTTTGAGAAAAAAGCCGCGATAAAAACGGCGACGCAAAACGCGGCGAAGTATTTATCCGTGTTTCCCGTTATTTTTCTGTCGCACTTGAAGTACTCGGTTGATTCTGAGGTGTGGACTAGTTACATAAGGCCTTTGTGGATCATTTCCGCAGTGTTCAACACCGGATTTAGTTTCTTCTGGGACGTGACGCACGACTGGGATTTACGTTTGTTTTCGCAGATTGGAAACTCATTCACAGACAGCGCCGATGGCAAACAAGTTCCGAACGATGCCTCCAAAAAGTACTTACGTGCTCGTCTATTATACGGCACTCCTATACTATACTACGCCGCAATTTCCGTAAACTTCCTATTAAGACTATCCTGGACGTACAAGCTCTCGTCGCATTTGCGACACAACGCGGGGTTAGTTTTGGTGTTTACGCTTTTGGAGATTTCCAGACGGTTCCTGTGGAGTCTTGGGAGAGTGGAAAAGGCGTACCTGGCGAGGGAAGGGACAGGTAAGGACCTGCCGAGGTAGGCTCAGCAGTAATATCTATAGTATCTATAGCAGTCCATAAGTACCTCGCCCTCTGAATGAAAACGCAAATCCTAATCTTATTTGTTTTTGGCCTTTCACTTTCTCTTCTCTCCTCCTACGATTGGCACTCGATGTGAGGCTGAAGATAGGGAGCGCGTTCGTGCGTCCCGAGGCGTAAATCTTACCCTCACAACAATCTTTGCAGTCGCTAGTTTTTGTAAATTGAAAAGATCGACTTGCCAAAAAAGAATCCCGCCAAACTCGCGTTCCCGCGATAAAGATATCCGATGAGTCAACGCCCACGCGCGGGGTAGTCCTCTGCGGCGCCGACTCCCCGTCGCACGCCCTTCGAGTTAATCCCAACCGACCTCGCGTCATGCATCTCGAGGCATTCGCCGCGCGCGGGGGCGCGATCGCGCCGGTCAGGAGCCGCGCGACGCGCTCCAACGCGACGCGTCGCACTTCCGATTTCGCGCGAAGCAACCGTCGCGCCCCTGCGGGCGGATTTTCTTTCCGCAACGCGGTGGGTGGTCCGGTTGGACGCGCGGGGTTTGCGACTCGCGATCAATCCTCGTTCCGCCCCAACACCACCCCCCGCGCCACGATTTTCGAGAAGAACACATCCTCCGAGCTGGAGATGTGCGACGTGGGTCTGCCCGGCCCTCACAGCTCTCTTTTCACGATGGACATCAGCTCACCAATCGTGCTGACGAGCGATTTAGCCTCGGTGATGGACCCCCCGATGTGCAGGCTCGCCCCGAAGAAGACGCACATCATCTGCACCCTAGGTCCGTCGTCACGAACCGTGGAGGATTTAGAGCACTTGTTGTTAGCAGGCATGTCCGTCGCGCGCTTCAACTTTTCGCACGGCACGCACGAGTACCATCTTGAGACGCTTGAGAACTTGCGAACGGCGAGTGAAAACACGGGCAAGATCTGCGCCGTGCTCCTCGATACAAAGGGCCCTGAGATTCGAACCGGCGCGCTTGTGGATGGCGAAGCCATTCAGCTGAAACGAGGGTCTTCTCTTGAGTTAACGACTGACTACTCAGTGCTGGGCACCCCGGAACGAGTGGCTATATCGTACCAGCACCTAGCGCGAGACGTAGTTGCTGGAGATACGATTCTCATGTCAGACGGCAACGTGATGATGGAAGTTCTGTCGACGGACGAAAAAAACGGAACCGTGCAGTGCGAGTGCTTGAACGACGCCAAGCTCGGTGAGCGCAAGAACTGCAACCTACCAGGCGTGAAAGTAGACCTGCCGACCATGACTGAAAAAGACCTGGACGACATCGTCGGGTTCGGCGTTAAAAACGACGTCGATTTCATCGCCGCTTCGTTCGTGCGGAAAGCGAGCGACGTGAAGAAGATCCGCGACGTGTTATCTGAAGCCGGAGGGTCTTCAATCAAAGTCATTTCGAAGGTTGAGAACCATGAGGGGCTGGTGAACTACGATGCTATTTTGAAAGCGTCGGATGGGATCATGGTGGCTAGAGGCGACCTTGGGATGGAGATCCCATTAGAAAGAATCTTCTGGGTGCAGAAGATGATGATCCGCAAGGCGAACTTAGCGGGGAAACCCGTGATCACGGCGACGCAGATGCTTGACAGTATGATCGCCGCGCCGAGGCCTACACGTGCGGAAGCCACGGATGTCGCCAACGCAGTGTTGGATGGTACAGACTGTGTCATGCTGTCTGGCGAAACCGCCGCGGGCGCGTACCCAAGGGAAGCCGTCGAGATCATGTCCGGCATCTGTGAAGAAGCCGAGCAGTGCGTTGATAACTACGCGCTGAGTAAATCGTTATTGAACGCAACGCTCGATGGCGTCGGAGGTGCGCCGCTGAGCACGATCGAAGCTTTAGCGTCCTCTACGGTGATGACCGCGGCGAAAACGAAGGCGGCGTGTATCGTGGTGCTCGCGGCAAATGGCGAAGCCGCGCGGATGATCGCCAAGTACCGCCCGGCGGTGCCTATCGTCGTCGGCGTTGTGCCGCGCTCAGAACGCAAATCCATCGGGTTCTCGGAAACGACGCTGAGTGGCAGGCAGGTTGCGAGGCAGTTAATGCTCACCAGAGGCCTAGTACCCACCGTGGTGAACCCCCCCGAGGACCACGAGAACGCGTTCGCGGACGCCAACACGGAGTCGGAATCCGAAGCACCGGTTGCGGCGAAGAAATGCGTCATGGCGGCGGTGCGGTACGCCAGGCGGCAAATGCTGTGCCGCCCTGGTGACAAGGTCGTCGCAATGTACAACGTGGAACGGCGGTGCGCGGTAATTCGCGTTATTGAAGTCACGGCGGATATGCTAGAGGGGGGGAGCATGGATGAGGGTGTTTCGGGGGTTGACGCGCCTGTGCCCATCGAGTAAGCAGAGGGAGATCGAAGAACAAAAAGAGACACGTTGAGATGTTGTATTACCATTCATTTTTCAAGCTCCGCCGCGTTTTGTCTTTTACCCGCCATCGTCGAAGGCGAAGTAGCCGCGGATTGTGAACGGCTCGGGCTCTTGCTTGATCTCGGGGGAGCTCTCCGGCTCGCGATTGATCCGCTTCGAACTTGGGGGATCTGCGCGTGTTGCTTTGCACTCCGCGCAGTTGTCTTTCCGCTTCCCGTTAGGGCAGCCGGTGCACGCCGCGCAGTTGCTCTTCCGCCTGCCGTGAGGGCAGGGGGTGCACTCCGCGCACTTGCGTACAATCTTACCGTGAGGGCAGATGGTGCACTTTGCGCAGTCGCCTTTCACCTTGCCGTGAGGGCAGGGGGTGCACACCGCGCAGTGCTTTTTCAGCTTGCAGTGAGGGCAGGGGTTGCACGCCGCGCAGAAGCGTTTCAGCCTTCCGTGCGGACACGGGTTGCATGCCGCGCAGTGATAGTTCGACCTTCCGTGTGAGCAACGTTTCATTGTTCGCGCGCTATGACACCCCGCGGCACACGCTTCTGCACGCACTGGAAAGTCGTGGTCGGTGTCGTTGCTTTTCGTTGTCTCCAAGAGAAGGAGATTTTTTCTGACTCGCCAAAACTCGACGAAGGCACCCTTCCTTATTTCACCGCCCGTTTCTTCGCTGTGCGTTCAAACGCGCCCGACGCTCCGGCTGTTCACGAGCCGACCCGATCCGACGCGTTTGATGGAAGACAAACCGTACACCTTGTAAGTGCAAGTCGAGCGACTTTTCCCACCGTTTCACCCACACGCGCGCGCACATCGAGACCAAAGCACTTGCCCGCGAAAAACTAACCTCATTCTTCCCACAGCACGACCAGTGTGCCCTACGAGACGGAAGCGGACGCGGAGGCGGTGCGCGCCACGTTGACCGTGGACAACGAGCTGCAGCCCGACAAGGTTGTGAAAAAGCTCAAGGTGGAGGGCACTAACCTCGTAGCGTACGTAAACTCCCTAGGTTCGGAACCAACGCCGATCGCGCGGTCGACCGTTCACTTTCGATCTGACACCTCCCTCCTTCTCCACACACACCCCAACCCCCACAGTGAGTTCTTCGCCACTGAGCCTCGTTTACTCCGCGCCGCGGTGGCTGCGTTCCTCGACCTGCTCAACCTGAGCACGCGCACGATCGAAGAGTTCGGCCACGTCCCAGCGACGTTCGCGTAGGGGAAGGTGTAAAGCAGCACTGGGTAGAGCAGCACTGGGCACACCTCACGTTCGAAAAGAAAAGTAGCGCTAGAGGAAGTTAACACGCATCTCGCGTCGACCAAGATGGACCGGTACCACATCTACGAGGCCATCGGCAAAGGCAAGCACAGCACGGTGTATAAGGGCAGACGGAAGAAGACGATTCAGTATTACGCGATCAAGAGCATCGATAAGAGCCAACGACAACGCGTTCTTCGGGAGGTCCAAGTTCTTCGCGCCACAAACTCAAACTACATCTTGAAGTTCCACGCCTGGTACGAAACCGCGAACCACTTGTGGCTTGTGTTGGAGTACTGCGTCGGGGGGGATTTGCTCGGGGTGCTGAAACAAGACGCCCGGCTCCCTGAGCCTTCCGTAAAAACCTTCGCAATCGACCTCGTCTCTGCTCTTCGAGTCAGTCACGAAGCCGGCGTGTTGCACTGCGATTTAAAACCCTCCAACCTTCTCATCGACGAAGACGGCCGGCTCAAGCTGTGTGGGTTTGGGTTGGCCCGGAAAGTCACGGAGGTTTTGTTGAAAGTCGACGGTTTGAAAGGTGCTGGTGGGTCGAGTGGCGACCAAAGTAATGGGTCAAGTACTGCAACCAGTCATAAGCTCGTCGGCACGCCGTGTTACATGGCGCCGGAGCTGTTCGGCGAGGACGGCGTGCATTCCTTTGCCAGCGATTTGTGGGCCGTGGGTTGTGTGCTGTTCGAGTGCGCGTGTGGGAAGCCGCCGTTCGTGAGTAACAGTCTAACAGAACTTATGGAGATGATCCTCACGGACGATCCCAACTTTGATGTGGATGAGAACAACGAGAAGGAGAACGGAATCGCGAAAAATAAAAATGAAATGAGCGCCGATTTTGTTGATCTGGTGTCCGGGCTTTTGGAGAAGGACCCGGCGCGGCGAATCACGTGGGAAGAAATGGTTTCTCACTCGTTTTGGGTGGGGGACCTTACCCGGTTAGTCCGGAAACCGCTTCCAGCACAGAACGCGTTTGAACTGGCGATCAAGCGGGCGAGTGTAGGGGAAGTTGAAGTCGAAGACGCCGCTGGGCTCGGTGCCGAACAGTTAGTGTCTCCTTCACAGTTGGTCGCGAAACACAGTCCGAACGAGAAACGCAAGGTGGATTCGGAACCCAGCCTACGCCCTGTATCGCCCGAGCGCTTATCGGAAGCCACTACCCTTGCAAGGTCAGTCACTACCCTCGCGCGGCGCTCACCAAAAAGCGCTGTGAAAGAAAAGCTGGTCCGCACCCCTAACTCCCGGAGCAAGGAAATCGTGCGTCTTTCCCTCGCCGCGAGGGCCAACTTGAAGCGTGAAGAAGGCGGAGCGGGCGGAGCGTACGACTCGAAGCGACTAAACAAGCGACCCAGTGATTTGATGGACCCTGTGTCTCCTGAAAAACGAAACGCAAGTAGTGTCACCGAAACAGGTAACGACTCGCCCAGGTCCAAAGCCTCCACGAACGCCGCCGCCGCGGGGGACGTGTCGTTAGCGGACGCCGACGCCGAGCTCAACTTTTCGGATCAAACTACTACGGCAGGCGATATTGATACTGTCGGTGCCTCTGCGCGGCCTCTTTCCGGAGGCGGCGTGGATGACGACGACTCGCCGGTGTCAAGGAACGCCTCCGCGAATCACTCTGCCAACTCCAACTCGTTTTCAGACCGCGTCGACCGCGGCGAGGATTTGGTGGCGGATCCCGGGACGGAGGTCGCGGCGGCGGCGGCGGCGGCGGAACGCTCAGCGGCGGCGGCGGAGGAGCGCGAAGCGAGTGAGGTTGCGGAGGATACGCGGAAGGAGGGCGTTGCTGTACCGGTATCTATCAAAGCGGCATACAGCTCGCCTTTGCCTTCTAGGTCACAACTCGACTCTGGTTCTCCCTCCGGAAAAGACAAGTCGCCTTTGCTGGATGAGCTGGACCAACGCATCCTCTCCCAAGTCGACCACCCCAGCGATTCCCAGGTAAAGCCGATCGTGCTGAACCGCCGGATCGAGGTAACCCCCGAACCTCACTTCGACGCGAACGCGTTACCGTTCGAAGCCCTGACGATAACTGAAATGCTCGCCGCGGACCAAGGTGAGCTGGAGAAGTTTCTCACGAAGGTTTATAGAAGTGTCGCCCATAGCTCGCCGATCAACGAAAAAGTAAACACGCTGAGTTACTTTGAGACTTTATGCTGCGACACCGCGAGCGCAAACGTGCTGATAAATTCGTCGCTAATGACGTTATTCGTCAGGATGCTACGCGCATCCAAAGCCCCATCGTTGCGAGTCCGACTCACCTCCGTCATGGGCCTCCTCCTGCGCCACGCCACGTACATCACTGAGGAGCTCGCCAGCAGCGGAATCGTCTCCGTTTTAACCGAGTGCCTGCGGGATAAAAACGAACGCGTCCGACGACGCGCGGCGGCGACGCTAGGCGAACTCCTGTTCTACATCGCCACACAGCAGCACGAAGCCGCGGAGGCCAAGGAGAAGAAAGAGAGAAGGTTGAAGAGTAATAATCCTAAATCTCCTGACGGTGACGCCACGAGAGCCGCCGCTGCGGCAGCAGCGGCGGCGTCCGCTTGGAAAATACCGGCCAGCACCGTGGGCGTTGTGCTGCGAACGCTTCGCGCCGGCGAGGATGAAATCGCGCAGCACTACGCGGTAAAGACTGTTGAGAACATCGTGTCACACGGCGGCGAATGGGCGCTGAAGTTCTGCACGGAAGAGACGGTGGTGTCCGTGGTGGGGATCATGACCTCCGCGAAGAGCGAGCAGCTGCGGGGGACGGCGGCGAGCATGTTGAGCCGAGCCAGCAAAGTTTCTCCCGAGACAACTAAATTAATCGTCGAAAAGTACGGCACGTCCTTGTTGGTCAACGGGCTGATGGACCCGTCCCCGAAAGTGCAGCAGGCGTGCTTGAACATCCTGGTCCGGGGGGCGGGTGATTTGGGGGCGCGGGCGCTTAAAAATGCGCTTGAGAACTTTTCCGTGCAGGATGCAGGTGGTGGGGTTGGGGGTAGGAGATTGAGCAATGCTCATTCGACTCCTTCCAAGAGTTCTTCTTCATCTTCGTCGCCTTTGCCCGCCATCGCTCAACTTCTGGAGCGCGGCACCGCGGTGTTGAGAGCCAAGAGTTTACTCGCTTTAGCCTCTTTGATTCGCAGGGACAACCGGTGGCTGGTGCACATAACCGTGGATACCGACAAGGCTAACAACATTTTGCCGTTGTTGGACCGCCTTCAGAAGGACAAAGACGTGTACTTGCAAAACGCGCTGCGGGTTTTGCAAGACGTCGTGGCGAGTAGCGTTCCACAAATCCATTCCGTGGTGCTTCAAGACGTCGTACGCCGCAAAGCGCTGCACAAAGCGAACGCGGCAGCTGGGCGGAGCCGTGAGAACAGGGAAGAGAACCAGTCTGACACTCTAAGCGCTTTGAATCTTTTCCCGGCCACCGCGCGGGTCATAGGGTGCGCCGCGCTGCGGGGCAATACCTGCGACGATTTATTCGCCACCGACGTCGCGAAGCTTCTCGACACAGCGCGAGAGGCGGCTTTGGACCGAATATCTTTCCCCGGTTTCGACAAGTTCAGAGGCGATGTTCTCGCGCTATTGGAGAGGCTGAGTAGGTACGCCGCGAGTTTACTGTCTGCGCCACAAGCGGTGTGTACTTCGTTGCTACCGAGTTTGGCCAAGATGTTGGCAATAGAGGTTCACGTTGACGACGCTCTAAGTGGTCACTCCTCGTCTCACTTCTCCTCCTCCGACGCCGCGGACGGTCGGTTCTTGGCGCTGAAGCTGACGTGCGACGTTTTGTTGCCGATGCTGATGGATAAGGAGGTTGAAGGCGGGTTACGAACGCAACTGTTACAGTTGCTTCACGAAACGTTACTTCCTTCTTGTCCCCCGTTGCTCCAAGACGAGGACCCCATCCCTTTATACGCCTTAAAGTTATTAGGAGGCGCGCTTGATCTGGATAAGCAATCCTGTAAGATCGTGGTTGACTTGGGGTTAGCGCCGAAATTCTTTGAGTTTCTGTCACTGGAGCACACGAACAACAACGTGCACAACGTGCGGCTGTGTTTAGCGTTAAGTGCTTCGAAGTCCGTCACCATGGAGCAATTAGTCTCGTTCGGGTGCGCGAACAAAGTTCAACAAGTGTTGACGTACGCGCACGAAAACTCGGTCGATCCGTTTCTAGAACCCGCGCTCGGGATAAGTAGAGCGATTTTGGCCCGAGCAGCAGAGGCGGTGGAAATAGACCAAGGACTAGGGACTATCAGTGCACAGTCTGCGTTGAACGGCATAGCCCCTCTGTTAAAGTGTGTATTCGTATACCTGGAGTGTTCTGTTTTGGGGAGTACTGAATGCACCGGGCCGGGCGTGCCTCTTCTCGCAGCGGAGAGCCTGCGTTTACTGTCGGAGCTGTTGCCGGCAGAGACGAGCTTTGAATTATTTGAAAGTGAAGGTACTGGTAGTAACGGTCAGTTTACTGACCCTTCCTATCAATCACCTCTTTCAAGCGCAATTTCCAGTATCGGCACGGACGCCGCGGTGCGCCGTCGCGAAGCCGGCTTCGGCGACTGCGGTGTGGTGGAACCAACCACGTACGGCGGACAATTAGGCGGATATAATAATGGAGCCGGGTTTGGAAACAACTCTGGCGATTCGTACGCGTATACCTGGTCATCTTCAGGAGGCAGTGGCTCCGGTGCCGGTTCGTCTTCCCCACGAAGAGGGTTCGTCTCCGCGCAACGAACGGCGCTTGAAGTTATCGGGGCGTGTTCACGGGTGACGTCGAACGGAAAGAAGAACTCCAATTCATACACCGAATTGGAACAAAACTTGCGGCGGTTAGCGCGGGGCGAGCCGAACCCGTCAATCGCCGCAGCCGCGGCGCAGGCGGCGGATGGGATGAAGGGAGTGGTGCTAGGGTACTGAGGTGGTTTGAGTTTAGTTGACGTAATATGATAAGAAGTGTGAATGAATATCTCGGGTCGTCCTTTTCTCGTCCTTCCAATAATTATCAACCTCCACTATTTTTTCATTCGTGGATGCGCGATGGCGTCGGGCGTCGACGAGTCTCTTGACCTTTCTCAGTACCCCCGGCCTTTGTCGCCGCCCTCATTCCCGGGAGAAGCCGCGAAAGATGTGGAGGCTAGACGAGCGGTGAGGGCACAGAGCTTGGGTACTGTGTTGACCCGAGCGCAATTCCCGACGCTTTTCGAAGATCGGCAAAACGATGGGATCCTCATCGTGCTCAAACCCGCGGGCGTGTACGTGGACGACGTGTGCAGAGTGATTTGTGAGGAGGAGAGGGGGGAGTTGTCTTCTAGTGAGGTACTTTCCACCTCAACCTCATCCAATACGCAGAAACAGCGACAACCGGTAACGATGCTTCACCGTTTGGACCGTGATACGTCCGGGTGTTTAGCGTTCGCGTTGAATCACGAGGCGAATAAATTCTACAGCCACGCGTTCCGGGACGGCGAGGCGAAGAAGACGTACGTGGCGAAGATTTCTGGTTATGAATCGCAGACTAATAGTGCACTAGCGTCTCTCCCTAGTACAATAAAAACAGGCCACGGTCGGTCCAAGCACGGGCTGTGGCGGGTGTATTGCAAAACTGACGTGGGCAAGAATCTGCCGACCAGCGGGACGAAGGGAAACCGGGTGAAACTGGCGGAGACCGAGGTGTTGAATGTTACCAACAATCGGTTCGCGTTCATCCAGCTGAAAACGGGACGGACGCACCAAATACGGCTGCACATGGCACACGTGGGGGTGCCGTTGGTTGGGGATGTGAAGTACGGATATACTGGAGGTGAAGAGTTATTAGGAGACGATGCCGATCACGAATCATCAGAAAAAATCCCAAGTGGGTT
>TARA_B110000977_G_scaffold69559_1_pt1 | contig 10442 bp, 8 predicted proteins | sample TARA_B110000977 | Tara Oceans TARA_B110000977 (sample SAMEA4397798) | marine metagenome | biome: Polar Biome; feature: [SRF] surface water layer (ENVO:00010504); material: water (ENVO:00002006), including particulate matter (ENVO:01000060) such as... | depth 5 m | reverse complement strand
GAACGCTGCCCTGGTTGAGCGAGGATTCGGCCACCTAGACAACGCCGGCCTGGTTGACCCCTCATTTCCGCCCTCTGTCCTAATCACAGCGCGCATGACGTTTAGCTTCTCCATCGCCAGCGAGCTCGGCTTTGACGACTGTTTTGCCCTCGCAGAGCGCGGAATTACTTCCTTGGCTGGAGATTTCTTCGATTCAGAAAATGGAGGGTTTAGAAGTGTCCCCGGTGGATATGAAGGCTCCGAACTGAAGAGTGCCTACGACACTTCCTTTGTCCTGCTCGCGGCCTCCACTGCTTGCTCGCTTGGTGTTACCAAGGCTAAGCGAGTTGCGGAACTCGCCCTAGAAACACTGTTCGAGCGTTTCTGGAGAGACGATCTGGGTATTTTCGCCAACTCCTTCAATGAAGACTTCTCTATAACGGAGCCTTATTTGGGCGCGAATGCGAATATGCATGCTGTGGAGGCTTTGATGGCCGCCAGTAAAGCACTAGGGGACCACTCTTTGATGGACCGAGCCAGAGAAATTAGCCAGTTCATGATCAACCGGCATGCTCGCTCCTCTCAGTGGATGATGCCAGAGCACTTTGACCCCGACGGCAACGCGGTTCATGACTTCAACGCTGAGTCACCTGACGATGAATACAGGCCGTATGGCGTGACCATTGGCCATCTTTTCGAATGGTCCCGACTGCTCCTGGAGCTAAACCACAGTGGGGTGAAGGATTCCGATTGGATGCCTGAGGCGGCGCGAAGCCTCTACGAAACAGCCAAGCGTGTTGGCTGGTCGGCCGATGGCAAGCCGGGTTTTGTGTACACGCTTGATTGGGACGGAAACCCCATCGTCACAGAGCGCATGATGTGGGTTGTTGCAGAAGCAATCAGTGCGGCGTCGGCGATGGAGACAGGTGGTCTCGCGCTGACCGCCCGAGACGATGTGGCCAAATGGGACAACCACCTGACATCAATGTTCAAGGACTCGGTCAAAGGTAGTTGGCACCACCAATTGAGTGCTGAGGGAGAGCCCTCCTCAACCATCGCAAAGGGAAAGCCCGATGCGTATCACCTTCTACATGCCCTTCTGATTCCCCAACTTCCGCAAGGAAGCGGGCTTCTCGAGCGCATCCGAAACCGATAACGGTAACCGGATTGACAAGTCACCTCACAAGGAAACACATCTAGGAGCTAGGTACCGCCTACACAGGAGAGAGCTGCTGCTCGCTCTCTGGAACGTCTATTGCACCGGTCATAATTCCCACGGCGTCATTCATCGACGCTGACTTAGGTGTAACCACCGCAGCCCGCTTACCGAGCCTCTGGACGTGGATGCGGTCGGCAACCTCATAAACCTGCGGCATGTTGTGCGAAATCAACACAACCGTCAACCCGCGATTCTTTAGGTCTTTGATGAGGTCAAGAACCTTCCCTGACTCGCGCACACCAAGTGCGGCAGTCGGCTCGTCGAGAATGATCACTTGGCTTCCAAAGGCAGCAGCGCGAGCCACAGCAACAGCTTGGCGCTGACCGCCCGAGAGGGTCTCGACTGCTTGGGTGATGTCCTGAAGAGTGCTAATACCCAAGCTCTTCAGCTGCTCCGCCGCCTGCAGGCGCATGCCCTTCTTGTCGAGCTGGCGCAAGACTGTTCCCATGAAACCTTTTTTCCTGAGCTCTCTGCCCAGAAACATGTTGGAAGCGATGTCGAGCGCTGGGGAGACGGCTAGGGTTTGAAAAACGGTCTCGATTCCGTGATCGCGAGCTGAATGCGTGCTAGCGAATGTCACCTCTTCACCGTTGACCCACATGCTGCCGTCGTCTGCGGAGTGAGCCCCAGCAAAACACTTGATTAGGCTTGACTTACCGGCTCCGTTATCGCCGATAACGGCCAGTACTTCCCCAGGATACAGATCAAAATCCGCTCCGTTGAGGGCGGTTACGGTTCCAAAACGCTTTACGAGACCGCGCGCCTTGACAATGGGCTCCATCATACTTTTACCTTTCTAATCCACTGATCGATACCGACAGCGGCAATTACCAAGACTCCGATGGCAACCGTTCGGTAGGCCTGGTCCACTCCGGCAAGAGACAATCCCATTTCTACAGCAACGACAATCATCGATCCGATGAGCGCTCCTACGACTGCACCGCGTCCTCCAAACAAAGATATTCCACCGATTACCGCGGCAGTGATCGACTGGAGGTTCAACATTGGGTCAACATTCGGAGACGCCGAACCCACACGTCCAATCGTGATCAAGGCTGTGATGCCCATAATCAGCCCGGCTACAAGGTAAACGCTAAAGAGCACCCGATTGGTGTTAATTCCAGTCAGTTTTGCAGCGATTGGATCATCGCCCACTGCATAAAGGTGCCTGCCCCAAGCAGTGTTCCTGAGGACCCAAGCCACGGCGAAGTATAAGGCGAACATGACCAGCAACCCGAAGGTGACGAAGAAGGGGCCCACCGAGAAGCCTTCTCCCAAGGAGAGCATGACTTCTGGCATCTCTGGACCCTGGATTGTCCGGGCCTTGAAGAAGATAAGGGCAAGGCCCATGAAAACGCTCCAGGTTCCCAAGGTCACGATGAACGGCGGCAATCCAAAGCGAACGATGAGGAACCCATTGAGCGATCCGGCCGCCGCGGCCGCCAGAATGCCGACGATGATTGCTAAGTATGGATTCTGCCCAGCGAAGGGCGTAACGTTCGAAGCCACGGCAAACACAGCCATGTTGGCCATCACCATCTGGCCGAAAATCATAATTGACCCGATGGATAAGTCGATGCCGGCCGTCAAAATAATGAGTGACTGGGCCAACGCGAGACTTCCAACGATAACGGTCTGCTGAACCATCAAAGAAATAGTTGACGGTAGTAGGAACCTCTCATTGACTAGCCCGAAGGCCAAAACAACCGAAATGAGAACGGCCAGCGAGCTAAGCCATGGGTAGCGATATAGCGTCTTTTGTATCCGACGCATAGGCGTCAGTCGTAACTCAAACTCTTTTCCCACAGCATCTTTGCTCGATGACTTTTCGCTCACTCTGTTTACCTCCATGGAAACCTAAATTTTATAAAACAGTACACCACGAAGACGCGGGTTCTACTACAGCGGCCAACTCTAAGAGGCTGGCTGATTGTGGGAATGTTGGAGGGCCACATTCTGGCCCTCCAACATTTCTACATGTGCCTAGGTGAGATTAACCCCAGGCGTTTTCGATGCAGTATGCGGAGTCCTCTTGAGGAGCCGCAACCACTGCGTCCTGGGTCTCATCGGTACAGAGCGTAACGCCTGTGTCGAAGAACTGCCCGTTTGCGGAGGTGTTAGCCGGAGCTGCACCACCAGTGGCAATGTCGTAAATTGCCTGGACGCCGTACGAAGCCATTCTCAGTGGATACTGTTGAGAAGTAGCCTGGATCTGACCATCCTGGACAGCCTTAACACCGGCAAGTCCACCGTCAACCGAGACAACGAGAACATCCTCGCCAATCACTTTTCCAGCTGCTTTTAGAGCTACGTTAGCTCCGAAGGCTGTTGGTTCGTTGATCGTGTAGACCACGTTGATGTCTGGGTTTGCAGCAAGGCAGCGTTCCATACCACTTCGGCCACCTTCTTCGTTAGCACCCGTTGCTTCTAGACAGATGATTTCATAGTCTCCACCGGTACCAGAGGTGTAGCTTCCTGAAGATGCAGCGCTGTCCATTTCTTCAAGCGTAGGTACGTCAATACCCATGCCCATTAGGAATCCGTTTGCACGACAGTAGTCCACTGGCACGGCGCGGTCATCAAAAATGACTAGCTGAGCGATAACGGCTTTCTTGCCGTCTAGCTTGCCGGCTGCCCACTGACCAATTGCCTCACCTGCAGCACAGTTGTCAGTTGCAAATGTCGAGCTCACAATGTCCGCAGGATCAGTTGGAGAGTCCAACGCGATGACGAAGAGGCCGGCTTCGCGGGCTTTCGTGATCGCTGCGTAAATGTTCGACGACATCGGAGTGATTAGGATTCCAGCTTGACCCTGAGCGATTGCTGCCTCAATGAGGTCAATCTGGCCCTGGTCGTCGCCCTCTTCCTTGCTTGCGCCGACGGTCAAGTCAACACCGATCTCTAGAGCCTTGGCACGCGCTCCTGCCTCCATGGCAACAAAGAAGGGGTTGGTCAGGTTCTTCAAAATTAGAGACACAGCGACAGTTTCCTGGACCACAGCTTCAGTTCCTGCAGAGCTTGATGTAGCTTCAGGTGTAGCTGCGCTACATCCCGAAAGAATCAGAGCAGCTGCGCCTGCAGCTGCGAGACTTGACACAAAGCGGCTCTTTCTGAACCGGCTAGTGAACAACGTTGTCTTCATAGATTTACCTTCCATAGTTAATGCTCTTAATTAGTGCCCAGATTTCCTAGGTCTGTCGAACATACTCCATGTCTTGGACGGGAACAACGGCGTCACTCCTGATTGATACCTTTTTGTTATCTCACTAACACAGTCCATCAAAACCCCTACCCGCGATGGCGCGGGAAACCATCTGGCAGAGGAGAGAACTCAGGTAGGATACCGGCTATGGCGACGCTGGGAATAGACCTCGGGACGGGCTCAGTTAAGGCGGCCGTGGTGTCTGCCAACTCATTGATTCTCTCTCGTTCAAGCAAAACGTACGCGGTGAACTCACCTTTTGTTGGATGGGCCGAAAGTGACCCTCTGGAGTGGCTTCGGGCTGCGGAGGAAGTAGCACTGCAAGCGATCCAACTCTCCCCACAGTCGCCACAAGCAGTTGGTTTCTCCGGACAGATGCACGGTGTAGTTGTCACCGACGCGTCCCTGAACCCCCTACGTCCGGCAATTCTCTGGGCCGATACCCGTTCTGCCGCCGAAGCTCAAAGAATGAACGAAGAGTTGGGGTCTACGGAGATGGCGAAGCTCGGGTCTGCCGCAGTGGCGGGTTTTGCAGCCACAACGCTGGCTTGGCTAAATCGCCACGAACCGGAAGTGATGGCACGGGCTCATCACATTCTGCAACCCAAGGACTGGTTACGAGCAGCCCTGGGTGGCAAAATTGGCTCCGAGCCCAGCGACGCTTCCGGGACGCTTCTGTGTGATGTTGCAACAGGGCAGTGGGCGAATCTGCCAGTCGAATGGTCTGGAATTGAACCGAGCCTGCTTGCTGAAATTCACCCTTCCCAGGAGGAAGCCGGGCACGTCACCCTTGGCGGACTTCGAATTCCTTGCGTCTATGGAGGGGCCGATACCGCGTGTGCAATATTGGGTCTGGGGTTAGAACCCGGTGAGGGCTTTGTGGCTGTCGGAAGCGGCGCCCAGGTTGTCGCTGTAATGAAGGAGCCCACGCTCGACCGATCATTGTCCACTCACACCTTTGCGACGAACGGGAACAAGGGTGCTGGTTGGTATCGAATTGGCGCGGTTCAAAACGCTGGCCTTGCCCTAAAACCAACATTGGAACTCTTAGGAAGCTCTTTTGATGAGGCTCATGAAGCTCTCAGTGAAGGAGTTTCGTCTGATGATCCAATCTTCATTCCCTACCTCTCAGGCGAGCGAACCCCGTTTATGGATCCAAGCCTTCGTGGCTCGTGGCACGAAATTTCGCTCGGAACGACCCGAAAAATGATTCTTCGAAGTGCTCTAGAGGGTGTCGCTCACGCGGTGGCGCTTGCCGTGCAGGCTGTCAGCGATTCCGGCGGAGAAATGCCTGAAACTCTGCCCCTGATCGGCGGCGGGTCAACCAATGCCCTGTTTAAGCAGCTGCTGGCCGACTGCGCAAATCGACCCTTGGCAAACGTAGAGGCCGCTGATGCTGCAGTTATCGGTGCTGCACTTCTCGGATCGGGCCAGACCTCAAACCCCTCCAGACTGAGCCATTCCTCCGTCACCTTCCCGCGTGACAAAGAGGTGAGCCTCCTAAGCTCCCGCAGGGATAAGATGCTCCACCTCATTGCTAAATCTCGTTAGAGAATGAGCCGCCCGTGAGGGTGTTTCCAACCAGGTTCCAGGTGCCACACCGAGCGTGATGTTGCTCAGGACTACACTTGTTGAATGACGAGTTTTCTGAGTGGATTGACAGGATCTTTCTCCTTATCTGCGGCAGAAAACCCGACCGTAGCGGTCATGGAGGCCGGGTACGGCGCAAGCAATCTCGACGTGCGATACATCAATTGCGAAGTCGCACCCGAAAAACTCGCGGGCGCGGTTTCAGGGGCTATTGCGATGGGTTGGTTGGGCTTTAACTGTTCGCTGCCGCACAAAGAGGCAATTCTTGAGTACCTCGATGACCTCGCCCCCAGCGCGCGACTAATCGGAGCCGTTAACACGGTGGTCATCAAGGATGGGCGGCTAATTGGAGAAAATACCGATGGCAAAGGCTTCGTCGAGGCCCTAAAAACAATAGAAAACCCCCAGGGTTCTAGAACTGTAATCTTTGGAGCCGGCGGAGCAGCGCGAGCGATCGCTATCGAATTGGCCCTTGCCGGCGCGCAAAAAATCACTATCGTCAATCGGTCGCCAGAGCGGGGCAAGAAACTGGCACAACACGTCGATTCCCAGACTGAAGCCGACTGCTCGTTTGCCGATTGGACAGCCGGATACTCCATTCCCGAGGATAGCTCGCTCGTTGTGAATGCGACCTCTCTCGGTTTTTACCCCAACCACGAGCAAACCCTCGATGTTGACTTTTCCAGCTTCACCCCAGGATCGATTGTCGCCGATGTAGTTGCCAATCCGCCGAAGACCCGATGGTTGCAAGCAGCAGAGACCGCGGGCTGCGTTTCCCTGACGGGAATTGGCATGCTCGTCAACCAAGCGCGCGTCAACGCCCAGCTATGGACTGGAGAAACCCTCGACGCCGAAGTGATGCATCGAGCGCTGAATAAGGCGCTTGGGCTTGCCTGACGTGCCATTTTCGAAAGGTAAGTAACATGTCGCCATGTCCCGCTCTGAGTGGGCAAGAACGCAGGAGCAACTAGATGTCAGCGGATACTGAACCCGTCACTCTCATCGCCACGTTTCGAGCTATAGAGGGACAGGATTCCAAAGTCCTGAGCCTCATTGGGGAGTATGGCTTGGCCGTGCGCGCAGAACCTGGAAATATCTTCTTTGATATCTACACCGAACACGATGATGACCATGCGTTTGTCATTGTGGAGCGATACTCAAACCAGCATGCTTTCGATCAACACCTGGCCGGGGATGAGGGCAAAGTATTCAACCAACAACTGGCTCCCATGGTGGAAGGGGAAGGCTCCCAGCTTCAGTTTCTTCGGATCGCCACTTAGCTCAGCTTGGCGCCTGGGGGGAAACGAGCGCCCTAGTCGGTATTTTCCACATACTTTTCCAACAAGTCATCGAACTGGTTCAGCGCAGCAGAGTGAATATCTCCGGTTGGCAGCGCTCGAGACTTGAGCTCCCACCCTGGTCGTTTTCCGGTCAAGACCCAGGCCGCCTGTTTAGCGGCCCCGAAAGCCACGTACTCGCCCGGTTCGGGAACGATCACCGGCAATGACACACTCTGACTTACCACATGCTGAACACCAAAGTTCTGAGCCCCGCCTCCGATGAGCATGAGACGATTTAGTTTTTCCGTTTGTTTCACAATCGCCTCAAGGCCATGCGAGAGATTTGACACGACCCCCTCCACTGCGGCCCGCGCCATGTTAGCTGGGGTCAGGCTGAACCGGGATATTCCACCGAGTAATCCGGTCGCATCGGGAAGATTGGGGGTTCTTTCGCCATCAAAAAACGGAAGAAGCGTTAACCCTCCGGACCCTGGAGCCGCACTCTGGACCGCGCTTGAGAATTGTTCCCACGACAACCCGAGAAGTTGACGGACGGAATCGATGGGTCTGGAAGCATTCAAAGTTGCAACGAGGGGAAGAAAGCCTCCCGCGGCATCGGCGAAACCACCAACGGTCCCGGTGGCATCATTGGCAGGCTTCGAAGTCGCAGCAAACACAGTTCCACTCGTACCAAGGGACATCACCACATCCCCAACGTGGGTTTCGAGCCCAAGCGCCGCAATCGCGTTATCCCCGCCCCCTGGGCCAACAATCCAGCCATTCTCGGTTTTTCCTGCTGATTCGCCAGCGCCGAGGACCTTGGGAAGCACGGGTCGATGACCGAGAACAAAGTCAAGAATTTGATCGTCGTACGAGTTGTTTACGGGAGAAAAGTATCCGGTACCGCTAGCGTCCGAGCGATCTGTCACGAGCTCTTCAAGTTGAGGACCGTAGCGAGAGTCTCTTTTCGGGCCATACCCTCGAAGACGCCACGTCAACCAATCATGAGGAAGCGCAACTGCAGCGATCTTGGTGGCTAGTTGGGGTTCATGCTGTCGCACCCAGGCGAGCTTCGAGGAAGTGAAAGACGCCACCGGGACTGATCCCGTTCGTTCGGCAAGATTCGCAGCGCCGAATTCGGCGATGATGTGCTCAGCTTGCGGCGCGGAACGCGTATCGTTCCAGAGTAGCGCGGGCCTCACGACCTCGCCCGAGGCGTCCAATGCGACAAGCCCGTGTTGCTGAGCGCCAATGGAAATTGCCTGGACATCTGAAGTATCAACCTGATCGAGAGCACTTTGAAGGGCGGCCCACCATAGCTCTGGGTCAATTTCTGTTCCGTCCGGATGCCCGGTCCTGGCTTCTGAGAGAATTTCGCCAGAGTCGACGTCGACTACTAGGACCTTGCAGCTCTGCGTAGAGGAATCTACACCGATTACGGTCGGCATCTTCACCCTCTCTTTTTCAGTAACTGATTTATCACATGCTACCCAAAATTCCTCTCCCAAAGTCCAGCGCCGAGGAAACCCTCCGCGGATTCCATAGCCATCTAGAGGAGCTCTCTACCCAGACTGACAGGATGGGAAGCTTCAGCTTTCTTGACCCCTGGTTGTGGGATTGCTTATTCTGTGGGTCAGCTGATTGCACCGAGGTGAAGGGGCACTCATGTCCCTAGTGCCAAACTGAATGGTTCGCACACTTCGTTGCCCAAGGATTTACGGAGTCGGCAGTGCATACTCATGAGGAAATTGCTGCGAATCTCGACGTGATGAAAAAATTTGTCACCAACGTAGTCTGAGCCTCTGGCGCTAATTCTTATTGCGTTCTTAGACCACCCAGTTCAAAACCTGGAGTGCGCGAAGTCCATCATCCACCGTCGCAAGATTTGATGACTTCTTGCCTCTGAGCGTTCCAGTCCATTCCAGAAGCTCGTTGACATAAGCCTGCCGAAAACGAGCAATCCAGTTTTCTCCGAGTGCGAAACTCGGGTGCGCAGGATGCTCGTGGTTTTTGACTACCGAAACGTCGCCCCAAATTCCGACCCTCACGACGCCCTTTTCAAAGGTCAGCTCGCATCGAACGTCGTAGCCATAGGTGTTGTTAGCAAAGATGTCGGCGACAATCACCACGCCGTTCGAAGTGCTGCCAGTCAGAACAATTGGGTCTTGGGTCCCCTCGGGTGCTGCTGAGGTGGATCGTCCCTTGAGGACCTTGAGGTCCGACCACTCATCTGAGAGAAGCCAACGAATCGTATCTACCTCATGTATCGCGATGTTGGTTAGGAGCTCTTCGCTCTTGATGTTCCCAGATGACACGTTGCGAGTAGAAGCGTTGACATAGAGCACTGCACCTAGCTCTCCGGACTCGATGAGCTTCTTGACTTCGACAAACGGAGGATCAAATCTCCTCATGAACCCCAAATGAATCAGTGGGCGGCCCACGTCTTTCAGCGATTGCTGTGCCAGGCCCGAAAGCTCTTCGGCATCCTCAAGCGACTGCGCCAAGGGCTTCTCACACAGGGTTGGCATCTGTCGAGAAAGACATAACCTAATACTTTCGGCATGGAAACGATCAGGCGACGCGACTACAACTCCATCGAGGTCGACTCCATCGAGCATGTCCTCAAGGGTATTGAAACCCGGGCACGTCAAATTAAAGCGATCTAGGACGGTTTTCCTCAAGCTCTCGTCGGGCTCCGCTAGCGCCGCTACCGTGACACCGGGAACCTCTCGCGAGAGATACTCGAGGTGACCTGAGCCCATAACGCCCGCACCAACCACACCGATTTTGAGATTACCTTCACCCATTAACTGCACCTATCCGCTCAGTGGTTGGAACAATTCCAAGCCCATTCATAGTCTCTCATGTCTATCTTCACCCAGACTAAGTAATCGGCCGGCTCTCGTTTGTCAGGCGGGTTTCTGGTTCAATGCGGCCGGCGCGCCTAAGGCCTTAGAGAAAACTGGCCAACCAAGACAGGTGGCCACTCCAGTACCTAGTGGAGTGAGTTGCTATCGGTGTCGGTGACATGAAAGTTCAGATAGCTCCTGGAGGCAGTTGGACCACGCTGCCCTTGATACCTGGATCCGTAGGCAGAAGTGCCGTAAGGATTCTCACTCGCACTCGAAAGCTGGAAAAAACACAGCTGACCGATCTTCATGCCCGGCCAAAG
>TARA_B110000977_G_scaffold134674_1_pt1 | contig 10458 bp, 8 predicted proteins | sample TARA_B110000977 | Tara Oceans TARA_B110000977 (sample SAMEA4397798) | marine metagenome | biome: Polar Biome; feature: [SRF] surface water layer (ENVO:00010504); material: water (ENVO:00002006), including particulate matter (ENVO:01000060) such as... | depth 5 m | reverse complement strand
GAACGCGTGAAGGCGACAGGCGTGGTGCGGAGCGGCAAGCGCATTACGGGCGTGAACTGGGAAGACGATAACGGCAGCGGCACGATTGAATGTGACCACGTCGTTAACTGTGCGGGTATGTGGGGCCGTGAGGTCGGCAAGATGCTGGGCACTAATGTGCCGCTTCAGGCGTGTGAGCATTTCTACATCGTAACCGAGGCGATTGAGGGGCTGACGCAAATGCCTGTGCTGCGGGTGCCAGATGAATGTGCCTACTACAAAGAAGATGCGGGCAAGATGCTTTTGGGCGCGTTCGAGCCTGTATCAAAGCCGTGGGGGCCGATCCCCAATGACTTCGAATTTGATCAACTGCCCGAGGATTTCGACCACTTTGAACCGATCCTTGAGAACGCGGTTGAACGCATGCCGATGCTGGCCGAAGCGGGTATTCACACGTTCTTTAATGGACCGGAATCTTTCACGCCTGATGATGCGTATCACCTTGGCCTTGCGCCAGAGATGGATAATGTTTGGGTTGCTGCAGGGTTTAACTCGGTCGGTATTCAATCGGCTGGTGGTGCGGGAATGGCGCTTGCGCAGTGGATGGATGCGGGCGAAAAGCCGTTCGATCTGGGTGATGTAGACATCAGCCGGATGCAGCCTTTTATGGGCAATAAGACGTTCCTGATGGAACGGTCAAAGGAAACACTCGGCCTGCTTTATGCGGACCATTACCCGTATCGCCAGAAAGCCACTGCACGCGGTGTTCGTCGCACGCCGTTCCATCATCACCTGTTGCAGCATGGTGCGGTGATGGGGGAGTTGTCGGGCTGGGAACGTGCCAACTGGTTTGTCCAAAACGGGCAAACGCCAGAGTACGAGTATTCTTGGAAACGGCAGAATTTCTTTGACAACGTCGCCGCCGAACACAGGGCCGTGCGCGAAAATGTTGGCATGTATGATATGTCGTCTTTCGGCAAGATTAGGGTCGAAGGACGGGACGCTGAACGCTTCATGAACTACGTGGGCGGAGGCGATTATTCGGTTCCGGTCGGCAAGATTGTCTATACTCAGTTCTTGAACAATCGCGGCGGTATCGAAGCGGATGTGACTGTCACGCGCATGTCGGAAACCGCCTATCTGGTGGTGACCCCTGCGGCGACGCGTCTGGCGGATCAGACGTGGATGGAACGCAACGCGCATGATTTCAACGTGGTCATAACGGACGTCACAGCCGGTGAGGGCGTTTTGGCCGTGATGGGACCAAATAGCCGTAAATTGCTTCAAGCAGTTTCGCCTGCGGATTTCAGCAACGACGTAAACCTGTTCGGCACAGCGCAAGAGGTTGAATTGGGTATGGGCATAGCCCGTGTTCACCGTGTGACCTATGTCGGGGAACTGGGTTGGGAAGTTTACGTCAGTGCGGATCAAGCGGGTCACGTATTTGAAACCCTACACGCGGCAGGGCAGGATATGGGTCTGACGATGTGTGGGATGCACATGATGGACACCTGCCGTATCGAAAAGGGGTTCCGCCACTTTGGCCATGACATCACCTGCGAAGATCACGTGATGGAGGCGGGCCTCGGCTTTGCCGTCAAAAAGGACAAGCCGGATTTCATCGGTCGCGAAGCGGTTTTGGACAAGCAGGAATCCGGTCTGGACATGCGCATGGTGCAATTCAAGCTGACCGATCCAGAGCCATTGTTGTACCATAATGAGCCGATCTTGCGGGACGGTGAATTGGTCGGCTTCCTGACATCTGGCGCTTATGGGCACAGTCTGGGCGGCGCAATGGGCCTAGGTTACGTGCCATGTAAGGGTGAAAAACCCGCAGATATTCTGGCATCGACGTATGAGATCGATGTGATGGGCACCAAGGTTAAGGCCGAAGCATCGCTGAGGCCGATGTATGATCCCAAATCCGAACGCGTGAAGGTCTGATCCCATGGCACGCGTAGATGTGGTGAAATGGATTGCGACTGTGATCCAGCTGATTGGGTATGGGCTGACGGGGCTCAACGTCGTGCCATGGAATATCCTCGCGTTTGTGGTGGGGATTACGCTGTGGTTCGTCGTCGGTGTAATGTGGAAATACCGCGCAATTATGGTGGTTCATATAGGTGCGTTCATCGCGATTGTCGGTGGCTATCTGAATTCGTGATCCTCGGGGCACAAAATAGAATGGCGCGCGGTTGCGGCAAAGGCTTGACCATCGGGCTGCAAACCATGCTGATGCAGCCATGATGAAACCAACCCAAAATGAAGACACCCTGCGCGGTTTCGGCTTTGCGCTATCGGCCTATCTGCTGTGGGGATTCCTGCCTCTGTATATGAAGATGTTGGCCCATATGCCTGCCGTCGAAGTTGTGGCGCACCGTGTAATTTGGTCGCTGCCCGTGGCCGGGCTTGTGTTGATCCTATTGGGTCGCACATCCGATATCGGGCGCATTTTGCGCGATCCGCGCTGCCTGGCTATGGGGATGGTCACTGCGGCGTTGGTGTCGGTCAACTGGGGTGTTTATGTTTGGGCGATTGCGGTGGACCGCACGTTGGACGCCGCACTCGGGTATTATATCAATCCGCTGTTTTCTGTCTTTTTGGGATATGTGTTGCTGGGCGAAAAATTGAACCGCCTGCAGTGGGCGGCAGTTTCGCTTGCGTTGGTGGCGGTGCTCGTTCTGACGTTTGAAAATGGATCACTGCCGTGGCCCGCTTTGGCGCTGACGGTGTCGTGGGGTTTTTATGCGTATTTCAAACGCTCCCTGCCGATCGGCCCCAATCAGGGGTTTCTTCTTGAGGTGCTGATCCTGACCCCGTTCGCGGTTGCATATTTGATCTATTTGTCGGTCACGGGTGGTGGGCATTTCGTGCCTGTGACCTTTGACATGTGGTTGTTGATGGGCTGTGGATTGGTCACGGCCGTGCCGTTGATGTTGTACGCAAATGGCGCCAAGGGTCTGCGACTGACAACCATCGGCATCCTGCAATACATCGCCCCGACGATGATTATGCTGGTCGCAGTGTTCGTGTTTGAGGAACCCTTCGGAGAAGCCCGCGCAATCGCGTTTCCGATGATTTGGGCCGCATTGGCACTGTATACATTCGCGATGTTTCGGGGCCGCAAGGGATGAGCAGTGACTACAATCCACCCGACGTGCCGCTTGATGTTATCCATGCGGATCACGAAATTCTTATCATCAACAAACCAGCTGGCTTGCTGTCCGTGCCGGGCAAAGGCCCGCATCTTGCTGATTGTTTGATCGCGCGTCTAAAGGATGCGTTTCCGCAGGTGTTATTGGTGCACCGCCTTGATCGCGATACATCTGGCGTGATGGTGTTTGCGCTGACGCCTCACGCACAGCGCCATATCGGGCTGCAATTTGAAAAACGCTACACCAAGAAGACCTACGTTGCCCGTGTTTGGGGCACGTTAGAGCCTAAAACAGGCACCGTTGATCTACCGTTGATCGTCGATTGGGAAAACCGCCCGCTGCAAAAGGTCTGCCATGAAACGGGGAAGTCCGCGCAAACAGATTGGCGCGTGTTGCGCAGTGAAGGAGCGGAATCCCGTGTGCGATTGATGCCCAAGACGGGGCGAAGCCACCAGCTGCGGGTGCATATGTTGGCGATGGGCCATCCGATCTTGGGTGATCCATTCTATGCGAATGGTCCCGCGCGGGATTTTGATCGCTTGATGCTGCATTCCGAAGAACTGCGCCTGCGCCACCCCGATGGGGGCGAAGGTGTTAAATTCCGCGCGAGGGCACCGTTCTAAAGACCTTCTAGGCGGCGGTCTGTCAGGTTCAATCTGTTGGCGACAATCGGGTCTGTTATGGCGCGCAGGCAGGGTTCGCGGTTCAGAACAATTTCGAGTTCGTCCAATCGGTTCATTGCAATCAATTCCAATACCTCGGTACGGGGCAGTTTTGGCACGGGCTGGATCAGTTCGACCCGCGATTGCGGGATAAGCGCACGCACAGCGGTGGCGTCCAAATTTGTTTCTACGAATGCGTATATTCCGGTGCCCTGCGCAGGAAGGGCAAAGGGGCTGAGGTCAATACCTGTCACGCCGTCCTGCGCCATCAGATCCGAGATGATTTGTGGCCCTTCATTCGCAATACGATGCCCCGTTCCTTCGCCGTCCGACCAGTTGAACAGCCCACGAGTCACAGCGTTATAAACGGGCTTTGCCGTGGCCATCCAAATGCGCGTGGGTAAGGATTTTCTGTTCAGGATGCGGTGTTCGGACGGCGTCAAATGTGCGCTGGCATAGTTGCGTTTTTGCTTGAGAAGATGGCGCAAATCTTCATAGGCCATGGTGCGAAACAGCCGTCCACGACGCCGATGCACAGACGCCAGTTGAAAGTCGATCACGGAGGCGAGGCCCTCTGGCGTCATCAACCAGTTTTGTGGCTTGGCGAGGTCATTGTGCGTGACATTACGTTTGCGCATCTCACGCAGGATGCGCCGCGCGTCGCGGTAAAACGCAGGATCAGACGGTTTCGCGAGGTTGAGAGGCACGCCTTCGGACCAGCTGCGAAGGATGCCTTCGTGGTCTACGCGGATCAAGTCAGGAGTGCCCTCGATCCCCGTCACAATACGCAGGGATTTGATTTCTTTTCGGGCCAGAAAGCCCGCGATGGGTTTGGCCCAAAGAGGCACGCCATCAAGTTTGCGCAGGACAAGTTTTGTGTTTTCAGCGCCTGCCAAATGGCCAGACACGGTTTCAGAAAACTCGTCACGTTTATGGACGGTCGTGGGGATAAAATCTTGGCGCGCGGACATGACGTGTTCCTATCCGCGCGACCGTGTGGTGTCTAGTTCCAGCCAGATACGGCTTTGACCTCGAGGAATTCCTCAAGCCCGTAGATGCCGCCTTCGCGTCCGTTGCCAGACTGCTTGTAACCACCGAACGGTGAACCCTGTGCAAAACCTTTGCCATTGGTTTCCACCATGCCAGAGCGCACGCGCCGCGCTACGTGGCGGCGTTTTTCGTCATCCAGTGTCTGGATGTAGTTGGTCAGGCCGTAGGGCGTGTCGTTCGCAATTTCGATCGCTTCTTCTATTGTATCGAACTTGAGGATCGACAAAACGGGGCCAAAGACCTCCTCTTGTGCGATGCGCATGTCGTTGGTGACGTCGGCGATGACCGTTGGTTTAACGTAGAAGCCACGGTTCAGACCATCAGGACGACCGAGGCCGCCAGCAGTCAGGCGACCTTCGCCAATACCGACTTCGATCAACCCTTGGATTTTGTCGAACTGCGCCTCAGACACGACGGGGCCGATGTGCTGGCCTTCCTCAGATGCTGGGCCAACCTTGGTTTCGTTCGCCATACGCGTCGCTATCTCAACAGCTTCGTCATAAAAGCTGCTCTCAACCAACATACGCGTTGGCGCGTTGCAGGACTGGCCCGAGTTGCGGAAACAGCGGGACGCGCCGTATTCCACGCCTTTAGCGCCGGCATCCTTAAAGATGATGTTCGCCCCTTTACCACCAAGCTCAAGCGACACGCGCTTCAGCGTATCTGCGGCGGATTTGGAAATGAGTTTGCCCGCGCGTGATGATCCCGTGAAGCTGATCATGTCGACGTCTTCGTGTGCCGAAAGCTGTGACCCAACACCAACGCCATCACCGTTCAACATGTTGAACACGCCAGCAGGGAAGCCCGCTTCGTGCATGAATTCTGCGAACAGAAGACCGGATAGCGGCGCAATCTCGGATGGTTTCAGGATCGTGGTACAGCCAACCGCAATCGCGGGAACGGCCTTGAGAACGATCTGGTTCATCGGCCAGTTCCATGGCGTGATGAGGGCTGTGACACCGATAGGTTCAAGTAAAGTTTTTTCTGTCGCGTTGAAATCGCGCTCAAACTCAAACGTTTCAAACGCTTTCATGAACCCCTCAAGGTGCCATGATCCGGCGCCGACCTGATTGGCGCGTGACATATCAATCGGAGCGCCCATTTCCATGGACATCGCTTGTGCCATTTCTTCTGCGCGGTCGTTGTAGACCTCAAGCAATTTTTTCAGCAAGGCCATCTTTTCGGACTTGTCCACGTAGGCCCAATCGGGAAATGCGGCCTTGGCGGCTGCGACCGCGGCGTCTGTATCGGCTTGATCGCCAAGGGAAATGACAGCGCAGACTTCTTCCGTAGATGGGTCGATCACATTGTAATCGTTTGCTTTTGCCGGGGCGACCCATTGGCCGTTGATATAAAAATCGCGTTTCTCGAGCATGGGATGCGTCCTTATTGCTGTGGTCCACGGTGGAACTGTGTTGATGCAAGACATATATGTTTGGCAGTTGCATACAAGAAGGAGCACCGACATGGGCTTGCGCATCAACGACACGATCCCCGATATGACTGTTGAAACGGACCAAGGCACGATCAGCTTGCATGATTTTGTGGGCGAGGCTTGGGCGATTTTATTCAGCCATCCCAAAGATTTCACGCCGGTCTGCACGACTGAATTTGGTGCAGTCGCACAGCTTGCGGATGAATGGGCCGCGCGCGGCACAAAGGTGTTGGGCATTTCCATTGATGGTGTTGAAGACCACAAGAAATGGAAAGCCGACATTGAGGCTGTTGGCGGTGCGCCCGCTGGTTTCCCGATCGTTGCTGATTCAGATTTGGCGATGGCCAAGGCGTTCGATATGCTCCCGGCCGAGGCGTATATGCCTGACGGGCGCACACCTGCACATTCCGCGACTGTGCGGTCCGTCTTTATCATCGGGCCTGATAAGCAGTTGAAGCTGTCGATGACCTATCCGATGAATGTCGGCCGTAACTTTGCCGAAGTTCTGCGTGCGTTGGACGGGTTGCAGACGGCGGCGCGTGAAAACGTTGCAACACCTGCGAACTGGGAAGTCGGGCAAGACGTGGTGGTTCCTGTCGCCGTGTCCGATGCTAATGCGATTGCGAAATACGGATCGATTGAAACTAAGTTGCCGTATTTGCGGATGGCAAAACTGCCAAAGTAAATCACCGATAGACGTGAAAAGGCCCCGCAGACATGCGGGGCCTTTTGCGTTTTAGGGGCCCGAGCGTTAGCGCCCGGATTAGGCTTCGTCTGCGTCAAGCATGCCTGTCTTGAACAACAGACCAGCTGCAACCGCGCCGATGATCGGTGCCACGATGAACAGCCACAATTGGCCCAAGGCACTACCGCCTGCGAACAGGGCTGGTCCAATAGAACGTGCAGGGTTCACAGATACGCCGGTGACGTTGATGCCAACAAGGTGGATGACCACCAGCGCCAAACCAATCGCGAGGCCCGCCATCGCGGCTGGAGCGCCTTTGCCTGTGGCGCCAAGGATTACAACCATGAACAAGAACGTGGCGACGACTTCGAATACAAAGGCGGACGCCATGTTGTATTCACCGAGGTAACCGGTGCCCCAGCCGTTTTCACCCATTCTGCCTTCATACCCGGCGGAGCCTGATGCGATGACGTACAGAACCAATGCACCAGCAATAGCGCCTGCGACCTGTGCGATCATGTACGGGATTGCTTCGGCAATTGTCATGCGACCAGCAGCAACCGCACCCAAGGACACAGCGGGGTTGATGTGGCAGCCCGAAACGGGGCCGATGCCGTAGGCCATGCCGATCAGCGCGAGGCCGAAGGCGAAGCTAATGCCAGAAAGTCCTTTACCTGTGGTGCCGTCAGCGCCAGCGATGACAGCCGCGCCGCACCCCAGCAAGACAAGCGTAAATGAGCCGATGAATTCAGCCAATGGTTTTTTTATATTGTTCCCTTTCCCAGTTCGTCCAATATTTGGACCTATGGAACCACTATGAGACTAACGTCTGTGCGTAAAATCGGGGGAAAGGTACAAAAGGCCCCGTCGGTGCGCGAGGGGCCTTTTGAAACGATCACATGTGTGTGGCCTAGTGCAGAACGGCGCGCGTGTTCACCGGCACGCGGTTGTACAGATCTGAGATATGGCTGTTCACCAGACGTACACAGCCGTTGGACACAGCGCTGCCGATGGTGCGGGGCGCATTCGTTCCGTGAATGCGCAAGAACGTGTCACGGTTGCCTTTGAACAAGTAGAGGGCGCGCGCGCCAAGCGGGTTGTTAATGCCGCCGTCCATTCCATCTGCGTATCTCGCATAGGATTCTGGGCTGCGTTCGATCATGTCAGGTGTCGGGGTCCAGCTGGGCCATTCTTTCTTGACCTGAATCATGAAATCACCGGATTCGTACAAACCCGCACGGCCAATGCCGACGGCGTATTGCAGTGCCAGACCTGGGCCAAGCATCCAGTACAATTTGAAGTTGCCGGGTTCGACGTGGACTTCACCGGGGGCGTAATCGCGGTCAATGCGCACAACGCGGGGCAAGTTGCCTTCGGGCACAAGGTAGCCTTGGGCGTTTGCAGATGTTGCAGCAACGCCGACGGTGGCGGCTGCGGTGTTCAGAAAATGGCGGCGCGTAATCATAATAAGTCCCCAGAAAAACAGCTATTACGCAATAGATGCACTGCATTGGGTCTAATGAGCAAGGTTTTGCCCATCACGAAGTGGTCAGGGCTTTTCTATCTTGAACGCAAAAGGGCCCCGACGTTGCCATCGGAGCCCTTTTTTGAAGTCAAAAGACCTTAGTCTTCTTTAGCTTTTTCCTTGATTTCTTCACCAGTTGTCTGATCGACGACCTTCATGGACAGGCGAACCTTGCCACGATCATCGAAGCCCAAAAGCTTAACTTTCACTTCTTGGCCTTCTTTCAGAACGTCTGATGGGTGGTTCAGGCGCTTGTTTTCGATCTGGCTGACGTGCACGAGGCCGTCTTTCTTACCGAAGAAGTTCACAAATGCACCGAAGTCGACGATTTTGACGACTGTACCGGTGTAAACCATGCCTTCTTCAGGCTCAGCCACGATGGACCAGATCATGTCGTAGGCTTTCTTGATGGCTTCACCGTTTGGCGACGCGATCTTGATGATGCCTTCGTCGTTGATGTCGACCTTGGCGCCGGACACTTCGACGATCTCGCGGATAACTTTACCGCCAGAACCGATCACTTCGCGGATTTTATCCGTTGGGACCTGCATGGTTTCGATACGTGGAGCATGCTCGGAGAATTCAGAAGCACCAGAGAGCGCTTTGTTCATCTCACCCAAGATATGCATCCGGCCTTCTTTGGCCTGCGCCATGGCTTCTTTCATGATGGCGGGCGTGATGCCTGCGATCTTGATGTCCATCTGCAAGGATGTGATGCCGTTTTCGGTACCAGCAACCTTGAAGTCCATATCGCCGAGGTGGTCTTCGTCACCCAAGATGTCGGACAGGATGGCGTAGTCGCCGCTGTCTTCCATGATCAGACCCATAGCCACACCCGCAACCGCGGATTTCAGCGGAACACCCGCATCCATCATGGACAAGGAACCACCACAAACGGACGCCATTGAGGACGAGCCGTTGGATTCAGTGATCTCGGATACAACGCGAACGGTGTACGGGAAATCAGTTGCCGCTGGCAGAACCGCCTGAAGCGCGCGCCAAGCGAGCTTACCGTGGCCGATTTCACGACGTCCTGGAGGACCGAAGCGACCGACTTCACCAACCGAGTAGGGAGGGAAGTTATAGTGCAGCAGAAAGTTCGACTTATACATGCCTGACAGGCTGTCGATCATCTGCTCGTCGTCGCCGGTGCCCAATGTGGTCACAACCAAACCTTGGGTTTCGCCGCGTGTGAACAAGGCAGAACCGTGGGTCCGTGGCAGGATGCCAGTCTCGGATACGATGTCGCGGATTTCGTCAGTCTTACGACCATCGATACGCTTACCAGTTTTCACAACGTCGCCGCGCAAAATTGAGGCCTCGAGGCCCTTCATCGCGGACCCGAGGTTCGCATCAGCAAGCTGATCTTCGGACAATGCTTCTTTGATCACAGCGCGGGCGTCGTTGACGGCCGTGGTGCGTTCTTGCTTGTCTTGGATCGCAAAGGCTGCGCGCATCTGCTTTTCGCCAGCCTTTTTGACCGCTGCCGACAGATCGGAGTAGTCAGGTGCTTGGAAATCAAACGGCTCTTTCGCGGCGTCTTCGGCCAGATCGATGATCATGTCGATGACGGGCTGGATTTGTGCGTGGGCGAATTCGATCGCGCCGAGCATTTCGTCCTCGGACAGCTCATAGGCTTCGGATTCAACCATCATCACGGCGTCTTTGGTGCCTGCAACAACAAGGTCCAAACGCTGCTCTGGGTTTTCACGCAGCTTGTGCATGTCGTCCATTTCAGGGTTCAGGATATAATCGCCATCTTCAAAACCAACGCGGCAAGCTGCGATTGGGCCCATGAATGGTGCGCCAGAGATCGTCAGCGCAGCGGATGCGGCAATCATCGCAACCATGTCTGGGTCGTTGACAAGGTCGTGGGACAGAACGGTACAGATAACCAGTACTTCGTTCTTGAAACCCTCAACGAACAGCGGGCGGATCGGACGGTCGATCAGACGGCTTGTCAGTGT
>TARA_B110000977_G_scaffold197304_1_pt1 | contig 10475 bp, 7 predicted proteins | sample TARA_B110000977 | Tara Oceans TARA_B110000977 (sample SAMEA4397798) | marine metagenome | biome: Polar Biome; feature: [SRF] surface water layer (ENVO:00010504); material: water (ENVO:00002006), including particulate matter (ENVO:01000060) such as... | depth 5 m | reverse complement strand
GGGAAATGCAACACGTACCTGCACGCCACCGCGCAACCGCGCCAACCACGCGTCGGTTCGTCAATCGCACCAGAGCTCGTTGCACTAAACGTGTTTGTCTCGCCGACGCCAGGGTTTCACTTCGCCACCGCGATACGCATATCCGCAGTCGTCGCGCCTCCCAGTTCTTTTCGAACCGCGCGCTTTTGTTTCGCCGCGAAGTTTCAGTCGCGACGATCGCCGCCCGCGACTTTTCCGTGTTCGCCGCCGCCGCCGCCGACTCCGCCTCCGTCCGTTGTCGAACATCCACCACGTCCAGCCAGTCGAAAAACGCCACCGCGAGCTTGTTCCGTGAAAACCGCATCGTGGCACGCCGCACTCGCGCTCGTAACGACGCCGTCGCGAAACACGAGTCACGCCACGCCAAGAAACACCGGCGCGTGCGCCGGCGGTTCAAAACCGCGCGGAGCCGTTTCACTGAGATGAATAAAACAAAGTGTCAGTCTTTCGTTATGTGAGTGAGTAATTATTCTGGACAATCGGCAAAACCGTCGCTGGATTTGGGAAATGCAATACGTACCTTCGTCGCGCGCGTCTTTTTTCGCAAAGCTCGCGGCGCGCCATCGGTTCCAACCCCGCCGCGTGATGGTTCTGTGATGGGTAAAACGAGCCGTGTCAGTGTTTCGTGATGTGGCCTGAGTAATTCCGGGCGGACAACCCGCGAAACAGGGAGGCTTTTGATTTGGTAAGCGCAACGCGTACCTGCGCATCAAAGACGCTAATTGAACCACCCTCGAGGCGTGTTTTTTCAAGGTCTGGTGGTGCCGTACCCACAACGAAAACACCTGCCGCGCGTATCGCCGGTTGCCCCCCATCGCGCTTTCCCGCGCAAACTTGCTCATCAACCTTAACCCGAGGTCAAGCGCGTCATCCTGCGACACCTCACCCACGGCGACGCCTCCCCCGGGGGTCACGGCGAGACCCGCCAGACCGAGGCGGCCTGGCGTGCTCATCAAACTGCCGCCGTAAGAGCTGGACATGCCTTTGCCGTATTTGGGAAGCGACAACGCGCTGCTTTTGCCGTACGCGCTTTGTTTCGCCGCGCTGCCGGCGAGCGAGTTCGTTTCGGTAACGCCGGCGCTCGTCGGCGCTAAGGAAAGTTTTTCTCGGAACGTTTTCCGAATCGCGAACGTGTTGGGTGACACGTTTGGGGTGGTGTACGTTGAGGTGTTGGCGCTTCCGATTTGACTTTGACCGTGCGTGGGTGGTTTCCCGGAAGGCCGGAACGCGGGCACCGCGTTTCTCGATGGCGACTGCGGCGCCGACGTCGACGTTTCAGACGTCCTCGGCGTCGCCCGGCCAGAGTTAAGCCGCGACCCAAACGGGAACGCGTTTGATGGGAAGGAGGTTCCTGAAAGTATCGCTCTTTCCAGGGGATTTGGAGGTTGTTGAGGCCTCTGTTCAGGCACCAGGTTTACTAAACGCACGTGTAGCGCGACGTTGGGAAACCTCCGCGGGCGCAGGGTCAGCGTGGCGAGTGCCGCGGCCGGATCTGATTCGAACCTCGCGTCGCCGTTCACGCCCCGGATGTCACTCACCTCGAACTGCTCGTTGATTCCCAGGGTGTTTGCGAAGAAAACCAGTCGGCGCATGCCTTGTTTCTTGGCTTGCAGGAACCGGCCCGTGGGCGGGTGCGCTAGACCCACAAACCCGCCGGGGTGCCTTCTCCATACGAAGGAAGTTGCGTGATTGGCGGTAGCGCCCTGGACGCTTCGCACGCGTTGCAGTGCCTCGTCCGCGGTGACGTTGCCAAGCTCAAGCGCGACGATTCCGTCCTCCTCCTCGACCGCGACGTACGCCCGGTTCGTGCCTATGTCGATTAACGCAACCAGCGTGGGTTCTGACGGGAGCCCATCCGAGATGGGCAACGACAAAGATTCGGGCTGCGACGTCGAGGGCGGAAATCCGGGACTCGTGCCTTCCAACCGACGCGCCACCTGTGCCAACCTGGACGCGGTTTGGTGGGAATCCGACATCCCGTTGTCCAGCGAAACCAACAGAGCGTGACTGTCGCCCCGATACGCCCCGCCCGTGGACAAGCACGGGAGTGGAAGGCTTTCTTTAACTAACACGCGCCCACCAAGCCACCAAAAAAAGTAATCGCAATTTGAATCTCTCCGCGAATACCAGCCACAAACCGAGCCGGGTCCCGACTCCCTAACCCCGGCACGTCCCCCGGTGCGACTTCGCGTGTTCGGCTAGTCCGAACGCGCGAAGGCCGCCGCCGATACTACTGAAGGTCTGACATGCCGACAACGCGGTTTCGGTTTCGTCCAATTCCACAACGACGAGAAATATTTATTTACAAGGCGATTGTTTTGATTGTTTTTTTCTGCAGTTGGAGTTTCGTGGGGAGAGACGCAATCGCTGCTCGCCAGGTTTTCTCGAAAAATGGGTCCGATTCGCTAAATGCCGGAAAAGGCCTCAGGCCTCTTGGATTGACCTCGGTCCACACAGCCGTACGCCCGGCGCGCGACCTTCCGCGACTGTTTCCGAAACCCCACCCGTGGCCGGTATGGGCGGGCTGGAGTTCAGCTGCGGCGAGGATTCGAAGCTGGTCCCCGCGGTGACCACCGCGGCGGAACAGAAAGGGCCCGCGCCGGATGAATTCGTCCAGGTCATGACAAACGCGCTGAGAGGTACGTGTGCTCCTTCCTGCTTGTACGTTCGGGTTTACCCACACGCGCGCGCCTGCGTTTCTTTCGTTGTGCTCTCCCGTTTCCAACTCATCGAGCGCGTGCGCCGCGATCGACGGAGGTTCGATCCCGCGTCGTCGACCACTAGCTCGCGTCGTTGACGTGACTCGGCTGGACCCAAAAATGGATTGCGCGATTCTCTTGTGGGCAAAAAAAACAACATTCGCGCAAAGAATCACAAATCGCAAATCCGATCCCTCTCTGACCCGATCACCCCCGCAACAAACACCCTTACAGACGCTCGGTACGGCGTTGGGAAAGCCTCTCCCACCGTCACCCTGGAGCACCTGAAACTTCCCGGGTGGCGCCCTTCCGTTTTGGAGGTTCCGTCGTCGCCGACGTCGTCTTTAAAATGGAAAAAAGCGGTTTCGCAAACCAAGCCGGCGTCGCGTACCTTTTTAAACTCCCCCCGATCGGTACACGTGTGCATGGAGTTCGGAGTGGATCCTTTGAGTTTGCTGGAGAGAGATTTCGCGAGTTTCAAGGAAAAAGGCGTCTCCGAAGACCTGCAACGCACCGCGTATCAACACCACCTCGCGGGACGAACGAAAACGCTGGATTCGCTCATCGCGGCGCGCGTGAACCTCGAGCCGGATTTCTCGCCCCCGAGCCTCGCCATGGACCACGACGCCGCGTCGTTCGTCACGAAAAGCACGCCGCCTGGGGAAAACTCAGCGGATGCTGAGCTGAAAAAGCGCATCGTTTTGGACGAGGCGAAACGGGCGAAGCACAGTTTGAAGATGGACGCGAACCGATTGGCAGAGCTGGCGGGTGAGGAAAAGGTAGGGAACTTTCCCATTTACCTCATTCCACCGACTGATTACTGCTCTGTATGGAGTACAGTCGGAGAGTACTACCCACTCCTATACCCTTTCCAATCCCTCATACACATCACGAGAGACTGACACTTTCTTTTTCATCTCGGAAAAGCTGCAGGCGGAGTTCGCGGAGAAAGCCGGCAAGGTCGCGGCCCGGCGCCGGGTTTTGCAAACCAAGGCGGTTCTTGGGGAGAAGCAGCGGACGGCGGCGCAGGTCGCGAAGAACACGCAGCAGAAGGCGGCGGCGGAGGTTTACGAAACAGATGAGCGCGCCGAAGCGTTGAAGCGAGTGGAGGAGGAAACCGCGCGGCGGGCGATGGAGACGCAAGATTTCAAAAATCTGAAAAAGCACGAGGAGTGGAAACGGTTGGAAAGCCGCGCGCGGGACACCGCGCGGGCAGGGAAAACGAGGGCGTTGCATTTGAAAAAGGAAGTTGAAACGGAGGCGTTGCGACACACGCTGGAGAAGCGCGCTGAGCGTTTGCGCGAGTACGAAAAAAAAGTCAAAACCGAGCGCGACGCGAAGCGCACGGAGCGAGGTCCCAACCTCGGCGGTACGCTTTTGAAACTTTCGGTCGCGAAAAACCTGTTGGCGCAAAATGCGCTCGACGAGAAGAAAAAACAGGATTTGGTGCAACAACGGCTTCAGCGCGAGTCGAACGCGGCTTTGTTCCGGCTTAACGACAGAAACGACACAAAGATGGAACAACTTACGCTTGTTGCTTCAACGAAAAGAGCGAAAGTCGCGTCCGCGTTGGCGGCGGTTGAGAAAGCGCGCCTTGAAAAGTTTCACCTCGCCAGCGCGAAACACGAAACGCACGCGCGGAAGTTAGCCGCGGAAAAGAAAGCCGTCGCGGCGAAGGTTACGTTTGAGCGGGTTTTGCGACAAAACGACCGAACGGAACGCGTTCAGAACCAGGAAAGGGTCAACGCGGTTGCCCGAGCCCGGCTGGGACGAAAAATAACGTCTGACGCCGAGCGGGTGGATACCCTAGTGGACGCCAAGTCGGGAACCGCGGCGGCGCGGCAGCTTGAGAACTGCCGCGTGGGTTTGGCGCGCAGTCTCGCGCAGGTTGAGAATGAGGAGATTTTAAGAAAGCAAACCAGAGCGCGGTGGCTGAAAACGCAGCAAAGCGACCTCGAGCTGGAGGCCCGGATTGTTCTTGAAGCGGAGACCAAGGAACGGCTCGCGGGTGAGCAAATCGTGGCGGCAGAGGCGGCGGCGGCGGTGGCGCAAATTGCGGCAGCAGAGGCGGCGGCGGCGGCGCAAATCGCGGCGAAGCTCGAAGCAACCAACGTCTCGCGTGACTCGAGCTTTTCCGCGAGGTCGGAAAAGGAGTACGTCACGGTGAAGCAGAAATGGCGCAACGCGATGCGGGCTTCGAGCTTTTCGGTGCGGTCGACACAAAACCAACAGCCTGCAGGGCGAGTACCACGGCATAGCACGACGGGGTACGAGATGGTAACACCGCCTGAAGGCTCATCAAGGACTGGGTCGTTTCGGTCGGACATGAGTTTACGCTCGGAACGCGTTCGGCGCAAAAGTACGCTCGGGTGTGAAATCGACGAGTACGAAGTGGATGCCGATTTGAGCGTTGTTTTCGCAGGCGGAGCCGCCGAAGCGCCGCCACCTTCGAAACAAGCACCCGCGGCGGTGCACGAAACCGAGGGCGCGGACGTCGACGACGCGTAACTATTTCAGACCATTTAGAGCAAGTGCTGCTGCAAGTGCAGCAAGTGCAAGTCCAAAATAAGCGTTGTTATCGAACAGAAACTTTCACGAATCTAATAGCAATCGGACACATCGACACACGCCTTCGCGATGTCGTGCCCCCTCCCGCCGCCCGCGTTCGCGCGCGGCGTCCGTCGAACGGACGCCCCCGCACGCGCGCACTACGGCCGCGTGTTCGACGTCGCGAGTTGTCCCTGGGACGAAAATCTGTTCGCCACCGCGGGCGAGGATGAAACCGCGCGGGTGTGGCGTGATGAGTCTGGAGCCGGAAACGGCGGTCGCGTCGTGCCGCACGGCGTGTGCCGCGGCCACAAAGACGAAGTCACGCGCGTGGCATGGCACCCTACTATGCGCGTCCTTGCGTCGGGGAGCGCGGATGGCGGTGTGGCGGTGTGGAAAGTGGCGCAGCCCGGGTTCGGTGAGGCGGCAAACGCGCACGACCCACAGGAAACATCGGTGGCGAGGGTGGACGTGCTCGGTCCGCATGCAGGCGAGGTGTACGGGCTGGCGTTTATAGGCGACACGAGTGGAGGTAGCCCAGTCCTAGCCACCGCGGCGGGAACCGATTTGCGGCTGTGGGATTTGGAAACCGTCACGGAGCTGGTTTGTGTCGCGCCGGTGAAACACGATCTCTCCGGATCTGACACCGCTGTGAATAAAACTAAAAACAACCCGCCAAACCGGTGGGAACCCGGTTATTTGTTCAGTTTATCTAGTGACAGCGGGAAGCGAAACTTACTCGCGTCAGGGTGCAGCGACGGCACGGTGAAGCTGTTTGGGTGCGACGGCGGCGGAAGCACGGCGAGCGCGGTGGCGTCGATACCAAACCACCCGAACGCCCTCGCCGCCGCGACGTGCTTTTTGCCGGGCGGCGATTTGCTCGCGAGCGCCGGGTCGGACAAAACCGTGGTGATCACGGACGTGCGCATGTCACACAGATGCGTACGCAAAATACACACCCCGGTGGTCGTGATGGGGCTTTGTGCTGTGCCGAGTGGAGATGATGGCGGGGGATGGCTCGCCATGGTGGGCAGCGACGGCGTCGTGCGGTGCACGCCGGGCGAAGGCGGCGGGAAAAGCGCGGCGCTGAGACAATTCGGGGACGACGAAAAAAATAAAACACCCGTCCCGTTGTTGTGCGTCGCCTCGAACAAAGACGGCACCGCGATTTTCGCCGCGGGAAGCACACACGCGGCGGTGGCTTCTCCCACGAAACCAACGGGTGGTGGGCCGTTCAGTTTGGGGTCCATAAAAGGGCAGGGTACCAAGAAACCGGAACCCGCGGAAATATTCATCTGGCAAGCGAGGTAATAGTAATAGCGAGCGTCATGCGAGTGTCATCGCAGGTTCATACCTTGGTAGCGTAGTAGTTTAACTTAATTAAAAAAACTCAGACTCATCCTGCACCCCCCTCGGTGTGTCCGGGCTCATCAAATTCGCATACGGGCTGGCGTACGGTGACCTCAGCGCGCTTGCGGGCCGCGCGCTTTGCGGCCGCCCCGAGTGCTTCGCTTTGAAGGACTGGACCCTCCTTATTTCCCGCGGATCAGCGCGCATCAACAGCGTTCGCTCCAGCGATAGCTCGTCGTTGTGCAGCCGCCTTTGCTGCGCCAGCTCCTGCCTAGCGCTGTTCAGCGCCTTCGCACGGTGCGTTTCGCGTTCGATTTTCTCCAGCAACAACGACGCTTTGTACTGTTTACGCCGCGTGGCCATTTCGACTTTTTCTTGTTTTTCTTCAAGCGATAACTGGCGCTCGAGGGCTTCGCGCTCAAACTCACTTTGGCGTCGCGCCTTGGCGTTTCGCAACGCCTCGTCATCCTCCTGTTGCTTCCGCAAGTAACGAGCAGAACGCAATCGCTCCATCTCCTTGCCATCGTTGTATCGCGAGTCTCTGAATTGTTGTTTCTCTTTCAGTTTGTTAATCTTTTCTTGTCGCGAAATTTCCTCCGCCTCCTCCGCGCTCATCTTCCGAAGCGCCGCCTTTGCGGTTTTCTGGGTTATGCTCAGCCGTTTCTTTTCCGTCAGGTGTGTGTGTTTCGTTCGCGCCGATAACAACCGAGTTTCAAATCGCACGCGTCGTTGTTCCGCCTGTGCCGTTAAAACCTGGTGTTCCAATTCCTTCGCTAAGATCCGGTGGCGTTCGCGTTCGCCCATTTCGCAATCTTTGATCGACAGTAACGCTCTTTTGTTTGCCGCGATGGCCTCCGTTCTTTTCCGGAAATCGTTAATTTTTCGTTCCCGAGCCGCCTCATCCGCCTCCTGCTGTAAGCGCTCCCTCGTCTCCTTGTCGCGCTGCTCACGTAACGCGGCTTGCCGTTCCTGGAACCGCGCCTCGCTGTCTTTGCGTTTCCGCTCCTCGAACCGTTTCGCGTCCTCCTTTGAGCGCTGCAAATCCTGAAACCCCTTCTCGCACCGCTCCCGCTCTACTCGGGCCATCGCCGCCTCCCGGAACTCGTCCACGCGCTTCGCTTGTGCGATCTTCGCCGCGTTCACAGACCGTATGCGCTCAGCCGTGGCCTTCGCCGTTTGTAAAACGGCGAGCTGCTTTTCCGTGCGCCGGCGAGCAGCCTCCACGCGCCGCTCCTCCTCACGCACCGCGGAGATGTCGCCGTGGTACGAGAACGAGTTCACAGGCGCCGAGGTGGGGCGCAGAAACGCTTGCCGGCGCATCGGGGGGGTTCTTGATGCGTACGTAGTGTCGTACGGAGATGGTGATGAAAGGCCGGAGTCCCAACCCTGGTTCGAACCCGAAAAAGAAAAAGCGCGCGACGGCGAAACACCCGCGCGCGCCGAGCGTCCAAAAGCGCCGCCCAGCGAGACGGCGCCTTTGACCCCGGGAACTTCACTCACTTCACTTTGCTCAACTTCAGGCAACACGTCCCTCGCTTTGTTCAGGGCGACTACTCGTGCGCACCGCGTTTGTTCGTGCCTTGACCACCGCGCGCGTCGCGTCGCCGCGCTGACGTTCGGCGACGACGCGAAATCCGCCAAACGTTTGGGGACCAGCATCGCGGGTTCGACGCCTCGCTCCAAGCACACGCGAAGACTTCGCGGGGAAGTCAAAACGGGTTCCGTGGTCACACTGGGATCCCGACTCGCCAGGTCGGTCACCGTGACCTTACCCAGCGTGATCTTGCTCATAGACGTGCGGACCCAGGACTGCGAGTTGGGTTGGGGGGACGTCAGTGCTTGTTCGACGACGCGCGGGAATCACGCGCCGATTGCGGCCGATTGTGAGTCGTACCAGCGAGCTGTCCTGCACGGAGAGCCTGGAACTGTCCCCGGGGCGGACGTACCCGGGGCTCCCGGCGCGCCCGGGAGAACTCGGGAGCATGTCTCGGGTGTTCACGTTCCGCCGCATCCAGCCTGCCGCGTGTTCGGGCAGCGCCTTTCTGGTGTCAATCAAGAATCGTCGCGTGCGTTGATGTCTGCGCTTGTCGAGGGAAAGGACGCTCGATTCGACAGGACGGGCTGCTGGTGCGGGATCTGAGGAACTAACTCGTAGAAAAGTCTCGGAAAAGCACCAACGAAGCCGCCAACTTTTTCACGCGCCGAGCCCAGCCACTCCGCGTCGCGCGGGCGCCTCGCCACGCGTACCCCACGATGGGGCTGCAAGGCAAACGGTGGCCGAAGTGGAAGCAGCGGCGCGATAACTCTGGCCAGGACATCACGGACGAGAACCGGAAGAAGAAACTGCATCACGGCGTGAAGTGCATCCGAAAGGTTGGTTGATTGGCGTCTCTCGGTCTCTGCCGCGCTCGACTCGCGGTGGCACGTCTGCCACGCCCCCGCTCGTTAACCACCCACCCCCTTGTGCTGACCACCCGCTCGCTCCCGTAACAGGCTTTGAAAAAGGCTCGAACGTTCGAGGCTCAAAAGATCAAGCGTCGCATCGCGCAAGCGTCGGCGGCGGCGGCGGCGAAAGCTTTAGAGGCAAAGGGGAAGACCAAGAAAGCGGCGGCGCTGGCGCCGCCGCCGAGCGCGGTGGTGGATTCGGAAAAGCTGGCGCAGCAACTGAAGGCGGTGCATGTCCTCGATCTTGATGCCCTTGGGACGCTGATGGGCGACGCAACTTTCGACGCCGTGAGTGTGGGGAAAGACGCGCCCTCCGCGAACGCGACGCTTCCGTTTGACGGCGACGTCGGCGCCGACGCTGCGGCGACGAAAGCGGCGTTAGCGGCGGTGGGCGCGGCTGCGATTGCGGCGGGCGGGGCGCACCCCAGCCTGGTGGTGGCACGGAGGGTGCTGGGCGCCAAAGGCGTGAGGGAAGAAGTAGCCGCGCTGCAGCAGAAACTGGTTTTGGTCGGGGACAGACAGGCGTGGGCGCTCGGGAGGAAGGACCGTGAGGAAGCGCAGCGGCTGGCGAAGATTGAATCCGCGGAAAAGCGGGAAGAGGAGAAGGATGAAAAAGCTAAGGACAAGGAAGACGCGATCGCGAGGACGAAAAACGTGGGGCCTGGGGATGTGGACAAACAGAACAGGGACGAGGATGACGAAAGCGGCAGCGGGAGCGGCGACGACGCGGCGTCTGACTCGGAAGACGACGGCGCGTCAGATTCTGAAAAGGCCGACTCTGAAAACAACCAGGCCGTGGACGAGGACGACTGGAGCAGCGGCGGCGAGGATGACGATCGTGGAATTTCGAGCGATGATAGCGACAGCGATTCGAACGACGTCGTGATTAAGGACGAGGATGACGAGCTGAGAAAGTTCCTAGCCGAGGAAAACGGAGACGTGATCGAGTCCGAGGATGAGGAAATCGGGGATATCGAGTCCGAAGAGGAGGAGGATGAAAAATTCGCGCGCGACAGCGACAGCGACGTGGACCCAGATGAAGAGCTTCCCCCCGAGCTGGCGAAGATTCTCGGGGTGGAGCAGAAGGGTGCGAAGGGCTCGAGGAACGAAAAGAACGCCAAGACGGCGACGACGACCGCGAAACCGGCGAAACCGGCGAAACTGCCGAACCAGCCCAAGGAGAAGAAACCGAAAGCGCGCATGGGCCAGCGCGCGCGACGAGCGATGGCGTTCACGACACACGGCGACAACGCGAACCACGTGAAGGCGGTGAGGGAGGAACGGGATCGTACGAAGCGCCAGGCTGCGGAGCAAGAGGCGAACATGCACCCGGCGTGGGCGGCGAAACGCGCCGCGGCGGCTGCGCTTTCGGCGGCGCCCAAAGGCATGAAAGTC
>TARA_B110000977_G_scaffold201867_1_pt1 | contig 10476 bp, 9 predicted proteins | sample TARA_B110000977 | Tara Oceans TARA_B110000977 (sample SAMEA4397798) | marine metagenome | biome: Polar Biome; feature: [SRF] surface water layer (ENVO:00010504); material: water (ENVO:00002006), including particulate matter (ENVO:01000060) such as... | depth 5 m | reverse complement strand
CTGTTTTTCGTAGATAATATTTTCCGTTTTACTCAAGCAGGATCTGAGGTGTCTGCATTATTAGGTCGTATGCCTTCTGCAGTAGGATACCAACCAACATTGGCTACAGAGATGGGTGCCATGCAAGAGCGTATTACCTCTACTAAGAGAGGTTCTATTACTTCTGTTCAGGCCGTTTATGTACCTGCAGATGATTTAACGGATCCAGCACCAGCAACTACCTTTGCTCACTTAGATGCTACTACGGTATTGTCTCGTAAGATTGCAGAGTTAGGAATTTATCCTGCAGTTGATCCATTGGATTCTACGTCAAGAATCTTAACAGCTGAAATTTTAGGTAAAGACCATTACGGTTGTGCACAAAGGGTAAAAGAATTGTTACAACGTTACAAAGAATTACAAGACATTATTGCCATTTTAGGGATGGAAGAATTGTCTGAAGAAGATAAATTAGCGGTTGGTAGAGCAAGAAGGGTACAACGTTTCTTGTCTCAGCCTTTCCACGTAGCAGAGCAGTTTACTGGAATTCCGGGTGTATTGGTAGATATTAAGGAAACCATTAAAGGGTTTAATATGATTATGGATGGTGCATTAGATCACTTACCAGAATCTGCCTTTAACTTAAAAGGGACTATAGAAGAGGCTATTGAGGCTGGAGAAAAAATGCTAGCAGAAGCTTAATCATTCCTTTAAACTTAAATGACTACTATGTATTTAGAAATTGTATCTCCAGAAGCCACCTTATATGCAGGAGAAATTACAGCGGTAAGCGCTCCTGGTTTAGATGGTTCTTTTCAGATTTTAAGTGCCCATGCCCCACTAGTAGCTTCTTTACAGGCTGGTGTGCTTAAATTACAAGGCGTTTCTGAATTAATTGAAGCCCATGCGGCTAAGTTTTCTGCATTGGAAAAAGGGGTATATACCCTTTCAGTAAACAGTGGGACTTTAGAGGTTAAAAACAACAAAATCATAGTCTTAGCAGACTAATTCAATGATATTACTATCAAAAGCTGCTATTTTAAATAGCAGCTTTTTTTGTTTTAATACGACAATTACCAAAGCCTATTTTTTTAAATTATTTGCAGAGAATTATGTTTAATTTTTGTTTTGTATAACTTAAAAGATCATGAAAAGTATCCTTAAAACACTTTGTTTTTTAGCCCTCAGTTTGGTGTCTCAAACCGTCTTGTCTCAAGATTCAGTAGTCACTCAAAACCTTAATGAAGTAGTGGTGCGTAGTGGAAGAATTGACCTTCCTTTGTCTGAAAATTCTAGAACCTTGATTATTGTTGGTGCCCAAGAAATTAAAAATGCTGCAGCCACTAATTTAGCAGACTTACTTCAGTTAGTGGCAGGTGTAGACATTAGAAGAAGAGGCGCAGGAGGCCAGCAAGCAGATTTATATATTAGGGGAGGTAGCTTTGACCAGACCCTTTTATTAATAGACGGTATAAAAGTAGACGACCCACAAACAGGACACCACACCCTTAATATGGCATTACCAATAGAGCTCATAGCGCGTATTGAAATAGTCAAAGGACCTTCTGCTAGAATCTTTGGTCAAAACGCTTTTACAGGCGCTATTAATATAGTCACTAAGAAGGATTTAGGCGCTCAAGGCATTGCTAGATTGAGTGTGGGATCTTTTAATCAGTTTCAAGGGGCAGTAAGCACCCAATTAAAGCAGGAGAATAGTGATCAGATCTTACATTTTTCTAGAAACACCTCTCAAGGGTATCGGTATAATACAGATTTTAAAAACAATAATTTTTTTGCTAAAAGCACCTTTAATAAGGCCCAGCAGCCTATAGTGCTTATGGGAACTTTTATGGACCGCTCTTTTGGCGCCAATGGCTTTTATGCTACACCAAGCGCTGTAGATCAGTTTGAACGCACTCAGGCTAGTTTGGTTTCTGTGCAAACAGCTTTTGCTTCTGAGCATTGGGTAGTCACTCCAAGCATCTATTGGAAGCGCAACCAAGACCTGTATATTTACATTAGAAACAATCCAGGGGTTTATAGAAATCTGCATCTCTCAAACAAAGTAGGTGGGGCTTTAATGGCAAGAAATTTCAATGTTCTTGGAACCTCAGGCTTTGGATTGGAAGTGGCTCAGGTGAGTATAAGAAGTAATAATTTAGGCCATAGAGACAGGTTTCAGGCCAATGGTTTTGTGGAGCACCGCTTTTCTTTTTTAGAAGATAAATTAGATGTGACTCCTGGAGTGGCTTTGAATTATTTTTCAGATTTTAAGTTTCATGCATTTCCTGGAATTGACTTTGGATACAGAGTAAGCAATGATTTTAAGACCTATGCCAATTTTGGGTATACCTATAGAATTCCTACCTATACAGATTTGTTTTATGCAGATAGGACCACTATTGGAAACGAAAATTTAACCCCTGAAGAGGCCCTTTCTTGGGAGTTGGGAGTTGCATATACCCGAAATGATTTTACAGTCCAAAGTGCCTTTTTTAGAAGGGACACAGACAACTTAATTGACTATGTGAAGTTTGACGAGACAGCCCTTTGGGAGGCCCAAAATTTCGCTGCATTAGCCACTTCTGGTGTTGAGATAAACTTGACCCAAAAATTCACCCTTTTTGGTCTTGATCAAACAATGTCAATGGGCTACACCTTCATAGACGACGCCATTAAAGACACTCAAGTGCCTTTTTCTAGGTATGCGATTAATTCTTTAAAGCATCAGCTAACAGCGAACACCCAACTAAAATTGGCGAAGCAATGGCCCCTGTCATTGTCCTATAGGTATATGGAAAGGACCAATGGAACTAGTTATCAGGTGTTAGACGCTGCCTTGCGTTATGAGACACCAAAGATTACTTGGTCATTAGTGGGAAATAATATGTTAGACGCTAAGTTTTCTGAAACCAATCTAGTGCCTGCACCAGGGACCAATGTATTGTTTTCTATGACGTATCAATACTAGTTTTTAGATAAGCGTCATAAACTTATTGGCAAAGTAAATTGGTCTAAGGCTGTTTATTTAGAGGAAGGTAATATCTGGTACAACTGGGCTTTTCCTATGAGGGTGTCTTTGGTATAACGTTGGCTCATTTTTTTTGTAAACTGGGTCTCCATAACGCCCCTACCTTTAAATATACTGTTTTTGTGGTCTATAACAATCACTGCTGGCTTTAGGGAATCTAAAATATAGCTCAATTCTTCTTGAGCTGTTTTTCTCTTGTTGTAATATGGAAAGAGAGGGGTTCTGAATAAATTACTAGGATGGGTCACAGCCATAGTGGGGGGTCTTTTGTCTAGTATCCAATACCCAATATGGTATTCTAAAAATAAGATATTGTCTAAAGGGCGTTGCTTTTTCTTTAAATAAGCAGGTACTTCAATACCCTCCCCATTGTAATAGGTCCCATGGACTTGTTTGTTTTTGTAAATAGCCCCGTATTCTTTATAGGACTCAAAAGGGAGGAGTATGCATAAAATGACGAACAGTCCAATCGCTTTTTTTGAAGACAAATACCGCTCAGGACTGAACCAAGCAAGGAGTATAAAAACAAGTGGGTAACATTGTAATAAATAATGTCCATTGACTTTCCCTGCCATTATAAAGGAGCCTAATACGCCAATTGTACTCAAAAGCACCAGGGGATAGTTGGTCTTATCGGATTTTTTGTTTTGGGGTGTTTGGAGGCTTTTGACCAGTAGAAAAGTTAAAACTCCAACAATTGGAAGCAATAGAAAGGCTGTGTTCCAATGGAATACAGCATAGGCTCTAGGGGCTAGAAACACCGCTTTCCACCATTCTTGAAATGCGTTTTCTTTAAGGTATGGAACAGCTGTGACACCTATTCCGATTAGTACGCCTAGTCCAGCGCTAAAGGATGTTATTAGGGCGTTTTTGACACCTTTCTCTAATAAAAACTTTAGCGAAATGTAGCCTGCACACAGTAAAATAGGATAGGCTAAATTGAGTTTAGACATGGCGCTGAGCCCAAACAAAAAGCCGCCAAGACCCCAAAGCACCCATTTTTGGTGATTTAATTCTTTGTAGGCATAACCCCATACCACTAATCCTCCCATATAAAAAAGCATGGATATATGTTCAGACATGACTCCTTGAACACTGCCAAACAGGCTGGAAAAATACAGGGACAGTAACGCTAAAATGAATGCCTGCTTTTCAGAATTATTGTTGTTGCGAAGAAAAGCATATACCATAAAAGAGGTGGCGCTAACAATAAACACACCGCCCATTCTAATCCACCAAAGGGACTTTCCAAAGACAGTGATCATTAGGCCAAAATAGGCAAATGTGACGGGTGGCTTAAGATCCCATAGGGTAAGATAGGGCAGGTAGCCGTCTGCCCATGCTTGTCCCATCAAAATAAAAGTACTTTCGTCCTTGTCTATATAGTCTCTGAAAAAAAAAGGAAACCTGATCGCAAAAGCCACTATAAAGAGCCCTAGAAAAACCAAAAAGGCTTTTGATTTTTTTTTGTCTTTAGTGATTTTATAAAGGTGGGACATTTAAATATCTAATAGTAGCCGTTAGTTTAAGTAGTAGCCGTTAGTTTATACAGTAGCAGTTAGTTTATAGAGAGTGATTTGGATTCCTTTTGGCGCTAGTGATTTTGGTTTACGCCTCTGTTTCGCTAAAAGGCAATTCTTTAATTTTATCGTAAATTAAGTGAGACTCCCAGCCCCTATAAAACAGGTATTGCATGAGTTTTCTTTTCTGTATTTCCAGGGAACTTTCTCTTAAAGAAATTCCTTTTTTATAAGCCAATTCGTTAAATGTACTTAAATATTCCCCGGGGTGTACCTCTTTCAGTGCTTTCTTAATACAGTATTCAGAGATATTTCGCTGTTTCAATTCTGAAACTATTCTCGATTTCCCCCACTTCTTAATCCTAAATTTTCCTCTGGCAAATGCTTCTGAAAACCGGAGTTCGTTTAGAAAATTATTTGTGATTAATTCGCTAATAATTTGGTCTATAGCAGCTGGTATCATACCCATCTCCCTAAGTTTGTCGTTTACTTCTTTATGACAACGTTCTTGATAGGCGCAATAACGCGCTATCTTTTTTTTCGCTTCTTCTAGAGTATAGCTGGGATTCATGTAAAAATTTTGAATTTTAAAGGTACGCAAAACCTTAAAAAAAAGACAAAAAAAAAGCGGTCCGTTGGGACCGCTTTTTTTAATATATAGTTTTTCCGTCGTTATTTTTAAAACGGTACTCTAGATACTGATAGGCATCTCGAGATTGAATTTTTACCCATTTTTTGTATTCCAAAAACCACTTTTGTCTAATGGAAGGAATGCCTTGGGAAAGGTAAGCTGCAATGAAAGGATGTACATTTAAAGTTACTTTGTGGTCCTTAGAAGGACCTGCTAAAAGCTTCTGTAAATCTGCTGTAATTTTATCTAGCAAAACAATAGGCGCTTCTACTTCCTTACCTGTAATGGTCGGTAGTGGCTCAGTTGTCTTAATATTCATTTCAGGTCTTACCCTTTGTCTTGTAATTTGTATGAGTCCGAATTTACTAGGAGGCAAAATCTTGTGTTTTGCTCTGTCTTCCTTCATTTCTTCACTCAGGTGATCGAACAATTTTTTTCGATGATCTCCTCTGGCCATATCGATAAAATCTACCACAATAATACCACCCATATCTCTCAGGCGTAACTGCCTGGCTATTTCTGTGGCAGCGGATAGATTAACATCTAGCGCGGTGTCCTCTTGATTTTTAGCTTTATTGGAACGGTTTCCACTGTTCACATCTATTACGTGAAGTGCTTCAGTGTGTTCAATGACTAAATAGGCTCCTTTACTCATAGTAGCCGTTTTACCAAATGATGTTTTTATTTGGCGTTCAATACCAAATTTTTCAAAAATTGGCTCAGTGGCGTCATACAGTTTTACAATGGATTCTTTTTCTGGTGCAATTTCCTGCACATAATCTTTTACCTGCGTGTACAAAGGTTCGTCATCTACGTGTATTCCAGAGAAGCTGTCATTAAAGACGTCTCTTAATATGGATGAGGCTCTGTTGAGCTCAACCAATACCTTTGATGGATGTGGTGCTTTGTGCAGTTTTTTACACATTACTGTCCATTTGTTCAGTAAGTTCTGTAAATCTCTATCTAATTCTGCTACTTTTTTGCCTTCTGCAACGGTGCGAATGATTACCCCAAATCCTTTTGGTTTAATACTTTTCACAAGTCTTTTTAAGCGGTCTTTCTCTTCTTTACTCTCTATCTTTTGTGAGACAGATACGCGATCAGAGAAAGGAACCATCACTAAGTATCGTCCTGCTATGGACAATTCAGAGCTAATACGTGGTCCTTTGGTTGAGATGGGTTCTTTTACAATTTGAACTAGAATAGATTGATTGGCTTTAATGGCGTCATTAATAGTTCCATCTTTATCTATATCTGGATCAAAGGCTACATTTTTCAAAGAGAAATCACGCACTTTTCCAGTGCTAGCTCTTTTGATAAATTTTAGCATCGTAGACAATTGGGGTCCTAAATCGTGGTAGTGTAAAAAGGCATCTTTTTCATAGCCAACATTTACAAAAGCCGCATTTAATCCTGAAATAGGTTTTCTTACTTTGGCAATAAAAATATCGCCAACAGAAAACTTATTATTGTCTTCTTCTTTGCTTAACTCAGTGAGTTTTCCATCTTTTAACAAGGCAAAATCAACAGTAGTGGAATTAGTTCTAATGATTAATTCTCTTTTTACCATGATTTGTATATTGACACTTCAACGAATCAAAGTGTATGTTAAAATTTGTTATTTAGACGGGTAAAAACCCGCCAACCCCTTTGTTTTTAGGGTTAATGTCAATGAACGTATGAAACAGAAAAAGTAGTTTAAAAACTACTTTTTCTTGTGTCTGTTAGCTCTCCTACGCTTCTTGCGCTTATGGGTAGCTACCTTATGTCTTTTTCTTTTCTTACCACTAGGCATATGACTGTCCTTTAATTGATTAATATTTTATTTAACGGTTACATTGCTTTTTACACCTTCTACAAAAACTTTTGCAGGTTTAAAAGCGGGAATATTGTGTGCAGGAATTTTAATAGTTGTATTCTTAGAAATATTTCTACCTGTTTTTTCTGCCCTTGTTTTTATTATAAAGCTACCAAAGCCCCTAAGGTAAACATTATCTCCAGATTCCAAAGAAGTTTTTACTTCTTCCATAAAAGCTTCTACTGTAGCTTGTACGTCTCCTTTTTCAATACCAAGTTTTTCTGAGATTTTTGTAACGATATCTGCTTTTGTCATGTTGTATGATATATAATCTGTACTATTTTTTCGGGTTGCAAATATATAAATTAAATTCAATCTTTTATTCTAATGGACTTAATTTTAAGTTTATAAAGGCCTACTTTTGACATTCATTACGCCTTTATGTCCTTTTCTCAGGAAATTATACACTGGTACCAAGCAAATAAGCGATCACTTCCTTGGCGGGAAACTAAAGATCCATACCTTATTTGGCTTTCAGAAATTATCCTTCAACAGACTAGAGTTGCTCAAGGCACCCCATATTATCTATACTTTACCGAGGCTTTTCCTACAGTTTTTGATCTTGCGGCTGCTTCTGAAGAGCAGGTTTTAAAACTTTGGCAAGGATTGGGTTATTATTCTAGGGCTAGAAATCTTCATGCAGTGGCTCAATATGTAGTGAATGAATTAAACGGTGTTTTTCCCACAAGCTATAAAGAATTGCTTCAATTAAAAGGGGTAGGAGATTATACGGCCAGTGCTATTGCTTCTTTTTGTTTTAATGCCCCTGAGGCAGTGGTAGACGGGAATGTTTATAGGGTGTTATCTCGTTATTTTGGTATAGATGTTCCCGTAAACACCACAGAAGGAATGCGTGTGTTTAAAACTATTGCATCTAATTGTTTGGATTTAAATAACCCCTCGGATTACAATCAAGCTATTATGGAGTTTGGTGCTTTGCAATGTACTCCTAAGCTTACCGATTGCCCTTCATGTCCCCTATTAAATTCCTGTGTAGCCTATCAAACTCAAAAAGTAACTGCATTACCCGTAAAACTTCCCAAACAAAAACCAATCAAAGTATACCATTATTACATTGTCTTTGTAGACCCCTCTGGAAACACCCTATATGAAAAAAGGGAAGGTAAAGGAATTTGGCAGGGATTGTATCAGTTTCCTTTGGCTACTTCTTCAGCGTTTATAGAAATAGAATCGGTTTTAACTTCAAATGAAACAGGTCTAGATATCTCTTTATTTGAGAATGCCAAGCACTTTGTATATCACGACAACTATGTAGTTCATAAGCTTACCCACAGACATATTTACGCTACATTTATTGTTGTAAAAACGGCCGTTGCTTTGAAAGAAGGCATTCCTTTTGTATCCATAGATCAATTTCCAACGGCAGTTTTAATTTCAGATTTTATAAAGGCATTTAAAAATTCGTATTTTTGATATTATATCAAAATAATTATGAGCGGAACACTAAATAAAGTTATGTTAATAGGTCACCTAGGTGACGATGTCAAAATCCATTACTTCGAGGGAGGCAATTGTATTGGCAGATTTCCAATAGCCACTAACGAAAGTTACACCAACAAGCAGACGGGAGAAAAAGTGACCAATACGGATTGGCATAATATAGTGGTTCGAAATAAAGCCGCAGAGATATGTGAGAAATACCTTAGCAAAGGAGATAAAGTCTATGTGGAAGGTCGCTTGAAAAACAGGCAGTGGCAAGCTGAAGACGGTACTACTAAATACACCACAGAGGTTCATGTGCAAGACTTCACTTTTCTTTCTACTAAATCAGATGGGAGTATGGGCCAGGGAGCACAAACAATGAATTCAGGAGCTGCTGATGTAACTGCGTCAAGCCATCAAATGCATTCACCTCAAGCACCTCTTAATCAAGCGTCCGCTAATCATTCGAGTAGTTCACCTCAGAATGCTACAGATGATTCTAATCCAACGCATGCATCAAATGCTGATTCAGCCCATTCTGATCCTTCAGACGATCTGCCATTTTAATTCATTTAAACTATAAAGATTGGATCCTGACCCCCTTTTTTTAAGCCATTATTTATTAGCCATTGACCGCTCTTTTTTTTCAATTAAGATTGGGGTATTACTTTTTTTAATTTGCTGTTCTGCCTTAGTTTCTGGAGCAGAAGTGGCCTTTTTTGGCCTTTCAACAACAGATTTATCTGAATTGGAAAAGGAGTCTAATACTAAGGCTTCTCTGGCAGTAAAGCTTTTAGATAAACCTAAAAAATTATTAGCAACTATATTAATAGCGAATAATGCCATTAATATTGGTATTGTTTTGCTCTTCAGTAATCTTGGGGCGGTATTTTTTTCTTCTATTACCTATCGTTTGTTTGGTTTTATCTCTTTGAAATTTTTAACCGAAGTGGTGTTGGTGACTTTTTTGATCCTACTCTTCGGGGAGATTCTTCCAAAGGTATATGCCAATAGAAATAGGCGTTCTTTTGCGCAATTAATGGCTTTACCTTTAAAAGCCTTAGATGTGCTCTTTACTCCTTTGAGTATCCCAATGAGATGGATTAGTATTAGTTTACATGAAAAGCTGGGTAAGCAAAAATCTACCCTGAGTATAGACCACCTCTCACAAGCTTTGGAATTAACTTCAGAAGGAGATACCACCAAGGAGGAGCAGAAAATTCTAGAAGGGATTGTTTCTTTTGGAAATACAGATACAAAGCAAGTCATGCGACCAAGGATAGATATTTTTGCCTTGTCAGACCACCTAAAGTTTGCTGAGGTCTTAGAATCTATTACCAGTCAGGGATATTCAAGAATCCCCGTATACAAAGATCATATGGATCAAATTGTTGGGGTGCTATATGTAAAAGATTTACTGCCCTATATAGACCGCAAAACCTTTAATTGGAACACCTTGGTCAGGCCTACTTACTTTGTCCCTGAAAACAAAAAACTGGATAACTTATTACTGGAATTTCAAGAGAAGAAAATGCACCTGGCCGTTGTGGTAGATGAGTTTGGAGGTACTTCAGGGATTGTTACTTTGGAAGATATAATTGAAGAAATAGTAGGTGATATTAGCGATGAGTTTGATGACGAAGATTTAATATACTCTAAATTAGATGCTTACAATTTTGTTTTTGAGGGCAAAACAACCTTAAAAGATTTTTATAGGGTCACAAAAATTGAAGATGACGCTCTTTTTGAAGACCATAAAGGAGAGTCAGAAACCATCGCTGGATTTGTATTAGAGATTGCCCAAGGGTTTCCGAAAAGAGGGGCCAAAATTATATTTAACGACTACGTCTTTAATGTGGAGAGTCTGGATAAAAAAAGGCTGCGTCAAATTAAAGTGACACTACCCCAAAAGGAGGTTTAAAAGATTAGTTATTGTGAGGTTTTTTTATAGAGGTATAAGTTTGTTTGTAGCGTTCATTATTACGTCATGCATTACTGCGCCTATATATCCCAA
>TARA_B110000977_G_scaffold201487_1_pt1 | contig 10489 bp, 11 predicted proteins | sample TARA_B110000977 | Tara Oceans TARA_B110000977 (sample SAMEA4397798) | marine metagenome | biome: Polar Biome; feature: [SRF] surface water layer (ENVO:00010504); material: water (ENVO:00002006), including particulate matter (ENVO:01000060) such as... | depth 5 m | reverse complement strand
AAGCATCCAAATTTGATTTTCACTTTTAAAATATTGTTTAGGAGGAACGTCATAAAAAAGGATTAATGAAGATTCGTTAATTGAATTTTTATCTGTAGTATCCAAATCAATACCTAGACTTTTAAAATCTTCCTTTAATTTTCTCCATGATTGTTGCCAATCATCACTCAACTCATTATTTGGTTCTTTAAAAAAATAGTTGGGGACGGTATTATTGTATAAAACTAAAGAAGCTTTTTTCATTTTAATACAATATTTCTTATATAATTAAAATAATAATTATTGGGTTTAGACTTAAGATATTTCTTCAATTGCTGTTTAGTGATGTAATTTTTTAATAGGGCAACCTCTTCAATACAAGCTACCATGTTTAAAGTTCGTTTCTGAACTACTTTTACGAATTCTATTGCATCAGATAAACTTTCAGGGTTTCCAGTATCTAACCATGTAATACCTCTTGATAACTGAACTACTTTTAAATTTTTATTTTTGAGATAATAATTATTAATGCTAGTTATTTCAATTTCACCTCTTTCTGAGGGTTTAATCTTTTTTGCAATATCCACTACATTATTTGGATAAAAATATAACCCAGGGATTATATATTTAGACTTAGGTTTAGCTGGTTTTTCTTCAATACTTATAGCATTCCCTGAGGAGTCAAATTCAACTACACCATACATTTCAGGTCTTTCTACTTGTAAAGCAAATATAGAAGCCACATTAACTTCAATTCTCTCTCTTATTAAATTTCCAAAACCACTACCATAAAAAATATTATCTCCTAATATTAATGCAACTGAATCTCTTCCTATAAAATTTTCACCAATAATAAAAGCTTCGGCTAATCCATTTGGATTTTTCTGAACCTCGTAACTAAAAATACATCCTAAATCTGAACCATCACCTAATAACTTTTCAAAAGATAATTTGTCATTTGGTGTAGTTATAAATAGAATTTCTCTAATTCCTGCTAACATTAAAACCGATAGAGGATAATAAATCATTGGTTTGTCATAAACTGGCAATAACTGCTTGCTAACCGAAATTGTAACAGGAAATAGTCTAGTCCCCGAACCACCTGCAAGAATTATTCCTTTCATTTGTTTATTATTTAATTTAATTATTATTTAAGAATCGTTCACCATTAAAAAGAACCATAATAAAAATCTTCATTATTAATTTAATTGCAGATTAATATTTTGAAATTCTATTTCTTCATTAATCAAAATATCAATAACTTCATAAAAAGATAGATTATTATCCCAATTCAACTCTTTTTTAGCCTTAGTATTATCACCATAAATATTTTGAATTTCATTTGGCCTGTAAAAATTTTTATCTGAAACAATTAACTTTTTTGAAATATTTAATTTTTCAAAAATATATTCAATAATGTCTTTAAGTAATATTGAAACTCCTGAGCAAATAATATAATCGCTAGGGGTATCTCTCTGTAAAATTCTCCATATAGCATCCACATATAATGGTGCATAACCAAAATCCCTTCTAACTGACAAATCACCAACAATAAGTTTAGAAAGCTTATTTCTTTTAATTAGTAAGGAATCTTTGATTACCTTTTTTAAAAAAAAACCCTCAGCTCTTAGATGAGACTCATGATTAAACAAAACTCCATTTGAACAAAACAAATTAAAAGATTCTCTGTAATTAATAACTAAATGATGAGAAGTTAGCTTAGAAACACCGTAGGGACTGACTGGATTCATTGGGGTTTCAAGGGTAATAGGAAGCTGCTTAACTTTCCCAAACATTTCACTACTTGAAGCTTGATAAAATCTTATATCAGGTTTTAATAGCCTAATGCATTCTAATAAGTTTAAAACTGAGTTTGTATTAAAAGATAAAGTATCAAAAGGTTCTTTAAAAGATAACGCTACTGAGCTTTGAGCTGCTAAATTATAAAGTTCATCGGGTGAATATTTAACTATAATTGAAGAAACTGCTTTTCTATCTAATAAATTAACTCTTTCAATAATTACTTTATCACTAATTTTTAAATATTCTAAATTTTTAACAGGTAAAATATTAGTGTCTCTTATAAGACCAACAACCTTATAGCCTTTTTGTAATAAAAGTTTGGCTAAATACGACCCATCTTGTCCGCTAATACCTGTAATTATAGCTGTTTTCATCAAATAATACTTTGGTAAATTTTCTCTGTTAATTGAGCTGTCTTTTCCCAAGAAAAAAACTTTAATCTTTTATATCCTTTTTCAATCACAGACTCACTCAATTCTTGATGATTAAGAACATTAAAAACTGCTGTTTCGATACTTTTTTCATCTAATGGGTCAAAATAAACAGCAGCATCAGAGGCTATCTCAGGCAAAGAGCTTGTATTGCTGCAAATTAATGGACAACCACATGCAAAAGCCTCTAATACAGGAATTCCAAAACCTTCGTATAATGAAGGAAAAATAAATGCTTTGGCATTTGAATAAAAATAAGATAATGTTTTATCATCAATGTTAAATTGAAGCAGTTTGTTTTCTAGATTATTTTTAGAAATATATGTATTTTCTTGATCATCAAATTTTCCACCCCCTGCACAAACTAAATGAAGATTATTATCAGAGTTTAAGATTTTTGTCACAGAAGATAAAAAATTCATGAAATTCTTATATCCACCTCTAGATCCAACGTATAGAATATACTTTTTTGGTAATTTAATTTTATTTTCTGCATTCTTATCTAAATGTAACGAATTGGCTAGATATATGACTTCTATTTTTGATGGATTTATATCAAAAATCTCTATTAAATCTTGTCTAGTACTCTCTGAAATAGCAATTATTTTAGAAGCTTTGGTTGCTAATAATTTTTTGTTCTCAGATGTCTTATCGAATTCTGAGAAATTCTCAGGGAATTTTTCATGAATCATGTCATAGACTGTTAAAACAAATTTTTTATCTCCTAAGTACTTTAAAAAATACGGATCGTAGTATGTAGGATGGAAAACATCGAAATTTTTCTTTTTTAAAATATAAATTGTATACAGTTTATTTACAAAATAGATAATTCTCACTTTTCCTCTAAAGTTATTTTTTCTTAGAAAATTATAAAATTTTAGTCTATTACGTTCTAAATAAAAATTATTTGAAATTTTTATTGCAAATTCAGTTCTAATATTTTTTTTTGCGTCTAATTGACTTGATAATTCTTGAAAATATCTTGAAATTCCTCCAAAAATTTGAATTGAAAAAATTTGATGATCGTATAATATTTTCATTTAATACTGTTTAAATTAACATGGTCATCCCACATTTTAGACTTTAGTCTCTTTGTAAACATATTGTGCAATCCAAATCTTGTTAACTTAGTAAGATTTAATTTAATTTTTGATAGCTTGTTTTTAGAAAATATATGTAACCCCTTTAGGTTATAATAATTTAAGCCGTATTTCTCAGATAAATATTCTAATGTTTTGCGACTATAAAATGAAATATGCTGACCATGGTTGAATCCAAAGTAGTCCCAATTTTTATCAATAGATGATAACTCTGGTATTAGTTCAGTAGAAAAAATTATATTATTAGATATCTTCAACATTTTTTCTAATTCTTCTATAGGGTCAATGAAATGCTCAAAACATTCGAATACAGTTATGGCTTCTATTGAATATTTATTATCAAACTCAAATCCTTTTGAAAAAATATTTTCAGTATACTTATCATCCCAATAAAAATCAAATCCGATATCTCTCATAAGGCGAGGAAAAACTCCATAACCAGAGGCGAAATCCAAAAACTTTCCTTTTTCATTAAAAAAAAGACAAATCAATAATGTAATTTTTTTGGAAAACAAAATATTCCTATACAGATATCCGGTATCTGAAATATTTATTGAGTTAGTATAGGCCTCGTTAATCCAGTAAGGTTCTTCTGTTTGAATAAATTCGCAATTTTCACATCTAAAAAAGCTAACGTCATATTTATGCAAAACTTTTTCTTTGAAAATTAACTCACTTTTATTATTACAAATTTTGCAATTCATTTTTAATTATCTTAATAGTGATTTTAATTTTGAAAAAAAGTTTTTTAAAATTCCAAATTTTGGTTCTAAAGTTTTCTCTACTTTACTATCTATTATTAAAAATTTTGGATGCATTAATGGGAAAAAAAGTTCGTTAAAAGGAATTTTAGAATCTTTGGATTTTATGTTTTTTGTATGTGTTGCTTCTGGACCAAAACCAATATTAGTAACTAAATTGTGTTTTGGGAATATACTAATTCCTGAATTAACCCATGATGTAAAAACCCATTGATAATCCCAAGTATCTATTAATCCTTCATGTACATTTTTAAAAATTAAATACCAATGATTTTGATTTTTTTTAGAATCATAAATATCTTTGATTATTTTATTTTCATCAAAATATTTAAAATCCTTAATTTTTACATCATATTTTGACCACCTATCCCTCCAGGTTGCCCAGCCCCAAATATGAATACTACGAGAAAAAGAATAACTATACTTATTATATTTTTTCTTGTTAAAGTTATTACCACTGATATGCCAAATTCTTAAATCATTTTCGTACCTAATTAATAATTCTTCGCAATACCAAAAAAAACTTTGACTAGGCAAACAATCATCTTCAAGAATTATACCCATTTCTTCATTATCAAAAAACCAATCAATTGCACTACTAACAGCATATTTGCAACCTAGATTATTGTCACGATAAAGAGTTTTAACTTCACATTTCCAATCAATATTTGATATTAGATAATCTCTTATCTCTTTTACTTTTTCAAATTCACCCACGACAGTCTCTCTTGCTCCATCAGACGCAATATAAAGTCTAGGAGGTTTGGCTTTTCTTATAGATTCAAAAACTTGAATAGTAGTGTCTAATCTATTGAAAACTAGAAATAAAACAGGAGTTTTTAACTTATTTGGTGGTGAAAATTCTTTAACTTTCATACTATTCCCAGTTATTATTTCTACATTCATTAATATAATCTACTAACTGCTTTTTAGGGTTCCAACCTAATGCTTTTGTTTTATCACTAACAACCTCTGCATTCATACGATTCCCTCTTCGTTCAGGAACCATTTCTATTTTACCATCAAAAAGTTTAGCAACTTCCAATATTGAAAAAGATTCTTCACTTCCAATACCAAATTCATCTCCATATCCGTTTTCGCCAACTAAAATAAGTGCATCAATAATATCATCAACATGAGTAAAATTTCTTTTTTGATTACCAGGACTGACTATGGTTAATGGCTCTCCATTTTTCATTTTTTCATTAAACAGAGCTATTAGTGTTGCATACTTTCCAGTCTTTATTTCTCTAGGCCCATATACATTATAAAAATATGTAATTGCGTAAGGCACATTAAACCATTGGCCGTAATTTTTAACTAATTCGGTATTGGAAGCTTTTGTCCAAGCATATGGACTAGCACTTCTGCCTAAACCTCCGTCACCAAATTTAGTACTACTACCTGCATAAATAATTTTACAGCCATTTTTTCTAACAAATTCTAAAATAGCAAATGTTCCATTTTTGTTAAAATTCCAAACTGTTTCAATATCATCAAAGCTTTGCTCAACTCTTGAATATTCTCCTAGATGATATAAAATATCTGGTTTAAAAGTTATAAGCTTACTTATATCTTCTGTATTTCCTTTAATATAAGTAACATTGGGCACATGATTAAATTCAGATCCTGTAAAATAGTTGTCTAATGAATAAACATCATTCATACTGCTCTTTGCTAGTCGCTCACAAAGATGACTACCTACAAATCCAGCTCCACCAGTTACTAAAATTTTATTTTTATTCATCTAGATTAATTATTGATCTTAAAAATCTATTAAGAAATTTCATTAAAATTATTTGTCTTTTTCAAGAATTGCTATAATATTTTGAAATGCATATATTTCAGTTAAAATTGGACTATAATCTTTTATTGGTAATAGTTTCCCCCCTGGCAATAATCTATAAAAATTATAACCAGATAAAAAATCCCAAAAATCTTTAAAAGTAGATTTACTTATTATATTCATTTCATTGAATTCAAAATGAATTGCTTTAATTTTTCTTTCTGCAATAAAAGATTTTAATCCAACTAAAACATTGTACTCATTCCCCTCTGTATCAATTTTTAATAAATCAACTTCGAAAATATTTTTCTTAGTTAAAAAATCATCCAATGATATAATCTCTACTTCATGAGATATTACTTGTTTTTTATGTAAGTCTTTAATTACATTAACAAATATGGAAGCATGTTGAGAACCATCATTTGATTCATAATCATAAAGTTTTAAATTTCCTTTTGAATGTGAAGCTCCAAAATTAAAAGCCTGAAAGTTTGCTGAATTAATATTAGAAATTAATTTTTTAAACGTGATTGGATGTGGTTCAAAAGCTAAAATTTTAACTCCCTGATTTACACTCAATATCATTTTAGAATAATTACCAACATTTGCGCCAACATCAATTATTAATGGGTTTTTTTTGTCTTTTAAATATTTTTTAAGCCATGTTTTTTCGCCTGTTAAATACTCGTTTTGATAATTTAAAATACCCAAACCCCTGAGACTTAAATGATATAAAAATCTATTTAATTTAATGAAAATAACTCGGCCAAAGAGATGGGCGTATAGTTTATATATTTTATCCATTAGACATCTTCTTTTTAAAAGAGTTTGTTAAAAAAATTGACCTTGTTTTCATTATGAACATTAATCTTGTTTTATTACTAGAAATATCAAAAATATATGCTGCAACTATTTGAGAAAACAACGTAGCTAAAGCAGCCCCCTTAATTCCATAACTTGGAATTAAAATAATATTTAACGCAATGTTTACAAGCATTCCATAAAAAGATCTCCAAAATAATAATTTTTGCAGGTTTTCTGTCAAATACCACATACTGCTTGATATTCCTAAAAATACAAAAACTCCAGCCCATATATGAATGAGCAATACACCTCCAGCTTGATTATATTGGCCTCCATACAATAAATTAATAATACTATCAGATAGAAAGGTAACGGGGATTGCTATAGCAATAGCAATCCAAACCATTAAATTATAAAGTCTTTGAATTCTTTTATAATAAAGCTCTTCGCTATGCTTTTTAGCATTTATAATGGCTGGAAACAAAGAACTCGCTATAACCCCTGGAATAAAATACCATGCCTCACTAATTCTAACTGCTGCCGAATATTGACCAACCGCTTCATCTCCAAGTAATTGTTTTATCATTACTTGATCTATCTTCATATAAACTGAAATTACAATTCCAGATAATATAAGTGGCCAAGAATCTTTTAACAAAAGAATTGCTGTTGATTTACAAAATATCAGTTTTTGAATTTTAAAATCTGAGTGCTTAAAAAAATAGTATAAATAGCCTATTGCTAATACTATACTGTCAAAAACATAAACAAAGACAAAAGACTCTAATCCAGCATTACTTATAATAAGAGTGATTTTAACTACACTGCTAAAAAGTAAACTTATAACATTGGCATATACAATGTACTTGCTCATTACTTTACTTTGAAAGTAAAAGTCCACAACATTAAAAGATTGGAATATGGATGCAGAGGCAATAATAAAAATTAAAGCTTTGGTGTAAAAATCATTAGATGTAAACTGTAAAGCAATTGCTAGAAAAATAAGCATGCTAAATGCGCCAAAAATTTTCAAAAAAAATGATGTGCCTAAAAGTGTTTCAGCTCTTGACTCATCTTTAACTAATTCCCTTACAACCAAACTATCAAGCCCTAAACTAGCTATTACAGCAAATAAAGCAACAAAGCTTTGTGCATAGGATAATAAACCAAATTGTTCAGGGCCTAAATATCTTGCTACCCAAACACCTATAAAAAGTGCCACAATCATTCTTAAAATCTTTTCAACAAAAAGCCATGAAGTATTTTTAAAATACTTCATAAAATTCTTGTGGGCAAAAAGAAATTTAATCTTTTCAATCATTGAAAATATGATAAGTGCTTTTGATTCCTTCATTTAGACTAATTGAAATATCGTATCCTAATTTTTTCATTTTAGAACTATCCATTAATTTCCTTGGCGTCCCATCTGGTTTACTCTTATCCCAAACAATATCACCTTTATGTCCTATTGTCTTTTGAACTAATTCAGCCAATTCTTTTATTGAGACTTCACTTCCTGATCCCACATTATAAAGCGATTCTTTCATTTTATTCTCTAATGCAAATACAACAGCACTCGCCAAGTCATCTACATGAAGAAATTCTCTTTTTGGTGTTCCTGTACCCCAGAGCACTACATCAGCGTGATTATTTACTTTGGCCTCATGAAACTTTCTAATCATTGCTGGAAGCACGTGAGAGGTCTCTAAATCATAGTTATCTCCAGGGCCATATAGGTTGGTTGGCATAAGAGACACGTAATCTCTGTTATACTGATTCCTTAAAGCTTCAATTAGTTTCACTCCAGAAATTTTTGCTATAGCATACCACTGATTAGTTTCTTCTAAAGGAGCAGTAAGTAAATACTCTTCTTTAAGTGGTTGAGGAGCCATTTTAGGATAAATGCAGGAGCTTCCAAGAAATATAAATTTTGGAATATCTAACTGATGCGCTGCATTAATAAGACTATTTTGAATAAGCATATTATCCATTAAAAACTCATATGGATAAGTGCTATTGGCAAGTATCCCCCCTACCCTTGCTGCCGCATCTATAATAGCAACTGGCTTTTCTCTTTCGAGCATGTCAAAAACAGCTTTCTGATCTCGTAAATCGAGCTCTTTGGAGCTAAATCCAATGATATTTTCATAGCCTTTAGCTTCTAAAGCCCTCCAGCATGCAGCGCCAACCATTCCATTGTGGCCTGCAATATATATTTTTGAATCAAGTGTAATATGACTACTCATAATAGTTTAGCGTATTATATCCACCATCTCTGAGGTATTTATCTTTTTTAAATAACTTAATGTCTGATTTCATCATATCCTCTACAAGCTCTTCTAAAGTTATTTCAGGCTCCCATCCAAGCTTTTTCTTAGCTTTTGAAGCATCACCTACAAGAAGATCTACTTCTGTGGGTCTGAAATACTTTTCATCAATAGATAAAACTTCTTTTCCAATTTCAAGCTTATACTCCGAATTAGAACATGATTTTATTTTAGCTATTTCATTAATGCCCTCTCCTATAAATTCAAGTTCCACTCCAATATGACTAAAAGCCATTTTTACAAAGTCTCTGATTGTAGTGGTTCTGCCTGTTGCAATTACCCAATCCTCTGACTCTTCAGCTTGAAGAATCATCCACATCATACGCACGTAATCCTTAGCATGACCCCAATCTCTTTTAGAATCTAAATTTCCTAAATAGAGTTTATCCTGAAGACCAAGTGCTATTTTTGAAACAGCTCTTGTAATTTTTCTAGTCACAAATGTTTCCCCTCTAATTGGAGACTCGTGATTAAAGAGTATTCCATTCGATGCAAATAAGCCATAGGCCTCTCTGTAATTAACGGTAATCCAATAGGCATACATCTTTGCCACTGCGTATGGAGAGCGTGGGTAAAAAGGTGTGGTTTCACTTTGTGGAACCTCTTGAACCTTTCCATATAATTCTGAGGTAGAAGCCTGGTAAATTCTAGTCTTTTTCTCAAGACCTAATATTCTAACGGCTTCTAGTAATCTAAGAGTTCCTATTCCATCTGTATCTGCCACATATTCTGGCATTTCAAAAGAAACCCCCACATGACTCATGGCTGCCAGATTATAAATCTCATCTGGCTGAATTTGTTTGATAAGTCTAATTAGATTAGTACTATCAGTCATGTCTCCGTAATGAAGGATAAATTTCTGATTCTCAATGTGTGGATCCTGATAAATATGGTCTATTCTATCTGTGTTAAATAAAGAGGTTCTTCTCTTTAGCCCGTGAACGGTGTATCCTTTTTTTAAAAGAAACTCAGAGAGGTAAGCTCCATCCTGACCTGTAACTCCTGTTATTAGTGCTGTTTTCATTTTTAAAAACTTGTTATAATTTTTTAAGCAGCCAACTAGATGACTGTATTTTATCTCCAAGGCCGTCAATGAGTGCGACATTCATCTGCTCGCAAACTGCCCTCTCTGGAATAGTATCATTATTTTGATCCCCTCCGTTTGCAAAGCCAAGATCAAACTCATCTCCAAACTGCTCAGCGATCATTTTAATGGTGGCGCATACGGTTCTATCGGTATCAATAGAAAGAATTGCCTTATCTACCGATTTAATGTTAGAAACGATAATCATGCGCTCACTTTCGTCCTGAAACTCCTTACTGCCTTTTAATTCTCTTTGATGATCGTTATTAACAATCACAAAAAGCTTGTCTGCCATAGCCTTGGCATTATTAAAATACTCCGAATGTCTTTTGTTAATAGGGTTAAAATACCCTGAGACGATGATGGCTTTTTGCTTTTCCAAATTAAAAAAGATCATTAATGATTTTTACTACT
>TARA_B110000977_G_scaffold104951_1_pt1 | contig 10493 bp, 9 predicted proteins | sample TARA_B110000977 | Tara Oceans TARA_B110000977 (sample SAMEA4397798) | marine metagenome | biome: Polar Biome; feature: [SRF] surface water layer (ENVO:00010504); material: water (ENVO:00002006), including particulate matter (ENVO:01000060) such as... | depth 5 m | reverse complement strand
CGATTCATTTCAAATAATTTTTTACGTGCAATGGTATTTGCAATTAATGGAGTTTCGTGTAAAGACTCATAGTATGCAGATTCTTCTTTAATTCCGGCAGCCACCATTGTGTCAAAAGCAAGCTCTACTCCTGCTCTAACAAATGCCACCATCAAGACGCCATGATCGAAGAACTCTTGCTCTGAAATTTCTTGGTCGGTTACCTTTGTTTTTTCAAAAGCAGTTTCGCCGGTTGCCGCTCTCCAGCCCAAAAGATTTTTATCGTCATTAGCCCAATCCTCCATCATGGTCTTAGAGAAATGACCCGACATAATATCATCCATATGTTTATGGAATAAAGGCTCCATAATTTCTTTTAACTCTTCTGAAAGTTCAAATGCTTTAACTTTTGCAGGATTAGAAAGACGATCCATCATATTCGTTATTCCACCGTGCTTAAGGGCTTCGGTAATGGTTTCCCATCCGTACTGAATTAATTTAGCAGCGTAAGCTGGCTCAATCCCTTGTTCAATCATTTTGTCGAAACACAAAATTGAACCCGTTTGTAGCACCCCGCATAAGATGGTTTGCTCTCCCATTAAATCGGACTTAACTTCAGCTACAAAAGAAGATTCTAATACACCAGCACGATGACCACCAGTAGCAACAGCATAGGCTTTTGCTTGATCTAATCCATGACCTTGAGGATCATTTTCAGGATGGACAGCAATTAGAGTAGGTACTCCAAAACCTCTTTTATATTCTTCTCTTACTTCAGAACCAGGACACTTAGGGGCTACCATAATAACCGTAAGGTCCTCACGAACCTGAGTTCCCTCTTCTACGATATTGAATCCGTGAGAATAAGAAAGTGTAGCTCCTTTTTTCATTAAGGGCATCACGGCTTGTACTACAGGCGTATGGTTTTTATCAGGTGTAAGGTTGATAACAACATCTGCATCTGGAATCATTTCTTCATAACTGCCTACAGAAAACTTATTGTCAACTGCGTTTTGATAGGAAGCTCTTTTTTGATCAATTGCACCTTGACGTAAAGCATACGCAATATTCAATCCAGAATCGCGCATATTCAGCCCTTGGTTTAATCCTTGTGCACCGCAACCTACGATTACAATTTTTTTGCCCGCTAAAGCTGCGATTCCATCTTCAAATTCTGAAGCATCCATGAAACGACATTGCGCAAGTTGATTGAGTTGATCTCTAAGTGAAAGTTGATTAAAATAATTTGCCATTGTAAATAGTTTAGTCTTTATTTTGTTGTTTAAATGAGTTGAGAATCTCTGAGATTCCCATTTTTTCTTTTGTAATTGATATTCTTCCCGAACGAACAAACTGCAGCAAGCCAAAAGGGGTAAGTGCTACTCGTAGCTCTTCGGTTTCATCGCGAAAACCTGTTTTTTCAATGACAAAATATTCTGGCGAAACGGTCACAATATTAGCGTGACTGTCTTTGATCATATTTTGAATTTGACGTTCTTCGAACAAAGAACTTGATTTTACTTTATATAATGCCGATTCTTGAAAAATAGTTTCCTCGTCTGTGTGATAAAAAGCTTTTATAACATCAATTTGCTTTTCAATCTGTTGAACAATTTTTCGAACTCCCGATTCTGTCATGCTTACTACAATGATGAATCGAAACACATCAGGGATTTCAGACTGTGAAGTAGAAAAACTTAAGAAATCAATATGTCTTTTTAAGAAAATAGCAGAAATACGGTTCAGCAAACCTACATTATTTTCTGTGTATATGGATATGGTGTATTTTGTTAATTCGCTCATTATTTCAATCGTATATCGGAAACCGAGGCACCCGTGGGTATCATCGGAAACACATTAGCTTCTTTTTCTACACATACTTCAAGGAAGTAAGGTTTGTCAGATGCAATCATTGTTTCGATGGCTTGATCTAAATCTTCTCGCTTACTTACGCGTTGTGCGTCTATATGATATCCTTTTGCAATGGTCACAAAATCTGGATTGGTCATTTCGGTAGATGCGTATCGTTTATCAAAAAACAATTGTTGCCATTGACGTACCATACCCAAATAATCGTTGTTTAAAACAACAATTTTGACAGCCGTTTTATTCTGAAAAATAGTGCCCAGTTCTTGAATGGTCATTTGGTAGCCACCATCCCCAATAATAGCAACTACTTCACGATCAGGCGCTCCCATTTTAGCCCCAATTGCTGCGGGTAATGCAAAGCCCATAGTCCCTAAACCACCTGAAGTAACGTTACTTTTGGATCGAACAAATTCGGCATATCGACAAGCAATCATCTGATGTTGTCCAACATCTGTAACAATCACCGCATCTCCTTTTGTACATTTATTAATCCCAACAATTACCTCACCCATGGTCAGGCCTTCTTTGGTTGGTAGGGTGTCACCATTAATAACCTCTTTAATTTCAATTGCCATATGATCAGCAAAAAGCTGTTTCCAATCGGCGTATTCTTGGTGTTTAACTAAACGGGTAAGTTGAGGAAGACTTTCTTTACAGCTACCCAAAACAGGAAAATGAGCTTTTACATTTTTACTGATTTCAGCAGGATCAATTTCTAAATGAACTACCGTAGCTTGTTTTGCATAGGTTTCTAGATTTCCGGTTACACGATCATCAAAGCGCATTCCGACTGCAATCAAAACATCGCATGCATTTGTTAAAACATTAGGCCCATAGTTTCCATGCATCCCAACCATCCCAAAATTAAGCGGATGTTTGGTTGGAAGTGCGGATAAACCGAGGATAGTCCATACGGCTGGAATACCAGAAGTCTCAACAAAGGCTTTAAATTCTTCTTCCGCTTTCCCAAGAATAACACCTTGTCCCCAAATAATCATGGGTCTTTTTGCCTTATTTATAAGTTCAGCTGCAGCAGTAACTTGCTTTGTGTCGAGACTGGGTAAGGGTACATAACTCCGAACCCCTTTGCATTTTTCATATGAAAAGTCGAATAACTCAAACTGTGCGTCTTTTGTAATGTCTATAAGTACAGGTCCTGGTCTTCCCGATCGGGCAATATAAAAAGCCTTGGCCATAATCTCAGGAATCTCACTTGCTTTGGTGATTTGATAGTTCCACTTGGTCACTGGAGTAGAAATCCCAATGATATCCGTTTCTTGAAAAGCATCAGAACCCAATAAATGTGAAGCTACTTGGCCAGTAATACAGACCATGGGTGTAGAGTCGATTTGAGCATCTGCAATTCCGGTCACTAAGTTGGTTGCTCCCGGGCCAGACGTAGCCATAGCAACTCCCACTTTACCTGAAGTGCGGGCATAGCCCTGCGCAGAATGTGTAGCTCCTTGCTCGTGTCTTGTTAAAATGTGAGTCAAATTATCACTATACTTATACAACTCATCATAAATAGGCATGATCGCACCTCCTGGGTATCCATAGATCAATTCTACTCCTTCTTCCAAAAGACAACGTATTATAGCTTCAGCTCCTGAAATAGGATTCTTTTTTTGATTTTCCATATTAAAACTCGTCCGTTACACAACCCTCTGAAGCTGTAGAAACGTTTTTAATGTATTTATATAAAACCCCGCGTTGGAATTTGAATGCCGGCTCTTTCCAATTTGCTCTTCTTGAAGCCAATTCTTGATCGCTAACCAGCACCTTCAGGGTGTTGCTTTCTGCATTTATTTCTATAATATCACCATTTTCAACTAGGGCAATGGCTCCTCCGGTTTGGGCTTCGGGAACAATGTGACCCACTACAAAACCGTGGGTTCCTCCCGAAAATCGTCCATCCGTAATCAGAGCAACGTCATTACCTAGGCCTGCGCCCATAATCGCGGCAGTTGGCTTCAACATTTCAGGCATTCCTGGTCCCCCTTTAGGGCCTTCGTAACGAATGACTATGACTTCTCCTTTTTGAACTTCTCCTTTTCCAATTCCGTCATTGGCATCGTATTCACTGTTATAAACTCGTGCCGGGCCTTTGAATAGCAAGCCTTCTTTTCCTGTGATTTTTGCAACTGATCCTCCTGTAGCTAGGTTTCCTTTTAAAATACGAATGTGTCCACTCGATTTAATTGGATTAGCAACTGGATGGATTAAATCCTGACCTTCTTTTAAATCCGCTACCGCTGCTAAATTTTCAGCTAAGGTTTTACCAGTAACCGTAAGGCAATCTCCGTGAAGCATACCTTCTGCAAGCATAAACTTCAATACAGCAGGAACTCCACCAACATTATGCAAATCTTCCATTAGGTATTTACCACTTGGTTTTAGATCTGCTAAAAAGGGCGTCTTATCCATTAACAATTGGAAATCATCCAGCGTAAATTCAATCTGCGCTGCTTTAGCTATGGCAAGAAAATGAAGTACAGCATTCGTAGAGCCACCAAGAACAGCAACCAAACGAATCGCATTTTCTAAAGATTTTTTAGTTACAATATTGGAGGGCTTAATGTCTTGTTCGATCAAATGACGAAGAGCAGCTCCTACGCGTTCGCATTCCTGTTTTTTATTTGAACTTACCGCTGGGTTTGACGAATTATAGGGCAATGCCATTCCTAAGGCTTCGATGGCAGAAGCCATCGTATTTGCGGTGTACATACCTCCACAAGCCCCAGCTCCGGGACATGCTTTTTTGACAACTTGCTTGAATTCAGATTCTTCCATTGTACCAGCGACCTTCTCCCCCCAAGCCTCAAAAGCAGATACAATATCCAACTTTTTATCTTTGTGACATCCAGGTGCAATGGTACCTCCATACACTAAAATTGAAGGGCGATCCAAACGCAACATGGCCATCAAAGCGCCGGGCATATTTTTATCACAACCTACAACAGTAACCAAAGCATCGTAGGACATGGCTTGTACAACGGTTTCCATAGAATCTGCTATAACATCACGTGAGGGAAGTGAAAAGCGCATTCCGGGTGTACCCATAGAAATTCCATCACTCACACCGATGGTGTTGAAAATCAAACCAACCAAATCAGTAGCTTGAACTCCTTTCTTGATATCGACAGATAAATCATTGAGGTGCATATTACATGGATTTCCTTCATAACCTGTTGAAGCTATGCCTATTAATGGTTTTTTAAAGTCCTCATCGGTCAATCCTATAGCATGTAACATGGCTTGGGCAGCAGGCTGCGTAGGATCCTGTGTTACTGCTTTACTAAACTTATTATATTTCATTCTAATTTAAAATCTTTTTCGAATTTATAACACTTAAAAAAAGCTTAGAAACTATTTTTTAAAAATCGCCCTAAATCCAAAAGGTTATAAAATCCATAAATGATTGTTAAAAAGCACATTAAAACTTACAAACAAACGACATTCAACATTAATTTTTACTTGAAATTCTTCTGTAAATAAAAGAATTTTACCCCACAAATTCACCCTAAAATTTCTCTTTTATTGAAAGTGTAATTTTTTGTGTCATTAGCCCCATTATTAGAGGTAATTCATATTATTCATCGGTACATTTTATTGATTTCGTAATATGGTATTCATTTCAAAAAACAAGGACTTTACCGAGAATTTTTTTGATATTGGGTTGGGCAAGAAAAATTATAGCCTTTACTATCGGTCTCTCACGCCCCATGTATGGGAGGTTGGTCGTTGTGACCTGCGGATCATTGCACATAAAAGCGCAGCCCTTGCAGCCGAGAATTTTATGATCAGTATCGCATCAAAAGGAATCGACACTTACCCCATGGAAGGGTTCGATTCTAAGCGTGTAAAGAAAATTCTTGGCCTGCCTAAGAAGGCAGAAATCAATATGATTATTGGTTGTGGTTTTCGTGACAAGGGAGGTATTTATGGCCCTCGCTTTAGGGTTCCTTTTGAGGAAGTTTATCGAGCGATGTAAACCGAATCGTATCGCCTTCTTTTTTTTGAACTAAAACATTTAATGCTTTTTCTGTGAGTTGGAAAATTCGAGGATATCCTCCCGAAACTTGACCATCAACCCCAGCAATTAACAGTGTTCCCGAAGGTGTTATCTGCACTGTACCGGGACGTACAGCTCCACTCAACATGGATACTGAATCCATAGAAAACGGGCTAGTAACTCGGTAACCCATTCGATTTTGACTAGATATTACAAAACCTTTCCTGAAAATCTCTTGTTGTATATGCTCAGATAATACATCAAATTCTGGACCTTTTTCAACTGCTAAATCATTACTCAAGAGGTAAGAGTCGTCCCAACGAATTCGCGAATTACTTATATTAATCACTTTTTTAGATTTAATCCAAAAGATTGGGTTGCCCTTTTTTAGGACCGCCTTGGGGGTTAATGGCTTATAAAAAGAGGTGCTTCCCAACACTACAGGACTTATGATGGCATGATTGATTTTGATATAGGTCCGCAATCCCTTTGTGGCTCGTCTAAGCTTCAATACATCTCCAGCTTTTAGTGTAATGGAAGTGTTGTTTTGAATGGGATTCTCGTTCACCCAAGCTTGCATATGCGCACCTGTTAAAACTAAAGTACACGGTTCATGAAAACGCAAAATCGGACCAATCAGTGTGCATTCAATACAACTAAAATCTGAAGTTACGCCCAACAGTTGGTGCGCTAAATCAAATGCCTTTTGATCCATAGCCCCTGAAACAGGAACACCTAAATGGCGATAACCCACACGACCGTGATCTTGAATGGAAGTATAAAACCCAGCATCGATTACTTCAATCATGAGCAAACGGTTTTAGATATGGATGATCTGTGTTTTTTTCCAATGCAGTGACAAATTCGGCATACTCCGCTGTTGAAATTTCAAAAAACTGTATTCGGTCTGCTGGTTCGATAGGATTGGGTGGGGTCTTAGTAAAATCCATCAAGGGGATAGGACAATTACCCACAACATTCCAACCTCCAGGGCTGTCTTGAGGATAAATTCCAACTTGGTCTCCACCAATGGCCACACTGCCTCTAAGAGTCAGGCGACTTGGAGTAGCTTTCCGAGGAATAGCCATTGCTGTGGGCAGGCCTCCGAGATAGGGAAATCCGGGTAAAAAACCATAAAAAACAAGATGAAATTCTAATGACAAAAAGCGATCGATATAAGCGTTTACTTTTTTTTGATCCCCGATAAAAAATTCTTGGACATCGGTGTTATAGTCCTCAGCAACACAAATGGGAAGTTTCCAAAGTGTGGTCGGATTGGTGTTTTTAAAATCCAAGGCAGCAATTATATTTAGTAGTTCAGGCTTAATCTGCTCTAGTTGAAAAGCTTCTTTAAAAAAAAGGTTGATACTGTTAAAGGTTGTGGTACTATCTTCTAGTTGTTGATGAAACTGCTTATTAATTGCTGTTCTCAAGACACGAATAAAATCAAGTGAACGTTCATCTTGTTGATGAGAAAAACCAAGGATTAGGGTTCTGCCCAGAGCAGTAAAATTAAAGTCCTGCTTAGTGCACATCGATTCCATTTAATTTTAAGAGTCGGTTTACAGTTTGAATTAACTCCACCGCCTGCGGATGATCGCCATGCAAGCATAAGGTTTGAACCGATAATGGAATGTATCCTCCTCCAAAAACAGGTAAAGCTTGATCTTTTACAACCGATAGGACGTGAGACCCTACTTCATCTAAATCCGTTAAAACGGCGCCCGCTAACAAGCGCGAACGCAAAGTCCCATCTTCATTGTAGGTGCGATCCATAAAACCCTCCCGTTTGACTTGAATCCCGGAGCGGAGTGCTTCTTTTTCTAATAAACTTCCAGGAGAACAGTACAGCTTCGCCTGAGGAAGTAGGGTTTTAATAACTGCAACAAAAACCTCAACTTTTGCTGCATCGTGAAATAAATCGTTGTACAAAGCGCCATGGGGCTTAATGTGGTGGACTGGACTCTTGGTTAGCTCACAACATTTAAGGAATAACCTAAGTTGCTTTAGCAAACTTTCTTTCAATTCTTCATTAGAAAGCTGCATTGTTTTTCTGCCAAAATGCTCTGGATCTGGATAGGCTGGATGTGCGCCCACTTGCACACCATGCTGTTTTGCTAAAAGTAGGGTGGCTTTAATTGATTCTTCATCACCAACATGCCCACCACATGCAATGGAACAAGATGAAATAAAGGGCATCAGTAAAGCATCGTTACCTGCTCCTTCTCCCATATCGCAATTTAAATCTATAGTGTGCATCTTAAAAAATTAAGCCCAGGCTTTTAACCCCTAAAAAAAGAAAGAAAAATTCAATAGAAAACAACAGTACATTCAAACCTAGTCCTGCAGTTTGACCCCGCATTAGTCTAATATTATTAATTAAAATTAAAATAAAGAACCCAACCACTGGGAGTAAAATACCATTGGTTATTTGTGCAAAACGAATCACTTCAATGGGTTTGATTTGCAAAGAAGAAAAAAGAATACCGCAAACGAGTACGAGTAATGCAGTGCTTTTATATCCCCATGAATTTGAACGCAATCCAAAACATTCACAAACAACAAAAGCAGCTGCCATTGGTGCGGTTATGGCAGAAGTAACCCCAGCCGCAAAAAAGCCAAGCGACAACAATACCGGTGCAAAATCACCGTACAGAGGGGCTAAAGCTAAACCCAAATCAGTAGCCGATTGAATAGACTGCCCCTGAAGAGCAGCTGCACATATGATGATAGACAGCGACACTAAACCGCCCAAACTAACTGCAAAAAAAGTATCTAGGCGTAAGGCTTGTAACGAAAGGCTTTCCTTTTTCACCAAAGCAGCATGTAGGAATAAATTATACGGAACTACCGTAGTTCCCAATAAGCCAACAATTGTTAAAGTATCTTTGGAGTTAAACGAAGGAATAAACATGCCTCGTAGAACTTCCATCACATTGGGTTGGGTAAGAACTGCGGTCAACACAAAAGAAATACTCATCAATAAAACAATTCCGATGAGGATGTTTTTTAAAAGCTTGTGGGATCCTAAGACAATTAAAACTGCGACTAAACTCCCAACCAGAAGCGGTAAGAAATAAAAATCAGTACCAAAATAAAAATCAATTTCTGGAGTTAAGGTTTGAATTCCGACCAAAGCACCAGTCAAGTTCCCAGCTTCGTAGGCAGCATTACCGACAAAAATTGCACTGATAAGCAAGGCTCCCAAAAGGAATTTAACTATCGGATTTGATGTTTGAAGCAATAAACTTTCTGCCAAACCCATGCGTGTAGTGAAGCTTATTCGTGCGGTAGTATTTTGAATAACAATGGTTATGAAGATAGAAAGCAGCATGGCCCACACTAACGAAAACCCATTTTGAACCCCAGCCAAAACACAGAGTGTTATGGTGCCTGGGCCAATAAATGCAGCGGTAATGATGATTGCTGGACCACCTCTAAATTTAGAACGCATTATTTTTTTAAGGGAAGTTAATCATTTTAGGGGAATCATTTTAAAAGCGCAATAGTAAGATTTCAAATAATCATGCGCTCCTCCAACCGAGGAATTACCCCATCCACCCTTCTCGATCCAAACTCCGGTATTGGATGGCTTCCGCAATATGATCGGAAAGTAGCTGCGGCTTTTGATCTAAATCGGCAATGGTTCGCGCTACTTTAAGAATACGGTCATAAGCCGGAGCAGATAAGAACAGTTTTTTCATTTCTGCCTCCAACAAGGCTTCTGCTTCTGGTTGTAATTTACAATGTGTTCGGATTAGCTTTGAGGACATTTGGGCGTTGTAATGTACCGACTTCAGGCTGTCGAACCTTATACTCTGTATGCTTCGAGCCATGGTTACACGTTCTCGAATACGCTCAGAACTTTCTCCTAGTTCTTTTTCAGATAATTGCTCAAAAGGTACGGGCTCCACTTCTATATGCAAATCAATTCGATCCAAAAGCGGGCCTGAAATTTTACTCAGATAACCTTGGGTTTCTACGGGTGTTACGTTACTCGTATTGAAATAGCCCGACGGATGGGGTTCTTACTCGCAACCAACATAAAAGAACTGGGATAAGTAACGGTGAATTTTACTCGTGAAATGGTAACCTCTCGATCTTCCAAAGGCTGCCGCATTACTTCCAATACGGAACGCTTAAATTCGGGTAATTAATCTAAAAAGAGAACCCCGTTATGCGCCAACGATATCTCGCCCGGCTGCGGATATTGCCCCCCACCTACTAACGCAACATCTGAGATGGTATGATGTGGCGCCCGAAACGGACGGGAATGAACCAAGCCCTTTTCTTTAACCCGCCCCAAGACGGAATGGATTTTGGTAGTTTCTAATGCTTCTCCTAAACTCATCGGTGGTAAAATGCTTGGTAAGCGTTTGGCCAACATGGTTTTTCCAGCCCCAGGGGGTCCAATCAGGATAATGTTATGACCACCTGCTGCTACAATTTCCATACAGCGCTTTATGGTTTCTTGCCCTTTTACATCGGCAAAGTCCAACTCGGGAAACCGCAGTTGCTCTTCAAAGATTGCTCGGGTATTGATTCGTAAAGGCTCAACTGTACTTTTTCCTTCAAAAAAATCAATCACTTCCAACAGCGTCGACATTCCATAGACATCAATACCAGAAACAAT
>TARA_B110000977_G_scaffold36018_1_pt1 | contig 10494 bp, 19 predicted proteins | sample TARA_B110000977 | Tara Oceans TARA_B110000977 (sample SAMEA4397798) | marine metagenome | biome: Polar Biome; feature: [SRF] surface water layer (ENVO:00010504); material: water (ENVO:00002006), including particulate matter (ENVO:01000060) such as... | depth 5 m | reverse complement strand
GGAATTACAATTACAAAAGATGGAGTTACTGTTGCGGAGTCTATATCATTAATAGATCCTGTAGAGAACTTGGCTATTACCATGATGAAAGATGCGGCTCGTAGAACTGCTAATTCTGCTGGTGATGGTACAACTACTGCTATTGTATTAACTGAAGCTTTAGTAAAGGCTGGCGAAGAATTTTTAACTCCTGACGATAACATTACTGAGGTTGTTAAAAGCATAAAGGTAATTACTGACAAGGTTGTTAGTTCTTTAGAACATGGTAGTCGTAAGGTTACTTCTTTAATGTTAAAGGATGTTGCTACTATTTCTTCTAATAATGATTCTGATTTAGGTCAAATTATTTCTGAAGCTTATGACAAGGTCGGAGTTAATGGAATAGTTACGGTAGAAAGTTCTCAGAACCATGAGACTTATGCTACTATTACAAACGGTATTAAGGTTGACCGGGGTTATACTTCTCAATTATTTATTACTAATCAAAAAAATGACGAGGCTGTTTTAGAAGATACTTTAGTTTTAGTTTGTGATCAGGAAATAAGTAACATACTTCAAATAGAAACTGTTTTAAAGCCAATTATACAGCAAAATAAAAAACTTCTCATCATTGGAGCTTGCTCGCCTAATGTTGTGAATACCTTGGCCGCAAACGTGGTGCGAAATGGATTAAAGCTTTGCAATATTATACCGCCTAACTTTGGCTATAAGCAGCATGAGCTTATGCAGGACATCGCGTTGTCGGTTGGGGCTAAATATTTTTCAGAAAAAACTGGAGACAACTTGAATTTAATATCAATGGATGATTTAGGCCATGCCGATAAGGTTATTGCTGGAAAAAATCAAACTGTTATTATTAAAAACAATCAGCTTACCGGAGAAATAGAAAACAGAATAAAGGAATTAAAAGAGCAGCAGCAAAATACTGAAATAGTTTCGGATAGAGAGTTTATAAATGAACGTATTGCAAGCTTATCTGGATCTATTGGAGCTATATATGTTGGAGGTAATTCTGATGTAGAGCAAAAAGAAAAATATGACAGGGTAGAAGATGCTGTTTGTGCGGTTAGAAGCGCGTTAGAGGAGGGTATTGTTGCCGGAGGAGGCGTTGCATTGTTCAAATCTGGAACTTATGTAGAAGATGCGGTCAATGGCGTGGCTGGTAAAATATTGGCGAGCGCACTACGTGCGCCTTTGAAACAAATTTACTTAAATGCAGGGTTGGATTTAGATAAAGAAAAGGAAAAGATGTTAATGTATGACGAAGGTTTTGACGGATTGAATGTAAAAACAGAGTCGTGGGGAGATATGTTCGATATGGGTGTAATAGATCCTTTAAAAGTTACCCGTTTAGCGCTATTAAACGCGGTAAGTGTTGCCACAACAATACTTAGCACTAATGCAATTGTTACTCATGCTAGAAAAATAGATGATTAAAAAAGAATGGTTGTGGATTAATCGCAATAAAATAAAAAATAAGAGCATGAAACCAGTTGGAAAGTATATTATTATAAAAACAATTACTGAGGAGGTAAAAACTTCTTCAGGATTACTGTTGTCTCAATCAGACGTGGATGATTTTAGGTATAGAAAAGGAGAGGTAGTAAAACCAGGGACTGATGTTACGGTTATAAAGCCTTTTGATCTAATATATTACGATAAAAACGCAGGTCATACTATGATGATTTCTGATAACACCTATACAATTATACAGGAAAGAGACGTAGTTATAGTTCTTTAGTTTCTTTATTTACTTTTATAATCATATTTCGATACACCTTGTCCATATAAGAGGCATCGTTTCTAAAAAGCGGATTAGATATAGCAGTTTCTGCTAATTCTTCTCCGTTTAATTTTTTATATATTGTGTTTATTACTCTTTTAGCTTTGTACGTCAACTCGTATAAGGTTGCTTCGTTTCCGTTTTTTTTTCTCCAGACATGAATCCATTCTTCCTTTAGTAGTTTACGAAAACGACATACATCCCAGTACATTATTTCTTCATACTCCTTGAATTGACTTTTATTAAATATCTGCTCGCTATATAAAAACAACAACATTTCTAATTCTGGCGTTCCTAATCCGTATTTAGATTTTACCCAGTACCTTATTACTCTCCAATATTTTAGAAAATCATGATCCGGTAATTTACGGGTGGTGTTTTTTCTTGGGTATACTCCTTTAAGTTTCATTAAATTAAATTCTTATATTTGTAAAGATAAATTAATTAATTAAAACTATAAATTATGCCACAAGGAAAAGGTACTTACGGATCAAAAGTTGGTAGGCCAACTACTAAGAAAAAGAAAATTGTAGTAAAAAAAAGGCTAACAGCTGCACAAAAAGCTGCTAAATTAAATGCCAGTTTTAATGCTCAAAGTAAAACAAGGTTAACCAGGAGTGGTAAAACTAAAAAAATATAATTATGGCTGATTGTTCTAAATTAACAGGTGCTAAAAAAATAGCTTGTGAAAAAAGACAAGGATCTGTACCCTCTAAGACCGTAAAAAGAAAGACCAAAAAGTCAGATGTTGTTACTGCTAAGAACAAATCTTTATCTGCGAGAGCTACTTTATCTATATCAGAAACAATAGCAAAAAAAAGAAAAGCTCCTAAGAAAGTAAAAGAAATATCTGTAAAAAAAGCATTAAGGCAAGATAAAAGAGCTAAGAGAAAAATAACGAGAAAAATAACCGGGCCTAGATGGAATGCGAAATGGAACTAAAAAGATGTTTATAAATAATTGTATATTTGTATACGTTGAATTAATATAAAGTTAAATCACATGGCGAAAAAAACAAGTCTTAAAAAAAAGGTTTCTAAAAAAGCTCCGGTAGATAAAACAAAAACTGAAAAGCTTAGTTTAAAAGATTCAGTTCAGTATGTAAAAATATACCCAAAGTATAATCCTTTAAGAGAGTAAAAAAATAAAACTATGAGTTGTGCAGGATTAAGGGGAAGAGCTTTGGCTGAGTGTAAAAAAAAAGCCGGAAGAGTTAAAAGAGATTCTATTAAAAAAGATAGAAGATTTTCAAATACTACAAACCCAGGCATCTATAGTAGGCCTGATAATTCACCAGCTGGTATTGCAAGAGGTAGAAAGTTTGAAAAAGACAACGACTATGAGGGTTGGAAGTCAATGAAAAGACTTGAGAAAAAACAAAACAGAGCAAATAATAAAGGCAGACCTACTCAAAGAACATCGTCTCAAAAGAAAGCATTAACTAAGGCTTGGAACTATACTAATCTTTATAATAAAAAAACTAAAAAATAATGGGAAAATTATTAGTAAAATTAGGTTTATGGATTCAAGGTGTATGGCGCAAGTTTGCTTGTTTCTATAATTCTCTTGTTTCAAGATTAATTATAAAAGTAGATACTTGTCCTAATCAAATTTGTAGCTGTAAAAAATGAAATCTGTAAACACAAAAATACAACGAATAGATAGGTCTAAAGGCTTAGGAGACACAATAGAAAAGTTTACTAAAGCAACAGGAATAAAGCAAGTTATAAATACAGTTTCTAAAGCAACAGGAAAAGGTTGTGGTTGCGATAAACGAAAAGATACCCTAAACAGAGTATTTCCATATAAAAATAATTAAAAATTTAAATAATATAAAAATGGCATATCAAAAATTACAAGTATCAAATGCGGCTATTGTAGTTCCTAGCGACACCGTAGACATACCTAGCCTTTCAACATCTCCTGAACAAAGGAATAATGGATGCGTATTGTATGTTGGGACAACAGGTGACGTAAGAGTTCTTACAGCAGGAGGAAATAATGTTGTATTTAAATCAGTAGCAGGAGGAACCTTTATGCCTGTTCAAGTACTTCGCGTATTTAACATAAACACTACGGCAACTAATATTCTTGCTCTTTGGTAAGATAAACAATAAAAACAATGGGTTTAGGGATTGGTATTGGAAATGCTATATTATTTAATAACAAGAGGGAGCCTATTGTTTACGAAGTGGGCGATCCTTTAGCTGGAGGCGTTGTTGCCTCTACAACTACAGTTAATGGCCAGTATTTGGTAATCAGTAAGTATTGGTATAATAAAGATTCTAGCGGTGGAACTATAGATGATGCAGCTTGGGACACGTATCAACCCTTCCCTGCTCCTGATACTGGAGCTTCATTAACGGCTTTAGGAACGGGGCCTACAAACACAGATACAATTATTTCTGCTTTATCCGGTGGCCCTTGGCTTACCACTAGCGCAGCGTATATTGTTAGGCAATGGCTTCCTGATTATAGCCTTCCTTCAAAAGACGAGCATGTTGAAATTCAACAAAATTATGTGGATATTAATGCAGGACTTGTAAATATTGGAGGCGATGAATTAGAAAATTCCTTTGGGTTTGCTATTACTTTCTGGACTTCTACAGAAGCAACTTTAAATGGTAATCCTGGCTATGCCCTTGGTGGCAAAGCAGGTCTTCCAATTGAGTTTTTTTCATATATTAAAAATACAAGTTTAGAAGTTAGAGGTATCAAATGGGTGACTCCTTAATTTAAAAACAAAATGAAAAACATAACAATGACAGATTTAAAAATATACGCAATTAACGCAATTACAATGGGAGTTACTACATTCACAAACCTTGAGGTTTGGTTAAAAATTATTTTATTAGTGGTAACAATTGGATACACTGTAACAAAGTGGGTGAAATTAAGAAATAGAAAGTAAATGGATAAGCGCGTAATTTTGCAAAGGGTGTGGATGGATGAAAATCAATCTACAGGATCTTTGATTGTTTTAGATAAATTTCGCCAGCCTATATATATTAGTCCTTGCATAGAAAGAGGAGATCGTAATAATGAGCAAAATGTATCTAACGTGCCAACAGGAACTTACCCCTTAATCTGGGAGCTTAGCCCTAAGTTTGGAATGGTGTGGGAGCTAAAAGATGTGCCTAACCGATCAGAATGTAAAATTCATGCCGCTAATATGTGGGATCAAATAAACGGATGCATTGCACCCGGAACGTATTTGGGCGAATTAAATGCAGATGGATACTATGATGCCCTAGCAAGCGGAGACGCTTTAAAAAGGTTTCATTTAGCTTTAACTGACGTTCAAGAGCAGGGTACTACAATAACAATTTTTAATTCTTACCTATAATGGCTTATAAACAAAAATGTTGGAAAGGTTATGTTGCTAAAGGGACAAAAAAATCCCCCAGCGGTAAAATGACAAAAGGTGGAAAAATTAAGCGAGTAAACAACTGTGTAAAAAAATAATAAAATATGAGTTGTCAAGGAAAAAAAGGAAGAGCTTTAGAAAGATGCATGAAGGCTTATCAAAGGAAGTCATTAGCAATGTTCCCTACATTTAATAAGAAGACGGATACTGTTTCTGTAAATGCACGTTCTAATAACACAAAGGGTATAGCTTTATCTTTGAGAAATAAACCAAAAGGAAAGGCAAACCAAATTGCTAAAAACTCAAGCGGTCAGTATAGAAACTATAACCTAAGAAGTAAAGATTAACAATGGCAAAACCAAGAGCAGGAAAAGCAAAAGTTAAAGTAACAGCTTCTGGAAAAAAAGTAAGCTATGGCCAAGCAGGTAGTGCTAGAGGCGGTGGCCCAAGGGTAAGGCCAGGGACATCTAAGGGTGATAGTTACTGTGCTAGAAGCTTAGGTATTAAGAGAAGGCTTTCTGCTAAAAAAAGAAACAACCCTAACACTCCGAACAACTTATCACGTAAGCGATGGAAATGTTCTGGAGCAAAATCTAAAAAATAAATTATGAAAAACGCAAGAATATCAACACCATTAGCGCCAACACAAACTAAAGACAAGAGGCGTTCTACAAAAAAATTCTCTAGAGCAAATAAAGTAGCCGCCAAAGGAAAAAAAGCGGTTGACGAAGGAAGATATAAAAAAGCTACTAGGTTATTAAAAAGAGCTGCTAGAATAGAAACTCGAGCTATTAAAACAGAGGAGTTTGAAAAAAACTATAAGCCACGTAGTAGAAAAGGGGTAATGTAAAATATTTAAAACAAAGGTCATGAAAAAAATAATTGATTGGTTCGGAGGGAGTGTTGTTAAAGATTTACTAGGCGGATTAGATAAATTATTTACATCCAAAGAAGAGAAAATAAAAGCTGAAGGCGTAATAAAAGAAATTATTATGCAAAAACAATTAGAGTTGCAAAGAATGCAAACTGAAATTATTGTAGCGGAGGCAAATGGTAATTGGTTACAGAGAAGCTGGAGGCCAGTTCTTATGTTATCTTTTGGATTTATTGTTATATACAATAAGTTTGCTGCTCCATTATTTGGATGGCCGATACCGATATTAGAAGGAGAGTTTTGGACTTTGCTTCAAATAGGTATAGGTGGATATGTTGTAGGTAGAAGCGCTGAAAAAATTGCAGACAAAATAACAATTACAAAAAACAAGTAAATGGCTAGAATTAGTACATACGATAAAGCCGTTCCGGTTGTAGCTGAGGATAAATGGATTGGTTCTGATTCTCAAAACAGAATGCGTACCAGAAATTTTACAGCTCAAGATGTTGCTGATTTTATAAATAAAAAAGGAGGAGAAGATCAGAATTTAAGATACACTTATAATGACACAACAGGATATATAACTGGATCAATTTCTTTTACAAATGGCGCCGCTGCAAATGTTTTATTAAACTCTATAACAACATTTAATGTAGGGGTGTATGATTTAAGAAGTTCTACTTTAAATATATCGGAGTTTATTACTAATGCTCTTGTAGGTACAGAGGTTTTATTGACTCAAACTAACAACTTAAACAACTGGGCTATTTACTCATGGGACTCTGCTGTAGTAAGGGCTGGTAATCTTGAATACGTAATACAATTAACTTTTAAAGCTGGAGGCGGTAGCTTGATAGCAGGTGAAGATTATTTCATATCTTTGCTAACAAATGATGCAGGCAATATTTCCAATTTTACAATTGCTTTGCCAGGAAATTCATTATCATATTTAATTACTCACAACATGAACAAGTATCCTTCGGTATCTGTTTTTGAGTCGGGAACAAATGATCAGGTATTCGGAAACGTAACATATAACAACCTAAACCAATGTACTATTACTTTTAGTAGTCTAGTAACAGGGACGGCAACATTTAATTAAAAATAAAAATTATGGCAATAGCTTATTTAACCAACATCAATCTTAACAATAATCAAGTAAAAAGTTTTAAGGTAGATAACCAAACATCTGATCCCACCGGTTTAACAGGTGAAGGCCAATTAATATATAGAACCGATACTAACGAGTTAAAGTATCATATAGGATCTAATACCTGGGAAACAATTACTGTTGCTGGAGGTAGTGTTACTTCTGTAGATATTAGTAGTTCTACCGGAACTATTACCGTTGGTGGTGGCCCAATTACTAACGCAGGAACACTAACTGTTAACTTGCCAACTACAGGCGTTACAGCAGGGCCATATACAAGCGCTGATATTACTGTAGATGCTTATGGTAGGATTACCGCTGCATCTGACGGTGGTGCAGGGACAATGACATCATGGAGGTTAACAGGAGATAGTGGAACTTCTGCATCTGTTGAAGATAATGATTTAGTTACCATTCAAGGTGGCACTTATATTACCACATCAGCAAATGGATTTATTGTTGACGTAGAGCATGACACTACAACTAGAGTGAGTTCAACTTCAACAGCCTCTCCTGGCTCTGCTGGGACATTTACGGCGGTAGACAGTATAACTTCAAATAATACAGGACACGTAACTGCTGTAAATTTAAAAACAGTTACAATGCCAACGTCCGACAACTATGGAAATTGGGAATTAGACGCAGACTCTGGAACACCTCAGTCAGTAGCAAGTGGTGATACCGCTACTTTCACTGGTTTGACAAAAATTACTACAGCAGTAGCGTCACCAGATACTTTGACAATAACTCATGATTTACAATCTCAAACAGATACTACGTCAGCTAATTCTCCTGGATTTGGAGGAACATTTACAGCTATCGATTCTGTTTCAAGAGATAGTACAGGTCATGCGACAGGGGTTAATTTAAAAACAATTACCTTTCCTGCTGATAGCAATACAACATCTTTACCGGTAAAAAATAGCGCAGGAACAACGCAATTTACTTCTACAAACTTAACAGGTGTTAGGTTTGCTGCAAGTGGAGCGACATCTATAGCCTTTACTCCTGGATCTCAGTTAGTTACTTTTACCTCTACTGATAACAACGAAACATATACGTTGCCAGTTTCTGCTGGTACTGCGGTTTCTGGTCATACGGTAGCAGACTTTAATTTAACAGCAGGAGGAACAGGATCAGGTATAAAATCCAGAGTAACACTTGCAGGTAAAAACAGTAATATATTAATAACAGAAACCACTGGTAATAATGGTGTTATTAAAATTGCCTTAACAGACAATGTTACTATAACAGACAGCTTAACTGTTACACAAGATGTTCAAGTAAACAATGACTTAAATGTTTTGGGAACTGGTTCATTTACAGGGCAGGTAACTGTTCCAACAGCAAACACAGGAACAAGCGCACCAAACTTAGCTCAAGTAGAATTACTTATTGCAGGAGTAGGTGTTTTCCAGGGATCATATAATGCCTCTATAAACTCTCCAGCTATATCTGGAGCAAGTAACGTGGCTCTTAATTTAGGAGATTACTTTGTAGTATCAGTCGCAGGAAACAACGGAGGATATTTTCCAAACTTAGAACCTGGTGATTTTATATTTGCTAATGCAGATATAGCAGCAAGTTCAAGTCCAGCAGTTTCAGCATATACAGTTATTCAAGCAGATGCTAACATTGCAGGTTCTGGAACAACAGACGGTAATACACAAAAGGGTGTTTCTGGATTTGATAGCGCAAACTTTACAGTAAGTGCTAATGGTTGGGTTCAATTAAACAACCAAGGTACAGCAGGTAACTACGGAGATGCTAACGAAACAGTAACTCTTGCGATTAATGCGGATGGTATTGTTACCTCAGCTTCAGAGCAAGCAATTGCAATAACAGCGTCTCAAGTAACTAATTTTTGCACAGCTGTAGATTCCTGTGTAGCTGACAATGGTGTTACTACTAATATTGGAGACGGAACGGCAACAGCATACGTTATTAACCATTTATTAGACACAAGAAATGTAATAGTATCATGTTTTAGAAACTCTACACCATGGGATACTGTAATGCTAGATGTGGAAAGAACAAGTGTAGATTCGGTTACTTTACGAACAACAACAGCCTTAACAACTAATCAAGTTTCTGTAATTATAACAAGGGTGACATAGTAAAGGACTTTTTTAAATTAAATAAAATTACTTTATGAGTGTTAAATTTTTAACCGGCCAAGGGGTAGATGGAGACGTAGGGATAGGTACAAATAATCCTACTGCTAAATTAGATGTTAGAACAGCTAACGGCAATACTCAATCATTAAGGATAGGTAGGCTAGACGCTGCAAGTTACTGGGATTTTAATCACGCAGGAAACGATCTAAGAATATATAACAACGGAGGTACAGGTCAAGATATACTACTAGGTGTTAATGCAGCTGGAACTATCTATGATAATAAAGTTGGTATTGGAACAGCTACTCCTCAGTCAATACTTAATATAAATGGCGGTACTGGTTCATTATCTACAGGCTTAACTTTTGGAGATGGAGATACTGGTATATGGGAGGCATCAGATGATAATTTAAGATTTAGTACTGCTTCATCCACTAGAATGATTATCGTCTCGTCAGGAAACGTAGGTATTGGAACGACTGGTCCCTCACAAGCTAAACTTGTTGTGAACGGAGATATAGCTATTCCTAGAAGTAATTCTTTAGTTTTTTTAGAAAGTATTAGCGGGGCTTTTAGAGCAAAAATAACATCACAAAATAGTAATCCTTATAATGGACTTGAGTTTTATACAGGTAATGATGAGGTAACGCCTAAGATGACAATAAGGGACTCAGGAAACGTAGGTATCGGGACGACTGATCCAGGTGCTAAGTTGGATGTTAGTGGAGATTTGAAAATAGACGGATATTCTACAACTACTAACGAGGCAGGGTTGTATCTTTATAATAATATAGCTTACAATATGGCTTCTTTAGCTACCTGTAATAGTAGCTATAATGCTTTTAGAATTAGAGGTAGAGACACAGCTACAAATACACTAGCGGTTGGTTCAAATGGTAATTCTGATTATGTTTTTCAAGTTGTTAATGACGCAGGTACAGCTTCAGGTGATATTTCAATAAACCCTTACGGAGGCAACGTAGGAATTGGAACGACTAGTCCTGGCTATAAACTAGAAGTAACCGGTAATGCTAGAGTTAGTACTAATTTCTACATAGGAAATGTGGATGCTGTAACAACAGCTACAGAAGTATTGGTAAGGCAGAGTGATAGAGTAAGGGGAATCACACCGGCTAATCTAATAGATTCTATTTCCGCACCAGTCACACCTGGAAGTATAACAAGTACAATTGTAGGAGAAAC
>TARA_B110000977_G_scaffold7481_1_pt1 | contig 10513 bp, 9 predicted proteins | sample TARA_B110000977 | Tara Oceans TARA_B110000977 (sample SAMEA4397798) | marine metagenome | biome: Polar Biome; feature: [SRF] surface water layer (ENVO:00010504); material: water (ENVO:00002006), including particulate matter (ENVO:01000060) such as... | depth 5 m | reverse complement strand
CTTATTCAATCTTTGTATTCAGGGCAGCCGTTCGCACGCGCCCACTGCAGCACCTTGAGGTGCCCACCATGCGCCGCCTCCGTGCACTTCGCCTTGTCCCACAGTCAGCCGTTCGCGCGCAACCACTGCATCATATTTAGGTGACCGCCATTCGCCGCCATGCGACACGTATGATTATCCCACGGACAGCCGTTCGCGCGCGCCCACTGTAGCACTTCGAGTTGTCCGCCCCCCGCAGCCTCGGTGCACATTTCCTCGTCCCACGGTCAGCCGTTATCGTGCGCCCACTGCAGCACCTCCAGGTGCCCGTACCTCGCCGCCGATTCGCATGTATCCCCGTTTAACGGGCAACCGTTTGCGCGCTCCCTCTGCAGCATCGCGAGATGCCCGACGCATGCCGCACCTGAGCACGTCACCTCGTTCCACGGGCAGCCATTCGCGCGCAATACCTTCAACTCTTCGAAATGCCCACCCCTCGCCGCTGCGTGGCATAGGCATTCTTGACGCGACATAAGACCTTGCCGTAGCAGGCGCTGCACCGCGCTTAAACATCCACGCCTTCTGGATGCATTCTCATGAAGCTCTTTAAACCGAAGCCCCGTCGCCGCCACCGCGTCGCGCATCGCACGGCTCACCGCTGGCAGCCGTGCGAGATCTGCGGGATCTTCAGATCTGAGGATGTGAGTGACGACAAGGTGGTTGGGAAGGCCGGGGATGGCTTCGAGCGACCCTGCCTCCCTGAGCTTAAGCCTCGGTACCTCAATGTGGTTGGTCCCAGCCGGCAGGTTTCAATCTCATCCCTTCCCATATGCCCACCTCAGCACCTCGAAGTGTCCGCCATTTTCAGCGTTCTAGTACGTCGTCTCGTCCCAGGGGCAATCGAGATCGCGCAACCACTTGAGAACCTCGAGTTCCCCGTCCGCCGCAGCCGCCGCGCACATCCACACGCCCCACAGCGTGTCTTTCGCGTGCAATCACCCTATAATTGTGTTCATCTTCTCCGCGGACATCGCCATCTCGGTGTGTGCGCGCTCGTCGTTGTATGTCGTGGCTTCCGAGAAAAGCGTTACAACAGGGAAATTGTTGCAGTAAATATTTTCTCCAGCGTTTTACGTACACGTCTTTCGTCTCGTCCCATATCATTACGCGCCTGTGCTCGCGTCGTGAACAACCCGCCTTCCATGCGTCGCGCGACCGCTTTCGTGGTGGCCTTATCGCTCGTCCTCACCGTCGAAGCGGCCAGGCGCCAACCGCTTATGCCCGAACCACTCCTTCAGCAAAAATCGTCAGCCTCGAACTCGACGGAAACCACCGGGTGCGAAACGTGTTGCGGCGGCGGAAGCTGCGACGCCGCGTTCAAAGGCACGCCTGGCACGTGTTGCGGTGTGGTACTGGGCAAATCGTTCTGCTGCCCTTCTTCGGCTTCCACCTTCGGAGACGCGACGTGTATGCGCACGACGACCGACGGTGCCTTTCGGTGCCACTCTGTGACGAGAAGCAACATAGTACGACGCCGCGTCTCGCCCTGGTACTCACTCTTCTCGTTGTTCATCCCTGTAGCACTGTTCGCCGCGTGCTGCATGGCGTGCTTCCGCAAGCCTGCGCAACAGCAGCAAGTAGTGGTACCTTATGGCCAGACTAACCCGTACGGCGGACAGGCGTACGCGTACCCGCCCGGACAGTGTCCTCCAGGGTCGGCGCACTACCAAAACCAGCAAACCAGGGGATACGGCGCGTCGAACCTCGCCGGAGCCGGTGCGTCTATTCCGCCACAACCACAGCAACTGACGTTGCCGACTTCCGACCAACGCGTACCCTCGGCGCCGCCGTTTGCGCACGCGACGTATCCGACTGGATATCCGACCACGTAAGACGCTGACTTCGTTTCCGACATCAAAAATAAATCCCTCTCAGGCGGCACCGGTCTGCTCGGCGGGATGATGCTCGGCAGCATGTTCGGCGGCAACGGCGGGGCACGGGATTCCAAGTTCAACGCGGATAGTGGCGGGGATACGTTCGCCGCGGACGACGGGGGGGGCGGGGGATTTGACGCGGATAACTGAAACAGACGAGGCGTAGCGCGAGCGTTTGATTGAAAGACATTTTTAGAAAATCACTTCACGGGAACTAGAAACTGCCATTCCCGAATCTAGGCACCCCTTTCGGTTGTCGCTGTCACTCCAGCCTGCGCAGGCTCTGGAAGTTGCGTGCGGTGCATCTCACGCACGGCAGGACCCGCTTGCCGTCAGAGCCGCGGTGGTTAGTCGCGCTTGACCGCGCGATACGACCGCAACTCGCTTTCGGGCAATGGCTAACGTGCGGGCGGGTGATACCGAGCGGTACATGGAGAAGGCGAGGGAAGCGAGCCTCGGTACGCCTGACCCGCTTGAGTTGCGGATCAAGCACCCTCAAAACCGCGAGTACGCGTTGTTCTTCATGTACATGACTGATTCTGCTGTGAAGAGCAAAGGCCCGGATGCTCAGTGGCCCAAGTCACTGCAAAAGATCGTCGGTTCGATTTGTAAACTGCCAATGCGCGTGCGTAGTTTGGAGCACGCCAACGCTATTCACGGCGTCGGGCCGAAGACTTTGGAGCTGTTCCGGAAGTACCTGACGAAGTATCCCCCGGCTCCGCCCACGGATCAAGAGCTGCGACAAGACGAGCTCGTCGCTGAAGCTACGCGAGCCGCGAAGGATGCGGAGAAGGCGAGGAAAAAGGCAGAGCGAGACGCGAGAAAAGAAGCAAAGAAAAACGAAAAAGACAACGCGAACGGCACGCACAGAAACTCTCAAACAGAGACTCCAAACATCTCCCAGAAACGCAACCGATACCACCCACGAGGTGTTGATGACGATATCATCGCAATCGATTTGATGGATACACCGGAAGCGGGACACCAAAACCGAAACCAAAACCGACCGCCGTCGCCACCGCCGGCGAAGCGCGCTAAGAAAAAACTGGCGGCGCCTAAAAAGAAAACGCCGTCGCGATGGGAACCGGGTTACCGGACCGCGCCGTTTGCGCTTCTCGTGACGCTTCACAAGCTTTCGCTACAAGGGCAGATCACGGTCGACAAGAAGGCGCTTATGGACAAAGCGGAGGAGAGCGATTTATCAGCACAAGGGATCTACCCGAAGGGGAACGAGGAGGTGAGGTCGGCGGCGGGCGGCGCGCACGGGTACAGGGGTGACAAGGCGCAGTTCTCGTACAGCGGGTGGACGTGTTTCAACAAGCAGCTCACCAAGGCTCCGAAAGGGTGGCCTGCGCCGATGGTGATGACCTGGAGCAATCCGATCAACATCCGACTCACGGACGAGGGGACTATGCTGGGGTCGTGGCTCCACGCTGCGGCGGAGCAACGCAGGGATTGCCGATGCGGGCTCATGAGTGCCGAGGCGATCGCAGCGGCGAACAGAGAGAGGGAGGTTGTTTTGATGGGGGGTGATGGTGGTGGTGCGGAAGGAGGGGAGGGGAGGTTGGGAGGTGTTAGGGCTCCTGAACAAGCGGCTAGGGCTCCTAAACCCGCGGCTCCGAATCCCCATGACCCAGCAGCGGTTGCGCGCGCGGCAGGCGCGGCTAAGAAGGCGACGTTTGGAGACAACGTGCGCGCGGTAACGCCGTTCACAGAACGTACGCCGCATCATCCTGTTGACGAGGCGGCGCTTAGGCGCGAGCGCGCGCGGCAGGCGACGCTGGAGGAGATTGCGCGTGTCAGGGCGGCGGCGTGCGGGATGACGTACGTTCCTACTGGAGCTCCGGGAACGTCGAACTCCGCGAGTGGAACCGCGACCACCACGGCTGGTGAAAGAGCCGCCGCGGCTGCGGAGCGTCGTCGTCTCTCGGAACTCGCGATTGACGCGGCGGCGGAGCGACGACGAGCGGCAGAGAGGGAAACCGAAGCCCGGCGGGACTTGAACGCAAACGCGGGGGTCAACCGCGACGATATTCCGCCAACAGACCCAGTCCGAAGAATACCTCAACCTCCCACTCCCGATGATGACGAGGTCGTGATTCTCAGCGACGACGACGGCGCGCACCACGATAACCGTGGTTTCATTGACGATTTCGTCGCGCGACAGGGCAACAGAACACGAGAGCACCCGGCGATGTCAACCGTCGGAGATCGAAAGTTCCGCCTCCCCCCGTTCCCACGAGGCGTGACCTTCTCCCAGGTGTACGATGTGGTGCTGATCGTGGACAACCGCGAGCAGTTCGGCGGCGGACGCCAAAGGCCGGGGCAAACGCGCTCTGAGCACAGGGAAGAGGAGGTTCGGAGAATCGCGTCGACGCACGGCATTCTAGCCGAGGTTCGCCAACTGGAGTGCGGCGACGCCACCTGGGTGGCGCGACGCAAACCACACCACCCCGGAAGCAATGACGATTTCATCCTCGATTTTGTCGTCGAGCGCAAATCGCTTGACGACTTGAAAATCTCGATTCACGACGATCGGTACCGCGCGCAAAAGTTTTTCCTGAAGAAGAGCGGCGTGAGACACGTCGGATACCTGGTGGAGGGCGACATCGGAAAGTGGGGTACGAGCCCTGGCATATCCGAGCAGAGCGTGAAAGCCGTGGGGTCGGCCACCGTTCAGACAGAAATTTGGGACGGCTTTTCCGTTATAAGAACGGAGCACGTAAAGGAGACGTTCGATACGTATGCTAGGATGACGGTGGCGATGAGGGAGCTGTACGGGGGGTTACGGGAGAGCGACGGGATGAAGTTGGGTGATGGGGGTGTCAATGGGGGTGTTACAGGTACTGGTACCTCAAACGCCTCAGCCACCTCCTCACACCTCCCTATTCCTCTCACTACTTACAACGCCAACTTGACCAAAACAAAACGCAGCTTGAGCACGTTGCGAAACGTGTGGGGCTCGATGTTGATGAGTACGCCGGGGTTGGGTCCCGAAATCGCCCAAGCGGTTATTGATCGGTACCCGACGCCGTCGAGTTTGAACACCGCGTACTTACAGTGTGGGGCTGATAAGGAAAAGGCGGTTACATTATTACAGGGTTTATCTTTAACAGGAAACAGAACCGTCGGACCGCTGATCAGCAAGCGCGTGTTCGTAACCCTGTTTGGGCACGAACTGACGCCGCTGGCACAGAGAGGGGTAGGGTTGGTTTGATAGGCTTGATAAAGTTTAGGGGTATGTTTTGAATGACAATACGAGATACGAGACGATACCTTGCTACTATTATTATCTCCAAGCCCTTTCATTGTATGTAATTGTACCCTGGCCGCTCGTACCGCGGCATGCGCCTCGGCGAGTTTAAATACGCATCGATTCCCGGCCTTTGTTTCATCACTTCCAGCAACTTCCCCAAATTGGGCAAATCAAACCTTTCCGAGAAATCAGGCACGTGATCCTCCTCCGCGAGCTCAAGGAGCTCGCATAACAACGCCAGGTCGACGTAACTCGGTTCCTTTCTACTCAACAAATAGTTGCTTTCACTTTTTTCCAAAATCTCTTCAAACAAGCAAAGCGCGGACAAGCTTCGTTCCGCTACTGATAGAGTATTTACCCTTTTCGAGGCTCTGTAAGAAGTGCATTTAAGTCGAGTCAACCTTTCCGTGTCCGTTTTTTCCGCTTCGTCCGCCAACGCATCCGCCGAATACTTATCCCCCGCGTGCGTCGTTCCGTCGTTCCTGAACGTTGCAAAGTAAAACGCAAATAAGGAGTCTAACCGCGCTTCTTCCATGTCAGAATTGCCGGCGACGCCGCATTGCTTCGCAAGGAACCGGGTGATGGCGGTTTCCTGGCCGATTTTAAGAGGTGTGCCGTCTGGTAGTGCAAGGGTCTTGTCGTGGCTCACAAGCACAGGTAACTTCCCGAAATCGCCTCGGAAATCACCGGCAACCGCCGCGGGCTTGACTTCGTTTTGCCAGGTTTCAAAGCCAACAACGTCGAAATTGTAATGGCACCCCGCATCTTCTAATATCAAACGGCACACCTCCGCTCTGTTCCTCATCGGCATGTACGTCAGGGTGAACTTAGGCTCTGTCGATGCATCCAGTTCGGTGCCTCCGCCGGGAAGAGACGCACGGCGCTTTGTCGACCACAGGTCAACACTAGAGAACAGATGCTCGCGGTAGGATAGTGCCTCGCGTTCCTCGGGAACCGAAACTGTGGATGCAGATGAAGCCACGACTCGGGGACGGACGCGCGACGAGTGAGGACATGTCCAATCCCGAGAAACGCGCGATGATCCGCCGCGATGCCCGAAGCTGGACACGCCGGAAAGGCTCGACGACATCGCGCGCATCATTGCGCGCGTCGTGTCCGCGCGACGGCTTCTAGTTTCTCGATGTCATCACGTTCCCGAAATCACACGAAAATATAAACGAAAAAGTCTCGGAAACCACGACATCTGATGTGCTCGGCCGCGCGTTCCTGTCATTCGTGCGCGCGCGCGTGTCATCTTCGATGGCGACATCCACCTCCATGCGCGCGTTCGCGCCCACGTGTCCAACCCTCCAGTTTAGACGAGGGCGTGTCCCCCCTAAGTCAGCGTTTCATACGCTTTATCCAAACCTGATGACACCGAAAACGAAAACACGACCTTCCCGAAAAAAGATTCGCGGTTCCCTCACGGTTTCCTCTGCGTACGCCAAGACCTGGTCCAATCCCTCTGGTGCTGTTTTAACGCCCGTGGTGGAGAACATGATTTGGGCTGCGGAGCGAACTTTCACGTGGAACACAATAGACGTGGGCGGCAAGATGGGCGTGGTGAAGTTGGGTAACGGAGATTTGTGGATCCACAGTCCAGTTGACTTGGACGAAGACACGAAATCAGCAATCGACGCGATAGGCAAAGTCAAGCACATAGTCTCCCCCAACTACGAGCACGTCAAGTGGGCTGCACAGTGGAAGGAGGCGTACCCCGAGGCTATTCTTTATGGGTGTCCTGGGATGATGAATAAGTACCCAAAAATGCCATGGGACAGGGAAATAAACGAGGACGGCGATGATCAATTTGGGGACGAATTTTCCGTACTTTCCTTCGCTGAGCTCGAAAAAAACCCGGTCACGCAAACGCCCTTTTTCAACGAAGTTTTATTCGTCCATAAACCGTCCGGTGTTTTGCTCGTCACCGACATATTCTGGAACTACCCTGCTAGTGTTCCGACGAAAACTAAACTGTGGAAGTTCGGCATGGACTGGGTGTATAAGCCCTTTTACGAACAAGCGATGATTGTTGATAACGGCAAGTTTTCGGAAAAGGTTGACGAACTGTTGGCGTTGCGTTGGGACAAAATCTTACCCTGCCACGGAACATTCATAGACACAAACAGCAAGAGCATAATGAAAGAGTTCCTCACGATGTAGTGCGTAGTACTAATAGTAGGTAGTATTCATCATAACTAAAAACTAAGAATCCCTTAAATATGCGAGTACCCCATCGCCTTCGCGAGTTTCGTCTTATACTCCCTAATCGTCCCCGTCCACTTCGACACTTTCCGGTCTTCGCACACCCAAATCGTATCCGCCACCTGGTCGATCAACCGGAAGTCGTGCGACACCAAAACTACGCCTCCGTTGAACTTTATAATCGCGTTGGCAAGGCCGTCAATAGCGTCAACATCAAGGTGATTAGTGGGCTCATCTAGAAGTAACAAGTTAGGGTTGCGCATGTTGATCATGGCGAACACGATTCGCGATTTTTGTCCATCACTTAAACACCCGATTTTCGTGTTTTGCATCTTGGTATCGAGCCCGAACCTATCCAGCCACGCTCGCCAGAACTCGTCCGTTCTTTTGAAGGATGTCGAATTAGGATACGTGCTCTTGAAGAATCCAAACACGGTCTTTTCAGGATCCAACTGCTCCGCGCTGTGCTGGTTGTACCGCCCTATTAAAAGCGAGGGGTGGGGCTTAACGTCGCCCTTCGTGGGGCGCAGCTCACCGGCCATCAACTTCAACAGCGTCGACTTACCGCACCCGTTAGGACCCACTAACGCGATTCGCGAATCACAGTCTACGCCAATATCAAGGTTCTCGTACAAGTAATCAGTCTTCTCCCCGGAATATGCGAAACACACACTGTCAAAAGGCAAAACTGGACTCGGCAACTTGTCGCAATCGGGAAACTCAAACGTAAACGTGTTTTCCTTTAGTTTCGGTTTAGTAACCGCTTCTGATTTGATTTTAGTTAGAACTTTGTCTTTACTAGCGGCGCTTTTTGCTTTACCATTCGCATGATTAGCCTCGACGTAATCAGCCAACTTGGCCATGTCCGCTTGTTGCTTTTCATAAAGCTTCAACTGGATTTTTTCCTCCGCCTCGACTTGCGTACAGAACGTTTGGTAATTTCCCGAGTAGTACTTCAAGTCGAAATCGTGAAGCCACACGATTTTGTTGCACACCGTGTTGAGAAAATCCTGCGAGTGACTCACTACTAATAGACACTTCTTATAGTGGCTCAAGTGTTCCTCTAGCCACACACAAGCTTCGAGGTCTAAATGGTTAGTGGGCTCATCCAACAGCAACAAAGTGGGCGCGGCGAATAAAGCCTTCGCTAAACTAACGCGCATCCTCCAACCGCCGGACATGTCTTTCGTTTGCCGCTCCATGGGGACTGTTTTGTTACTGAAGCCCAAGCCGCTTAAAATCTTCCTCGCTTCAAACTCGAACGTATCAGGGTCAAGCTCCGCTAACCTGTCGTTAATAACCTCCAATCGTTCGTCCTCCACGCCACTTGTTTCTATGATTAAGTCCTGCGCTTGTTCTAGGCGTTTAATCTCATCAGTCACGTGGTCCACCACGGCTTCAACAGCGGTGCGATCCGTCGGTTCCGCCTCGGCGTGTAAATGATACAAATCCACGTGGTCGGGTACCGGGATCTCGCGTAGTGCGATGGCGTTTAGCACGTTCGTTTTGCCACTGCCGTTCTGGCCGATAAAGCCGTATCTCGTGCCTACATTTAACTCCAGCGTCGCGTCGTCAAGTAAGCACTGCCCCGCCACGGTGACACTGAATTTTTCAATCTTGGTGTCAGCGCTGCTCGGGTTACTCGCCAACACACCGGTCACCGCCCTTTGCTTGGCGAGCATCTGCTGGCTTGAGAGTAACTCGGGTTCTTTAGCGCCTGCTGTGGTGAGCTTTGCGATCGCATCGCTCAAGTCCTCTACACCGTCAGTTCCTTTGTCACCTGAACCTTCGTCATCGCCATCACCGCCGCCTTTGCCTTTCGATCCTCCCTTGCCACTCTTTTTCGCCGCCCTCTTGGCTTCCTTCTCCGCCGCCCTCGCAGCTTTCTGCGCTGCCTTATCCTCGGGCGTCAACGCAGACAGAAGCTCCCGTTCCTTGTTCTTCACCGGCTTGCCTGTCACCAGGTCGATCTCGGGGGCCATCCTTGTAGCGGAAAGCTCGGCGCGACCAGATGTGTCGACTAATTGAAAAAACCAAAACCAAAAACAAAAAACGCCGACTTCGAACTTGATTTTGAAACTGAGGGTGCCCTTTCGGCTCCTTGCCGACTTCCTTTCGGCTCCTCCGCTTTTAAAACGATGCCATTTCGCTTGAGTCGGTCGAGGAAAGAGTCAAACGTGTGGATTAACGCTTCTTGATTGGTCCGAACACGAATTTTTGCTTTTTGTCGTTCCAAGGCTGTCGGTGATTGCTCATCCCAAGACGCACTTCTGTATGCGCCGCGATGATGACCGAGGGGTTGAACGGCGGGATCGGCGGATACGCGGTGGGTGCGAAACGACCGCGCGAGGATGATGAGCAAAGAAACTCAGCGCCCGTGTCGCCGTTCGTCCTGACCCCGCCTTCGCGCGCCAAAAGTTCTCGAGATGTTCGACACGGAGACACTCGTCCCGAGGCGTTCAGAGGCGTTCAACAATCGGTCGAGCCGTCTCCACAGCACACGATACATGCTGAGACGTCGTGCGCCCCCCGGGGTTCATCCCGCTCGCCCGTCACATCGACGCCGAACACGCCGAGCGCGCCTTTGTTCGCCAGGCGCGCGCGCGCCTCGGTCGCCAGCCTCAGGGTTGGCACTCATCATCGGCGTGTGTGTCTCGACGAAGCGACACGCGCCTCGATCGAGTCGGAACAGATAAAACCTGTGAGCAGTGAAAAAAGTGAAAAAGAGGCGTTTTGTCGCGACGCAAAAGAAGCAGACACCCCACCGTCCCCTGTGTACCTTCCGAACTCGAAGATGCCCACGTGCGGATGGATGCAGCGGTGTTTCGGGTGCGGGTTGTGGACCGGCCAGGCCGCCATGTTGGGGCAGTTCGAAGTGTTCAGGTGCAACGCGTGCGCATGCGTGTTTCGCGAACGCGCGCGCGAGATGAATGAGAAAAACGAAAGTTCGGATTTGCGTGTGGGAAAATGCTCCGTGGAAGAAAATAATAGCACTTCAAACACGCAAGATCTCACCTCGATCGCATCGAAGCTCCGGGCATTTATACTCGCGCGTTTGCCGGACCGTGGACTGGAGCACTCAATAGCTCCACCATAGGTACCATAGATAAACTAGATTTTACCCGCCGCGAAACGACGG
>TARA_B110000977_G_scaffold140123_1_pt1 | contig 10513 bp, 7 predicted proteins | sample TARA_B110000977 | Tara Oceans TARA_B110000977 (sample SAMEA4397798) | marine metagenome | biome: Polar Biome; feature: [SRF] surface water layer (ENVO:00010504); material: water (ENVO:00002006), including particulate matter (ENVO:01000060) such as... | depth 5 m | reverse complement strand
TGTGGATCTACTGTGAGAACCGGTACTATCGATGCACTACCATATGTTGCCGCTGTTACGCTTGTATCATCTAAACTAATTGTTGGTGTTACACTTTCGCCTGTAACTATATCTGATGTTAAACCAGTTCCGCCTGTAATTGTAGCAACATAGTTACCCGTTGTATCAGTTCCAAGTGCAACTGCATTTTCTTGAACTGTAGTCGAAGCAATAGTTAGCGTTTGAGGTACTGAGCCGTCAAATGTTATATTACCAGATCCTGTTACATCACCTGTTAACTCAACTGTTATCCTTTCAGCATTGGTTAACTTGTCTGCTATAGATGCTGTGCCTGTGTAATTAGATTCAGAAAGCGTGTTGCCGCCTGTAAAAATTACTGACTTGTCTGCTGGCAGGGTAATGGATTCGCCAAAGCCTGTTTCGCCTGTTACTGTTAATCCACTGTTAACTGTTAAGTTACTTAAAGTAGTGTTACCTGTTACGGCAAGTGTGCTTGCTACTGCAAGATTTGCAGAAGTACTTACGTCTGCGGCTGTTAAGTTTAGGGTTGCTATGTTCCCGCTACTGCTAATTTCTGCATCGTTGCCGGAATATGTTAGTCTCAAGTTGCCGCCATTTAATGTATTAATCTGCAAGTAAGCAGTATCAACATCGCTGTCACTATTAATAACATAGCCGTTTGCTTCGTTAACCGTTTGTGTATCGCTTAAAAATACAATATCTCCGGTAACTTCCATCATTCCCGCAATAACAAGATTACCTGCTATTGTGCTGTTGCCTGTGCCGAAAACTGCTAGTTCTCCTGCAATACTGGATTGTCCAGTGCCGGAAGCAACTACTGTTCCTTCGGCAGTTATACCGCCTTTTACAAATAGATTGCCGTCTGGATTAAAATTCGTTTTGTTTGTCATATAGCTCGCCTAAAGTTCAACTTTATATGTTGTATTTATCTTTTTGAACAAAAACTCAAAAAAAAGCACCTCCCGAAGGAAGTGCTTTTAATTTATTCCTTTAAGTAAGACTTACTGGAATGCTACGTTTGACAATGTAATTGCGTCAACGTAATCTGCCGCGTTACCCAAAGATGAAGCAGTGTTAGTAAGTTCAATATAACCATATCTAGTCATGAACGAAACTACTGGTTCAAATGAGGTTGGATCCATAACTGGACCTGTGCTCATTAATGGGATGTAAGGACAATAGAACGCAGGAGCATCAGTTTCTGATGAACCTTTATATCCTACTAGTACCTTAGTACCGTCTGCCGCATAAGAATCAACAAACACTTTGATGGAACCGTTTAAAGTACCAGCAAGTTTAGTGTTAGTAGGTGCATCGAATGAACCTTCTGTTGTTCTAGCAAAAGTAGAAGTAGATGCTGACTGTAAAATAGTCAACGCTTCTGGACTAACTACGATGTAGTTACCAGCGCCACGTCTTGTTCTTGCCGCAATTCTGTTTGCCGCTCTGTTAATTTCAACAGCTAATAAAGCATGTCTGTCACCAACGTAAGTTGGCTTGTAGTCAGTGCTGATAGCGTTAAAGTTTAACGTAGTACCTGCGCCAGCAAGAGTTCTTAGTGAACCGATAATTTCTTGGTCGATTTCAACTACGATTTCTTGTGCTAGTGCCTGCATAATCTCTGCTTCAACATCTAAACCATGCATAGCTTCGGCATCTTGAGCTGACTCAAAAGTCCATCTTGCACTTAAACGTCTAGTTTTAGCTTCAACAGTTTGCTTCAAGATTTGAATGCTCATTTTATTACCAGCAGTACCTTCTGCAGAAGCAGTGGCGTCTGGGTTGCCTGAGTATTGGTTTGCAATCTTGAATGGGCTTAATGCTTCATCACCTGGGTTAGTACCCGCAGTGTTGTCCGCATATCTCACTCTTAATGTGTGAATTTGCCCTACTGGGCCAGTCATTGGCTGTACGCCAACTAGTTCGTTTGCGATCACGGAAGGCATAACCCTTCTGATCAAAGGTAACATAACCTTGTTTAATGTAGCAATATTGCCAGCCTGTGTAGCTCCACCTGAAGCTGATTCCTGAAGATGTCTCTTAGTGTTTTCAAGGACCACATCTAGTGAACTTTTACGTGAACCACTTAAACCCTCAAGTAGTGCATCCTTAGTTGCTGACCAATTGCTCTCAAATAATTCTGCCATTTCTTATCTCCTAATTTGAAAGTCCGGCTAATTTACGGATTTCGTCGATTTCGACTATTCCTTGTACATCTTCAGCTGAAGGCTGTACGCTTTTATTACCAGTGTGTTCTTGTCTCACTGATTCTGTCAATGGTTTACGATCTTCTTTAAGTGTGCTTTCGCCGTCTAAAACACTAGGAAGATACTTATTAAACTGCTTCTCTAAATTTTCAGTTTTTACACTTTCAAGAAGGTCCACCATTATCTCTTTCTTTCCTTTAGCTAAAGGTCTAAGTAACTCATCCATTTGCTCCTTACGAGCATATCTGTCTTCTGATACTCTAAGTTTGCTTTCTGCAATAGCAGATCTCTTAGCTTTCGCTTCGATTACTGTATTACTTTCTGCTAACTGTTTTGTCACTTCAGCGATCTCTTTCTGCAAATCTTTTACTGCTGAGTTTTCGTTCAAGTAACTTGATCTATACTCATTAGCGAATGATTCGAATATTCTACGACCGAAATCGTTCTCTCTTGCGGCTGTGATATCATCTCTAAACGTTGCAACATTCTCTTTTACGATCTTGTTGACAACAGCTTCCACCTTGTCAGCGGCACGTTTAATGAAGTCCGATTTGGATTCAGCAAGTTGTTTTTTGCCTTCTCTAACCATTTTCACTTTCTGTTCAACTAAAGCCTGCTTATCCGCATGGAACTCTTTGAGTTCACTGCTTAACTGCTCAACTACAAAATCGTCAAGTTTAGTAACATGTGATTGAACGTTAGTTCTATCTGTTCTTAACTCTTTAACTTCTTTTGCAAGTTGCTCAGCGATAAACTTCTCTAATTTAACAGCATGTTCGCTAACAGCCTTTTTGTAAGTAACTATTTCTTTAGCAACTGTTTGCTTATCTTCAGCAAGTTCAAGCATTTCTGCTTCAACTCTTTCTTTGATAAATCCATCAACTGCTTCAACAATTAAGCCTTTGTCATGCTCATATCTTTGAGCAAACTCTTCTCTTAATTCTGCTGTTAGTTCCTCACGGGCTTCGGCAAGACGACTTTCCCAGGCCTCAACGATACTTGTACGAACTTCTTCGTTCATATCGCTAGACTCGATAAGGTCTTTAAAGTTTACTGCCATAGTAGTCTCCTACCTCAATTTTAATTCGTTAATAAAATTAACGATTTGTTTACTTAGATGCATTGCGGCATCTGGGGTTTTATTATGTGTATAGTCTTCTGCAATAGTGTGTATCATACTACCACCTTTCATGTTAAACAAAGACTCATAAATGGTCTTTGGATACGCATCCGGGGCACTTGGTTGGGCGACTATATCTACAGTAATGATATCAAAATCGGAAACTTTACCGCTTTCGTTAACATTACCACTCCCTCTACTGGATACACCTAGTTTTGCGCCTGCTTTTAATAATGCTCTTGCAATGTTGCCCATTGGTGTATCAATTATCTTAAGTTTACCTAAACCATTAGAGCCATCACATGACATTTCTGTAATGATATGACTTACTCGGTCTAAGTTTATTTGTAACTCTTCTGGGTGATCTAACTCTCCCATCACAGTTTCGCCTGTACTTAATCTACTAGTGACGTTCTCAACAGCACGTTGAATCTCATTCTTCGGATATACTCTTCCATTTTGATTTTTTACGTCACCCTGGATGAACAGTCCTTGCATGAATAAGTCCTTACCATCGTTCGACTCAAGTAATTGAATCTTACTTTGTTCTGAACTCATGTATTCGTATAATTTACGCACTGTCAAAAACTCCTAATATTAAAAAGCATTATGCCTTGTTTTGCTCAACGTTAATGTTGTCAGTAGTTGGGTTAACTTTAGCGCCTGCGCCTTTGTTACCTTCGCCACCGTCTGTAGACTTAACTGGGCTTCCGCCGCCGTTTGGTCCTTTTACTGTTGTGCGTTTTGGCTGCTTGCTGAATGGAGATTCACCTTCGCCTGCATCGCCACCTTTTGGTGCCGCTACTGCGTCTTGAAGTTTAGTTGCTTCTTCGACAACTTCGTCATCGTCTTCTTCAACTTCTTCGTCTAAATCATATTCAACTGATTCTTCTTCCATTTCTGGTTCCATTCCCATGTCGCCCATAGGCTCCATTTCTTCATCACCTTCAATTTCTTCGTCGCCTGATTCGTCGCCTGAAAGTAATTTTTCAAATTCAGCTCTAAGGTCTTCTAGTTCAGATTCAAGTTCGTCGACTTTGTCTTCTAACTCTTCCTCTTCGCCTTCAGGTTCGCCTTCTAGTTCGCCTTCATCTTCATATTCCATTTCACCAACTTCGTCTGATTCAATTTCGTCATCTGCTTCTTCAACATCTGATATAAAATCTTGTTCAGGATCTGATTGATCTATTGTTTCGTCAACTGCTTCTTCCTCAGTCTCGTCTTCGCCTTCATCTACTTCTTCGTCCAATATACGTTCGTACTCTTGACGAGCAGTTTCAACGACATATTCGTGAAGTAGCTCTTCGGCACGCTCGTTATCTTCCGCAAGTAGGAATTCTAAGACCTGTTCTAATTTACTGCGTTCTGACATTATGAGCTCCTAATAATATTAAAAAAGTTTTCATTTAAATAACTATGCATAATCATTGAAAGACTATACATAATATAATGTATGTTTACTTATTAAAAGATGTGTTTTTGTGAACAAAGACGGCTTTTTTGAGCCATTTTTGCAATTGATGTGAATGTTCTGTAGTTTTTGTATATACTTTTATTTAGCCAAATCATACTTATTTACATGTGATATAACTTTGTAGGCAAAGTCCATATGGCATTCTACTGGCAGGTGGTTGTCCATATGCTGGCCCGGGCTATTTTCATAACTACCGTAAACTTCATTCTCTAACCATAAAGATTCTGCGATACCCGAGTACAACAACTCGTCTGATGACAGTACTTCCCATGCTATGCTGTTCTCTGGATTCTCTGTACTAGGCTTGTCTGTTTGTAGGTATAAGTCTTCAGCCCAGTCAAATGTATTAGGGCAAAAGATAAATTTAACACCCTTCTTTTTTAGTTTTAAGCAGGAGCCAAGCAATATCATTTGTTGTTTGTATCTTTCTAAATCAGCGTCAAAGAAGTATAAAAACCATTTTTTCATTGCTTCATATGACTTTGGTGTAAATGCATCTTCATATCTAGGATGGAAGTGTGCTTCACCGAACTTCTTCTGCATGTCCTCACCAAATATTGTAGAATAGCTATCTACCACAATAGTAGGGTCGTATCCGTTATTGTAGCCCGGAGCATGTATGTCTCTAAACTTCTCACCAAACAACATGTTGAACTGCACATTGTCCCAACTCGCTTTAGGATTAAATCTGCGTTTACTGTTTAGTTTAAGTTCTGTTCTTGTTACTGTGGTAGCATTGATTAATACTAAGTCGGGCATTGGGCCCATTTTACCATCTAGGATGTAATCTATTTGAAGTGCTATGCCTGGGTTACTACATGCAGGCTTTCCCATATTGATGTATTCGGCATTGTAATAGTCTGCGACTAACTTACCAAATTCTACATCAGGATAATCTATATCTCGGCTGGACCAACTACAGCCTACAACGGCTAATTTCATTTATAGGGCCATGCCGTCAGATTCAGACTGTTTTGCATACATAATAGATGCAAACTCTGCTTGCTCAATATTCTCTTTTTTCTTTAACTCTCTATACTTTCTTAACTTGTTTAAAGAGTCCAAAGTAAGTTTAGTTTTACGAGTATCATCAAAGTCTCGTTGTACTGACCTATCCGCTTCCGGATTATAAAATTCAGTTAATTTCATTATAGTTCCCCTGGAGTTCCAGCTGGCATAACATCAACATCTGGAGTGTCTACATCTAACGCTGGATCCGGAATATCATCGACAGGTGCATCAATGTCTAAGTCTGCACTTGGACCAGGTCTAACACCTACGTTCCGTAATCCTACATCTTCTGTGCCAGCATTCGTAGTGCTATACTTGTTCTCTTGTTTCCAGTAGTGCTCGTTCTCTTTCATTTCTTCTTCAGAAAGACCTAAGTACTTCTTCAACTTGAACTGCTGACTTAAATATGGTACTGCTTCTAAACCTGTAAACAGTTGAGCTCGCTGTGTATCTAAGTCTAGTTCTCTGTAACTACTAAAGTTCTGCGGATCTGTAAACTCTAATGAGAACGTGCTGTTATCAAGCTCAATGCCTTTGTAAGTTAGATACATTTTAAATTCTCTATCTAAATTTCTAATAATCTGTCTTTGTAAACGCTGACAATACTTTGCAAACTGGTGCTCTTGTATATATGCTACACCTACTTTGCCATCGTTGTATTGTGCTGTGCCATCGTCCGGGCCTGTAGGCAAATAACTGCTTGGTATTCTAAGTCCTCTTAACAGTTTATTGTTGAAGTATTTTAAGTCATCAATCTCACCCAGGTTTGTACCACCAGGTAATGTGTCAACTTTCGAACCTCTGCCGTCTGCCGTTTGAGCAAAGAAGTAATCTTCTAACATGCTCATTGGGTTGTACGCCGCATCTGCAACATTTTGTCCGTCTTTATTCTTGTTAGGTACACGCTTTTGTTGTACTTCATACTTAACTTTTTCTAAGTACTGCTGTGCTTTATGTGGAGGCATATTACCTACATCGATAAAGAACACACGTCTTTCAGGTGCTCTGTGTACACGATAAATGATAATACTGTCTTCTAGCAATTCTTTTTGCTTGAATACTTTAAACACTGGTTCTAAAACGCTAATACCGAAAGGCCAGTTATGATCCATGCCTTCTGTTAAACTTAATTGTACAACGTGTGTTGCATCAACTGGCAGTCCTTGGCTTGCGCCTTGACCCGAATCGTTTCGTCCTGCACTAACACCGATGTTGCCGCCTGCTAACATTCCGCCGCCTGCGCCATATGGCCTAGAGTGTAGTGCCGCGGCTGATGTTGCCGCTAGTTGTTCGAAGTTTGCTTCTAAGTTTTTAACAAAGTAAGTTTCAATTTTCTTGCCTTTACTCTCGTTAACAACAACCTTCTCAATATTTGCTGGATCAGTCCAGTATAGTTTGTATGTCTCAGGATCTCTAATCATAAACTGGTCGCCGTACTTTAAAGTACTTCGCACCATTTTAAAAGCCCTGCGGCTAAAGTCATTTAGGTTGTTCCACTGATCTAGTGTTTTACTTAAAATTTTCATTTCAGTTTCGCTAGGGTCTTCAGTAAATCTAAACTTAAACGGAGTTTTAGTTGTATCGTCCTCTTGCGTGGAAAATTCTGCAAGAATGTCTAATGCCGCATTGATCTCCAGGTCATTATCCATTTGATCGTACTGCATGTATCGCATCAACCTATTAGGACTGCCAGCATAAACTTCTGGAAGCCAACTGCTGTACCTAGAGTGGGTTGCACTATATCCATCGGTATTAGAACCTGTAACGTTTACAGGTAATCCACCGTTTGAACTGTTAAAATATTTTCGCCAAGTAGCCATAGAATCCTCTTTATATGTGTATATTTATCACTTCTTGGGAATAATGTCAACCAAAGCGGAAAGGTTTTTATTAAACCTCTAGTTCGCCGGTTAGTCGGTTGCCTGTTTTGAGCAACCTGTTGTTAGCTGTTGTTAGCCTGACTAGTTCTTGAAGCAGTTCTGTTTCGGTCATGCCAGCGCCTGGGCCGCCTGCCATTGCATCTTTATCAGTTTCTGTTTTAGCAGGTGCTGGTGTTTTTGTTATAGGATCCATTACTTCTGCAACTGCCTGTGCTGTAGTAGGAACGTCTTCTGCAATAACACCTGTTCTTTCTTGCATCTTGTACATGTCAATTTGTGATTGTAAGAGTCCTGTAACCCGTTGCATTTCCGTTGCCGCAACACCTAGTTCATTACTTTGCATTTTTTTAACATCAAGGTCAATACCTGCCGCTCCTAACTCAGGCAGGCGAGTTAACATTTGTTCGTGAGCACTTTCTCCGGAGCCATAACTCATCTTGCCGGATGACATGGATATTTTGTCCATTAGCCCTTGAAGGCCTATGCCGAGACCACCAAAGTCGCCTTGGAGTTTATCACGTGCGTGACTTTTAACTGAGGATTTTTGATCATCCTCTTGGATCTCTTCTTTGCTAGGACCGATCAATCTCATTGCACCCATTTTTAGCATGTCTCCCATGCTAATCTCTGACATGGCGGCCGCCATGTCCTCTATACTGTCAGCGATATCCGTAAATCCAGTCGCTATATAGTCGAATTCTATATTATCTAGTGCCGCGGTAAGTTGTTCTGTGCTTGTTGCGAACATTGACATACTCTCGGAGTGCGTAGTTAATGTATTAAATGGTGCAAAAGGGTCGTTACCCATTAGTAAAAGACTCAACGATAAATCGTTCATTTGTTCAACAAACGGTTCAGTGTACATAGAAATAACAGCTAAGTTAGTACCAAATTCTTGTAGTCTGTCACTTGATGTTAGTAACAAATCAAATGCGAATGCTGTTGATAAAAGAGGCGTTATATCTAAATTAGATAATTCGCCAATGAATACTTTAAGTTTGTCAACTGGACTGTCTGCTCCAAACAGAGAACCAATGCCGTCTTTAATACTGCTCATTAATGAGCCGCCGCTCATAGCACTCATGCCCTCACCTAATGATTTTAATGCTGGGCCTGCCAACGCTAAGTTTTTCATATCAGTAAAGTTAAACATCATTGTAGCTAGTGCCATTTTTTCAATGGCAGGGGCCACTAATGCCCCAATCAACATGAACGGTAGTAGTGGGGCCATTAGTGCCATTGCGGCACCTACTGCTAATACTCCGCCAGCCGCAGATGTTAGTCCGCCTCCGTCAACTTCTGCAAGGTTAGCCATACCGGTTACAAACTGATCTAGTGGTCCAGTTACCATTGACATTCCTACGCCGAAGATGCCAAGTGCTACGCCCAATGCCGCGATTGCAAAAGACCCTGCTATTATAAATGGTGATGCAAAACTGAGTATTGCCGCCGCGGCACCTAAAGTAACAAGTCCTGCCGCTAATACACCAATAGTTCCAAGGCCGACGTCTTTCATTAAGTTAAGACCGAATGCTAATGGTATAACTGCGGCTCCTAACAAGACTATTGCCGCGGCGCCCTGTATCATTCCTATAGAACCTTTACCTAATACTTGCGCCAATGCGGCTAAGCCGCCTAACGCCAATGTGCCTTTAACTATTGATGAAAAGTCAACATCGTTAAATTGTTTAAGTCCTACACCTGCTATACCAACTGACGCACCCAACAATGCAATAGCCGCCGCACCTTTAAGAACTTTGTTATCGCCGAATTTTTTAACTGCATCTGCTATTGTTTGTAAGAAGCCGCCGCCTTTGCCCATCGGCATTGCGGCTTTGTCTGCATTGTCTGACGCACCTTTTAACATGCCTGATACTTTGCCGCCCATGCCACTTACTTTGTCACTCAATCCTTTTGGCACAAGTGATTTTGCTTTTGCACCTAAACTAGACACCAGGCCGCCGGCTTTTGCCACGCCTTTGCCTACAACATCAGGTGCACCACCTTTTGTAAGTTTGCCCATCATGCCGGCTGCAAAGCCGGCTATTTTTTGTGCTACCTTCTTTCCACCGCTGAACAGCATGGAACCGTATTTTGATGCATATTCGCCTATCTTTGATGCTACACCTTTTGCTTTAGATCCGGAGTACGTCAATTTTGCATAGTTAATTGCATTGTTAAGCACATTCTTACTTGATTTACCTGCACTTCCGAACAATTGTTTAGAATAGTCAAGTGCATTTTTAGTCATGCTACCAGAGACACCTTTACCTGAAAACATATTTTTTGTGTATTGCAGTGCATTTTTGGCGACAGCTATTGCTGGGCCTCCTTTTTTAGCAAACATAGTCTTTGTATATTCAAGGGCATTTTTGGCCATAGCCATTGCTGGGCCTTTGTGTTTTGCAAACATGCCTTTGGCAAAAGTTAATATTCGAGGTCCTAGTATAGTTTTTGCATAGTGTGTAGCCCATGTTAGACCAAGCCATACACCCACAAAGGTTACTAAACCTTTAAATAATAATCCAGTGGCTTTACCTATAAGACCATCAATCATTCCACCAAAGTCGAAACCTTCTTCTGATTTAAATTGTGCAAAAAAGCCTGCTACTGATTTACCAATGTCTACTATAAATCCAACAAAGCTCTTAACAGCAGGGACCATACTCTTAACCATGCCGCCTGCATCCATTGCCGAGCCTGCTAGATCATCTACACCCATTCCGAAGAGTTCGAATATATCGCTCATGCCTTCTTCAATAACTTTCATTATTTCGGGATCTGCAAACAAACTGTAGAA
>TARA_B110000977_G_scaffold5027_1_pt1 | contig 10518 bp, 7 predicted proteins | sample TARA_B110000977 | Tara Oceans TARA_B110000977 (sample SAMEA4397798) | marine metagenome | biome: Polar Biome; feature: [SRF] surface water layer (ENVO:00010504); material: water (ENVO:00002006), including particulate matter (ENVO:01000060) such as... | depth 5 m | reverse complement strand
CACCCGCGCCGCCGGATATTACCCTGAACCTAACTTACCCGCCGTCGCCGCCGCCGCCGATGTTTCAAGTGTGGCAGCCGTGCGACGACCCCGTTCCGCCGCCTGAACCCGATATCGCGTTGCTGGGTATATTCGACTACACGGACATCACGCAGCAGATGTACACATCGTTGATCGTCCTAGCCTTGATATCTTTATGCTGCCGGAACCGGGTGAAGCGGTTTTTGAAAGCGCAGAGGCACGCGCGGCGAAAGAAAGTAACCTTCGAACAGGAAGTTAAGCGGCATTTAAACTTGATGAAAGTCAAAGCTGTTTTCGACGACATGGAGCAGAGGCACAAAGCGGAGACTGGGGAGTACGACAGCGACGACAGCGCGTACTACCGGTTCAAAGTCTTGGGCATTCGGGAAAGTAAAAAAGATAAAGACAAAAGCGCGCGGGAAGAAAGGGCGCTTCAAAAGGCTATGAAGAATTTACGCCGCAAACGGCGGAAAAGACGAGTCAAGTGGGGCGAATATCTCGAAGTCAAGTACAAACTGTGGCGAGGCAGAGTATTGTTTCTGGTACGGGTTGGATTCATGGTTAAAAACGGTTTGGTTTCCGTGTGTAGAAGACGCTCCAAAAATGACTCCGACTCTGAGTCTGACAAAGACGGCGACAGCGACTCCGACGAAGACGCGAAAAAGAATGCAAACGACGACGAGATTTCGTCCTCGTCCGACGACGGCGATGGCGAGGAGGGCGACGCCGTTGCCGGTGACACTTCCGAGTTTCAAGAGATGTTCCACCTCACTGGACAGAGCGAGTGGGAGGAAAGAATAATGAGCTTAATCGACATCGACGGCAACGGGAACATCGACTTCCGGGAGTTCACGGTTGGCATGGGGATTTTGGGGACGGCGCCCGATCCTTATTTAGTGCGGTTCGATCCCCCGAACACGAGGAAGGTGAAAACGATGGAGGACCCTGACTTTGAGACGCACGGACAGCTGTTGAAATTCTGTGCCCAATCCCCCCGGTTCCAGGATTTCGTGTTCCAAATGCTGGACGTCGGCGGGTGTGGTTTCGTTTTGAAATCGGAAATCATCTCAGTGGTGGACCGGTTCGCGCGGTACGTGGAGGGAGTGGTTTTGAAGGAACTGAGGCACGACTTGAAGGTGGAGCGAAGGCGGAGGAGGAATGTGTTGTCAGTCGCAGCAAGGGAAGCGGTGGAACGTGTTTTGCTTGAACAGGAGAACTTGAAGCTCGCGGTGGATGACGACTCAGATTCCTCATCGGACGAAAGCTTCGCGTCGTCCTACAACTCGTACGACTCGAGTTACGGGTCGTACTCCAGTTCGGATTCCGGGTACACCAACAGCACGAACATGAACACAGGCACGGACGGTGGCGGCTCAACTGCGGCTTCGTCTGAGATCCAGGAACAACACGAAAACGTCCTCGCGGAGGAGAAGGAACGGTTTATCAACCAGCAGGTTCAGCAAACGTTACAAGCCGCGATTGACGAGGAGAAGGAGGCGCGGTTTTTTTCAAAGGAGTACCAGACGTATAAGCCTCCTTTGGATGTTGACGGTTTGAACACCTATCGAAACCGAAGCGCTTCCGATGAGCTGGATGACTTGATGCGGTGGCACGCTGAGGAAACTGCTAAAAAATTACAGATCGAGAAGGACAATAAAGGGGTTGGATATATCTCAGAAGAAGAGCACGTTCCATCCGCGGCTGAGGTTCGTTTAGCGGCGATTGAGCGCCGCCGGGTAAAAATCGCAAACGTCCGCGCGTTGGTCGCTAAAGCCGCGAAGACGTTACGCAACGACTTCCCCGATACCCTCGACCCGACTACGTTTCGGCGGTTCACGGCGCTAGTCCCGGAGCCGTTCGCCCCAGCGTTCGAGCTGTTCAGAACGTTCGAGCACTTCCTGCAACCCGCGGCGTACGTTTTGAAGTCGGTACCGGCGCTGGCGCTGGACGCCAAACGCGCGCGGCTCTCGGCGCAGCAGTGGCGAAAAGAACAGAACCCGGAGTGGTTCTTCAGCGTCCCAGAAAGTGAGAGAAGGCTAGATGGAGACGACAACAACAAAAACAAGGACATGAAGCAGCTGATCAAGAAACAAATCGCGGACGACGTGAACGTGGAGCTGGGGTTGGGGAACAAACGGCGCGAGAAACCGAGGGATGACAGAGATCCTGACGTACTGACCGAGTTAGCGGGACTCGGATTGGCGTCGAATAAAGAGAGATTAAAAAAGGTTGTCGCCGTGACACGAATGCAGAGGGACTCTTTCAACTTCACAGGAGGCTCCAACGCGTACCGAGGCCAGGCGAAAGGGGTGCTTCGCGACTTTGCGGATAAGCGGCGCACAGGAAGTTCGAAATTAGGCGGCCGGGACGACAAACCCGCGGCGGCGGACGTGGAGGACGCGTCGGCGAGTGTTTCCGTGCGACTGGACGGGGCTGAAAGGTTGCGGTCGAGACGTCGATTGGGACCTCGTGCACTCGGCAGAGGCCACACCGTTCAATTGTCCGTGCAGATGCGGATACGGGACTTGGCACACCTGGCGCGTAGCGTACCCGGCGACGCCGCGTTTGCGCTTTCGGAAGTTTCGTTGCGAGCGCGGCGCGTGGCGCTGAGAATGTTGGCGCCCCGCGACGCCGCGCTTGTTTTGAACGCCATGGATTCTGATACGCGCGAATTGGCGATGAAGGGCTTGGACCCCGAAACCATGCGAATCGCGGAGGAAGCGATGCAGAGTGTGCTTCCTGTAGAGGTCTCAGCACCTGACAAACGCGTGGCTCTCGGCGATGTTGACGTCAACGTCTCGAACGATAACGTCGAGACTTACCAGCCTTACTCAAACGCCTCGCCGAGTAAATTCACCTCGTTCGCGGCGCAAGACAGCGCACGCACAGCTCATCAACACCTCGATGAGGAGACGTACGTGTACATGGGAGACGTTGAGGGTGGGGGGGGTTGGGAACAAGAAACCAACGGGCCCGCTCAAGGGAGCGACGAGTTCGTGTGAAATTAGATTATGAATAGAAAACTAGTGCCTCGTGGTTAGCTGGGGATAAAAATTTTATCCACAAATTTATCCCCAAATATCCCCACGATTAACTCAAAGAATGACGGTCTATCTCATCAGATAATTGGCTATTACCTGCTCCCTCGCGTGCGTTGCGCCGTTTGTGGCGCCGCTCTGCCACTCTCTCCAGTATCTCTACACTATTTTCCGGCGCGGATGCCCGCTGTTGGTTCCCGACATGTACTTCGAAGCATGCTCGACCAGAGTTCGGGCCGCAGACACCTTTACCGAAGCACGCGCACGTCCATTCCGTCTTTGCTTTTTTTTTGTGCACCTCCCAACAAACATGACATGCCTTCCGCTTGTCCCCATCACGCCGTCCATACTCATCCACTATCTTCACTAACTCACATATTCTGTCCGCATAATGTACTTGAGTGCGGGCGGGTGCGCTCTGCGGTCGCTGCGACCCTGCTGACCTTCCCGTGTGATGCAGAGGCGGTGGCGGCATCTGAGAAGGCGTTTCGTTTGTTGCAGAAATATTTCCATCATCCCATTCATTGTCAACAAGCTGCTTTGCTAATATGGCAGCGAAGGTTACTGTCTTCTTACTCGCCTCATCCAGTCGCGGCTTCAACATCTTGAACATCAGTAATGCGTCTACGGTGCATATACCTACAAGAGTGGTGAAGAGGCGAAACCAACAAGTTTGCGTAGGCCACTTCTTCTCGAGTTCAAGAATTCCCTGCCGATGATGATTGTGCACGTCAATGGCGTTGCTACCCTTAAAGTACATGGATGCCAACTTCGGTCGCGGAAGATCTCGCTCGGCCGCATTTCTATTGTCATCCGTCCAATGCTGTGCGTGCGGGTCGTTCGGGTCGGATAGCGTCGAGCATGCACCGCGCGTCATAATAAAGTAAAGATTAGATTCGCGGTTTTGCTTCCAGCCAACTGCAACGAGGTCAACGCCATCCACGGTCGCTGTCAGCACCACTTGTGTGCCAGTAGCCTTACCCGCCAAAACCGTTTTTACGTAGGCTTTCGGATAACGAGCCCTTCAAATTTTTAAAACGCCCACGTAATGGTCATTCCAGTGCGCGGTGGCGGCACCTACTCCGCCTTCGTCATGTGCATCGCTCATTTCGTTTTCCAAAACGTTTGCGTTTTCGTGTTGCATCACAGGCTTCCGCCGCGCAACCTCCAGTGCTGTCCCTACATTCGTGAACCACGAATCCCCAATAATTACACGTTTGTAGTCTAACGGGACTGGTCGGAGCTCCGAAACCAAACTGGCGACGCATGAAGTCGCCGGGGCCAACCTATTTCCACTCCGCGCACGGATTGAATACATGGCGGATTTCCCCTCCTGAATTTCGAGCGCCAACATGATGCCGCTCTGTGCGTCAGCCACATTCTTAAACTCTGTACCCAGCGGCTCAGGTTTCCACATCACGATCGATATGTGTGGTAGCCCGCCCTGCTTCGTACGTCTAGGACGCCAAGCGGACGTCGACTCGTCGAGAACAGCCATGGGTACCGGACGCAGCAATGCACGGCGCTTTGCGTTGAAACGCTCAACACCACCCCGCATCCTCCACCAGTCATCCGTGTCTGCAGCCTCGTTTTTATACATGGTTGCCGGCACATGTTTGCGTATCTCCTTGAAACGCGTCTGTGCCATATATTTCCGGAAGTCTGGCACCGATAAGGTGTCGTAATTCGGTGCCCAAAAGCGTGCGCCATGCTCCGTAATTTGCACGGCACCAAGGAAGAGCCCAAACCAAATTCCCAATTCACGCTGCGTGACTTGTTTCCAGCGAGGTTCGACTGCCACCGCCGCCTGATTGATGGCAGTCACCATCTCAGGGATGCTCATCCACAACATGTGCGTGAAAGCGTCGATCTCGCTTGCGACAGAGATGCCCGGTGCGAACACGTCGTGATGAGATGATTGAAAAAGATCAGCACTCACCTCGCCAAGATCACCAACCCATTCACGCACAGTCCATGTCTCGTCATTCACTTCAATAATCTCACCTGCAAGGAGTTTAATTGCGGCCTGGTCGCCCCACAGTCTCTGGTCTGGAGCGGCCTCGGGACCAGGTCCCTGGACATCGTCGTTGCCCCCTTCGTCACCGGCATTAATTAGCACTGTGGTTGCCTCCAACCGAGATATTTTCGGAATCGGAATCCTCGACTTCCCTGTCATCACCCTCCTCCTCTGGCGCATCTTCGGGTTGCTGAGACGGCCCAGCTCCCGCAGGACGGCGTATATGTGATAATGCGTGGCGCCCAGTACCATCTTCGTGGAGCTTCAGCCTCTGTGGCCCTGTCGTATCGCCCACCAAACGGGCACCATCGTCCCATCTGACATTAAACCGCCCCGGTTCGTTCGCCACGGCGCCGATGAGCGTACCCTAGATCCGCCGTTTTTTCCGTCGTTGGAGGCCCGGTTGGGGAGGGTCGTTCTCATAGGGATGTGATTGCGACACGCGTGCCCCAGGATGCCACACCTGGAGAGGCATTGTGCACGTTGTTGTGAGGTGCAAGGAGCTCATCTACTTGGAAAGATGGCGGGAGATCCTAGGAAAAGAGCGGGAAGCGTGCGCGTTCAAAAGCCTTATCAACTTCATGTGCAGACCGATCACTTGAGCCTATTACAAATTATCCCCATGAGTCATTTTGACCGGAGCGGTCTTTCAAAGACTGGGGATAAATGGGGATATTTATCCCCATTTATCCCCATTTATCCCAAAATAACCACGAGGCAAGCTAGAATAGAAAACCGAGAGAACGTTCTCTTCTTCCGAGGTGCTTCGATTCTTCCTGGGTTGCTTTTCCTCGGAAGCAGCCTCGGAGGTCCCGAGATGTCCTCGTGTGTCCTCGTGTCCTCGTATCACGCGCTCGCGCACGAAAAGAAAAGATCCACGTCGATTAAGCCCTCCGTTCGAAACGTGGAGGTCACTCTCACGCGCGTCATCGGTCGTCACCCTCGACGCCTCTTCGCGCTTCGACCGGCTGCTTCCCGTCGTCTTTCTTTGCTCCAGATATGCCACGCCGACGCCCCACCAACGCTGCGCGCTCTACGCGCACGCTTGTTCTACCCCTCGCCGCAGTCCTCTCAGTTCTCTCCGCGGTTTCCCCGGCGGCCGCTGTTCCCACGCGTGCGCTTCTTGACCATAACGAGGGTTGGTTCAGGACGCAGCTTACAGGCGGAGCGCACAACGCCCTGGACCCAAGCCGCCCTATCGAGGACCAAGTCACCGCTACGACGTGTCTCCCCACCGACCAGTTCGTGCGCGTATCTCCATCCGGCAAAACCTTCGAACTGAACGGAAAGCCATTCATCTTCGCCGGGTGGAACCAGTGGGAAGTGCTGGAAGCAGCGAGCGACGCGCCGGCGCCGTTCCGGCACCTTCCACTTCCGGGACGGGAACACATCGTGCGGCAGATGAACGAAGCTGTTTCCGTTGGCCTCAAGGTAATGCGCATGTGGGCGCACACCATCACCGCGGGGCACGCGATGCAACCCGAACCTGGTGTGTTTGACGAGTCAATACTCCAGGGCTTGGACTTTGTGTTACACGAAGCGAGCAAAAGAGGCTTGAAAATTATCCTCGCGCTCGCCGACAACTGGTACCCGGTCGGCGGGGTTGATAGCTACGTGGCGTTTTCTGAAACGGCCACGAAACACACCGATTTCTTCACCGATACACGTGCGATTGAATTGTTCCTGGACACGCACAAGGTGTTATCAAACAGGGTAAACACGTTCAGCGGAGTGCAGTACAAAAACGACCCCACAATCATGGCGTGGAACTTGGCGAACGAAGCGCGGTGTCAAAATTGTGATTCGCAGGTGATGCAGACGTGGATCGAACGCACGTGTGCTGCGTTCAAACAGAACGCGCCGAACCACTTGGTGGGCATCGGCACGGAGGGTTTCTATGGACCTGAAAGCGGGCAGTTATCCGCCAACCCCGGGTTAGGTGGAAGCACCTGGGCATCCAGAGAAGGGCAAGACTTTCTGCGCAACGCGAACACGCCATGCGTCGACTTCGTGGGCGTGCACGTATGGCCCGACGACTGGAACTTCGCCGGCGTTGACTTTCAAAAGAAGTTCATCAAGGAGAGGATTGCGAGTGTGGCGAATATGCTGCCTTCCGGACCCAAGCCGTTCATCTTAGAGGAGTTTGGGAAGACGGTGTACCCTGATGAGACTGATGAAGTAATTCTTAACGCAAACGGCGGGCGAACCACCCCGACGCGCGTCGAGTATTTCAAAGCCGGGTACGAAGTCTCGGAAGCTGCTGCGAATTCTCAGGAGTTGTCAGGCACCTTGTTCTGGCACTGGTACGACCGAGGCGTGGGGCCGGGGAAGTACGGCGTGCAGTCGCACGATGACGTGTTTTCAGTGATTGTAAAGCACGCCGATGCGATGAATGAAATCGGAGGCGTGCCGAACGAGTGTGCGATTTGAGAATGAAGTTTTTGAGAAAAACTTTCGCTCTATGTAAATCTCCCCACAGAGCAATTAGTCACATAGAAAAAATCACATTGTAATTTACCTCTTTATGAGACTAAAAGAGTTATGCGTTTATCATTTCTGTTGGGAGCGTTTTCCCGAAAAATGCGGAAGGGGTAAAAGTTCGCGACACGAAGATGTTGGTTGACTCACGCGTCTCGTGTCGTGGCATTCACGCGCGCGCCCCCGCAGTGCGCCCGCGTACAGGGTACGTTCGTTCGTGTATCGGCGACGTCACCCTTCCGTGCCTTTCCAAGTTCAAGGGTTCCTTGTACGGGCGACATGGACGCCGGCGTGGCGCACATGATGCCTCCCCCATCTCCCCCGGCTGCGCCCCCCCCCGCGAGTTTGGCGAGCACCGCGCCTGATTCAATCTCCAGCCTCACGGAGCAGGCCACGCAAGAGCTGAACGTGAAGCGGGAGCAGTTAAAGCTGGCGATGATGGAGCTGGACTTGGCGGAGCGACGAGAGAAGATCGCGACCGCACAGGCGGAACGGGCGCTGGCGATAAAGGAACGCGAGCTCGAGCTTGCGGAACGCGAGCGGAAGCTAAATCCGTTACCGCCCCCTCCCGAGCCGTTCGTCCCGCCGCCTGTGGAACCACCCGCACCCGGCCCTAACTTGCGGCAAAGCTCAGAGATGGGCGTCAGCATACCACCCGCGAACGACATGACGCAACGCACGAAGAAACGCTTAGTGATGTCTTCGGAGCTGCACGCGGGGAGCGATCCCCGAGAGCAATCTGCGCCGTACGTGCGTGCGCCTTCGGTGAGGGACGAGAACCGCGCGGAGAACGCGCCGGCGGAGCCCACCGGGAAGGCACCCTCGGTGGTTGGTGATGGGAAGGAGAACGGGGTGCAGGCTGATGCTGTCGCGCCTGGTGATGGTTATACCGGGCACGACGTGGGCCGAAACCAGGACATAAACGTACGTCTGAACCGCATGCATCAGCACAAGGACCATCTGAAGGAGGAGTATTTATCAAAGTTGGACGAGCTGGATAAACAAATGGCGGAAGCCGCGATTGCTCAACATAAACGGGAAATCCTCGCCGAGAAAGTAGCGGAACAAGCCGTGCGTGATGCGAAGATGACCCGGGTGACGCAGCTGGCGAACTTGATCGCGGCGAGTCTCGAGATGGTGAAAAAGTCCGGCGACGCGTTGGACCACGTCGTCCTCAAATTAGTGGACCACCTTGAACAAGAGACGGCGGAGGAGATGGCGCTGGATGACCCGTCGCTGAACCCGCTAGACCCCCCAGCGGACGAGAACGAAGACTTGCAATCCGTGAAGACGCAGACGTTGCAGCAGAAACTTATGAGTTTGATGACTAGTACTCCTACTACCGAACAGTTAGAAGAAGCGGTGGGGATGATCGAGGGGCTGAAGCCGAAGGGGGAGTGGGACACGATGGCCAGCTTGGGTGCGAACCTGTCGTCCCTGCAGAACTTCATGTCCGAGATGGACGGGAAAGCCACGGAGGAGGAAGAGGCGCTGGCGATTGCCAACGCGGTGCTCGCGGCGGAGGGGAAGGAAGAAGAGGAAGGAGGTGCTGAAGGGGAAGGGGAGGCGGCGCCCGCGGCGGATGCGCCCGCGTCAGAGGCACCACCCGCGGAGGATGCGGCGGATGAGGATGCCGAGCCCGCGGAGCTCCCCGTCCCCCCCGAGCTCGCGGACAAGCTGAACACGTTACGCGGGAAGAAGAAGTACCTCGAGGAGATTCGCGAGTTGGAGTTGCAAGTAAGGGCGTTGCAGGAACAAGCCGCGGCTGGGTTCCCACCAGAGGTGGAACCGCCGGAGGTGTTCCCGGAAGGCGAGGAGGGAGAAGACGAAGCCGCCGCCGAGCCTGTCGTGGAGCCGGCGTAAGACGTGATTGGAGATGATTTATGAACCGCGTATAATACATATGTCTCTATGCGCACTCTAACAGTAACACTCTAATAGTAACACTCTAAGCAGGTGTTACACACAGCCAGGCGTGGTTTTCGCTCATTTCAATTTCAGCCTCATCCGTCGTCTCATTGATCTCGTTTAAATCAACGTACCGCGTCTTGTCAAACTCCAGGCCTCTTCTCACCAACGACCGGAACGGGTTAATTTCAGCGCGCCATGCGAAGGTAACTTGTGATGATGCGGAAGATTTCGTAACGCTTTCATCCTCTGAAAACCGGAAATACCCGCCCATGTTTTCAAGCGCGTCTTCGTCGTTTTCCGCTTCGTCGGCTGAGTACGCGGTGAACACAATCGGCGCCTTCAATTTACCCAATACAATTTCCAGACTCCGGCCCCACTCACGTTGTGAATACCCCCATATCCCCGCGTTGTACGCTAAGCATAGATCAGGCTCGAATGCATGTGAACCGTCACTTAAATCGTCACTTAACTCGTGGAACAGACCAGAGCGGTAGGCCGTTTTAATCGCGATTGCGTCGCCGGTGTTTTCTTTTTCTTTTCTCAACTGCTTCGCCTGGTGCCACGCCGGCCACGGCTTCACGTCCGTCGCCACACTCACGTTGGGGCCCACGCACAGGAGCTCGATTTCCTGTATGCTACGCATCACGCGGCTCCAGGGTGTTGCGGACTCGCCGGTGGATGCGTTGTCACTCACCCTCCACGCACCGCAATCCTCCCCCAACCCGCGGAACACCACGTTCGTCCCCTCCGGCGACACCCCTTCCCTGCGGTCCGCGCCCAGAATCAACAAACGAAGCACGCCGGGACAACGCGGCCGCAGCTCCAGCCGGTGCAATGCCCCGAGCGCGGTGTACGCCCGCGAATGCCGGTGCGTAAACCCGACGTCACTCGAACCGGGGGACGACATCACAAAACCGCACGTGGCTGTGGCGAATGATTGCGCCAACGCCCCGACGCTCCGACGCTTTTATGGCTTTTGCCCGCCGACATGTCTACGCTTTTAAGGAAAACAAACAAAAAAGTGAAACAGTTGGCCCTTTCACGGAAATTTTG
>TARA_B110000977_G_scaffold187341_1_pt1 | contig 10542 bp, 6 predicted proteins | sample TARA_B110000977 | Tara Oceans TARA_B110000977 (sample SAMEA4397798) | marine metagenome | biome: Polar Biome; feature: [SRF] surface water layer (ENVO:00010504); material: water (ENVO:00002006), including particulate matter (ENVO:01000060) such as... | depth 5 m | reverse complement strand
AAGTGACGTCATTAGTGTCTCTTATTGAAGTGTCCGGTACCATTGAATCGGAACACTGAATCGGAGCTGATGAAACGCGTCCGCAAGATGGAAATGATCCTTAATCGGCCGGGATACACGATTGCACCTAAAGCCTAGAAAGAAAACAAGACCCTCATTTCGGGGTCTTGTTCTATACTATCAGGATGTTCTATTTTTCCTGCCCGGACAGGCCTCAATCGCGGGCTTCAATCTTGAGAAACAGCCCTCCGAATTTGGGTCTGGAAGGCTATTTTAAAGGCCTCATTGCGAGCGTTGGCTTGTTTTTGGATTTGGGGTTCGGGCATAGATGTTATTTCGATATCATGGCCGAGTAAAGCCAGCGCGTCACGAATATAGGGCAAGGGCTCACCGGTAAACTCTTCGTAATAGAATGTCTTGCTGGGCAGCTCCATCACCTCGACCAACAGCTGAATGGCCACATTTTGCTGAGCGATGCGTTCGAGATAAAATGCCACGTCCGGAAATTTAAACTGCGCCTCTTGCTGAGTCCCCTTAGTGGCGCTTGACCATTTTCCGGTCTGGGAGGCAATGGTCATCGACACAGCCTGCTCGACGAGATTGCGACGCTGTACGTGAAATACCACAGTTCCAGGGAACATTGCCGGAATATTCCAGCGATAGAGCATGGCAATCTGTTGGGCACTGGCCTTGATGCCGTAAAATCTCCCAGTATCGATGATCTGCTCAGCCTTCAGCCGAAAGAAGGAATCATAGGAGTTGCAGTCGGTATTTTTGTTCTCCTCGGTGACTTCTTCTTGATTGGTCGCCTCAAATAAACCGCCGATTACGCGTGTATTACGCAGGTGGCTGGCGAATAAGTTCGAGCCGCAACGGTTGGTGAAGGCCAGAATAACCATCGGCTTATCGAACAGGGGGGTATCAGCGTCGTAGCACACCCTCCCGTTAAAGTGTGCTTTGATTTTATTTTCGTGCTCACCGGGTTTTAATATGTAGTCAACTGAGTTCATGGTTTTAGCGTCCTAAAAAGATTCAAGCTTGTAATTTGCCATCGTGCATACTCGGAGCTTATTCCACAGAGATCCTGCCTTTAACTATTGGAAATCGTTTTGTTCCGGGCAAAACCGTCTCAAAGAAAAGGGCTGCTTTCAGGGTATCGCCAGTGATAGCTCAAGCAAGCGGGTTATGGTTACCTCGTTTCATACGGCTTGAAAGCCACGGTGCTGCGGGTTACTAATGGTATCGGTATGCGCCAGCAGCCATTCAAAAAATGACCCTTCCCCGGTGACATAGGGGGCGGGAAAAGCTTCCCGTAAATCCTGACGGGTACGGTACATTTCGCGAACCGGTTTCGGAATTTTCTCGCCGTTGTCAAAAATGCCATAATACCACCAGCCTTGGGGGATATCATCCGAACTGTAGGTGGTGATCTGCTGACGATACCACCACCATAATTCATAAATCTCTATATTACCTTTGGCATATCTTTGGGTCATGGTGTCGCCCACTGGACCCAGCTTGGTAAAATGGTAGAACCGCAAAGGCCGGTCATTGATCAGCGCTCTGCCCTCGGTGTCGTAATGCATCACGCGCTGGCTCAGGTTCCAGCTTGCCACGTTGTAACCGGGATCGCGCAACACCAGAACCCGGTCAAAGAAACAGGGCACCAGATTGCACCATTTCTGATCGACAAACACTCCGATATCGAGGCGGTCATGGCACCAGTCGCGCAGCCGATCGGTCCACCATTGGGCAAACCGGCGGCCCTCGCCATCATCGGCGACCGCGATAAAGCCGAGATTAAAAATCCCGTAATCCAGCGAGGAGATTTCATTGTCGCGCAGGGCGGTGGGGTGATCGGCATCATCGGGGTCGGTCTGGTGCGGGGTCAGGACGATCGAATAATCGTCAAGATGGTTGATCACATCAGTCATCGGGTTGAATAGGGCTATATCGGGATCGAAATACATGACCTTGTCACAGGTTGGATCATTCAGGACATGCAGCATGGCCTGACCTTTGACGGCGGTGCAGGCCTCGACGATGTCATGGCCAAACAGCCATTGGTCGGTGTCCTCGCCAAACAGATCCTCAGCGCTCAGAACATGGTCGTAATCCTCTTTGCCCAGATCAAAGGTAAAACCCGCAGGTTCCTTGTCTGTCAGCACCAGCCAGATAGTCCAGTCGGGGTGCTGGCGGCGCAGCGACGAGGCCAGAACTCGGGCGCGGTTGAGATAACTGTAGGAACAGCTGGTATAGGCGTGGACACTCATTTTTCTGACCTTTTATTCATGGCCTGCGGGGCGGTGTCTTCCCATCCGATTACCTCGTAACACAACTTGTTTAGCTGATGGGTAACCTGTTTGGAACGCCTCACCGTGCGCAGAGTTTTCACCATGCTTTCGACGCGGCCGTCGGTGAAAAACGCCTCTAGGTCAGCTTCATCCTTAAGCACCGCGCCACAGCTCAACCGTTGTACGCTGGCGGCAACATTGCCCGAAATCGGATTGGTAATGACGTACGCCGCCCCGGCCAGCGCCTCGTAGGTCGACAGCGAGAAGGTTTCCGGCCAGCTTGCCCAATGCAGCACCAGATCGACCTGGTTGTCGGCCACCGCCGCGATCATCGCATTGGCATCATCGGCGGTGACATGCACCGGTACATGTTCGAACCCGCTACAGTTTGGGGCCTCCGTGCCGAAATATACAAAGCGATAGCGCGGATCATCGGCGTGAAGGTGCACCAGTTTCTCGAACATATTCCAGCCCTTGTGCGAGGCCGGCGTGCCAAGAAACGCCAGGGTAATAACATCCTGCTCTTGTGGGGCCACAGCGGTGCGTTTTTCCCAATCCAGATCGACATGGGGCACTACCTCTATAGAGGCTGCCTTGAGTGAGGAATGACCTTCCCAGAATTCTTTGGTGACAGTGGAGGGGGCCAGAAGATGCACTTTGATCGTATCAAAGAAGGTTTTCATCCGCGCCAGATGGCTTTGGCGTTCCACGCCGAAGCGGCACAGAGTGCAGGCATTGGAATCGGGTTGCGGCGCGGCGCAATAGCTGACCTCGTTGCGTTGCAGGGTGTAGCTTGGACAGATCGTAAAAAAATCATGCAGCCACAGCCAGCAATCTTCCTTGCCTGCTGCCTGTATGAGCTCGGCGATCCGTTCGGTCAGGTGCCCCAGCAGCTGATGGATGACGATCTGCATATCTCCCATCGCCACGCCAACCGCAAGTATAAGATCCGACATCCGGCATTTCCCCATGTCCTGACCATCCAGAACCAGCACCACAATGGAATCCGGCTCGTCTTTTATATGGGCAAGCCGGGGCAACGATTGCCAGGGGTGAATATTAAGGTAAACGGCACCAAATCGCGGTGCCAGGAGCTCTTCACGATATGCACAAAGCTGCACGCCGCCGGGCACCTCACGGTAATGGTCATGGCCGATCGACAAGACCAGACGGGAATGCTCAGCTGCGCAGGCCTCATTGAGCATGGCTTCCAGTTGGTCGGCATTCAGCAGATCGCCGGGGCCAGTATTGTTCAGCCATTGGCGGGTGGCCACCTCGAGCGGTTCGGTGTTGCGCAAACGTTCTACCTTGTAGCCGCCGGGGTGCTGGGCGGCGCGGCCTTCGTGCTGGCCAGAAACGATATAATGCCAGAACGGGTTGATCCCCTGTTCTGCAATATCGGGGTTGACATCAAGGTAGAACGTGGTCGAGAAGGCCGGGCTGGGATCAAGCCCGCCTCTCCACCCATATTGCAGATAATGTTGCAACGGATCGATACCAGCGGCGGCAACATCGGGGTGGCGCGCCAGATAAAATGCAGTGTCGAATTCTGCGCGCAGGATTTCAATATCATTTCCGATCGAATCGGGCGGATATTTGGGCGCTTCTTGTGCTGCAGATTGCCCCATGGATTTATCTGCGATTTTATTGTCGGCTCCCCCAGAGAGGAGCTGTGCTGGGTGGGCATTGCGGCCCTCTTTTTTGCCCGCCACGATGTAATGCCAATACGGGTTTATACCCGTTTCGGCAATATCAGCATTGCCCTGGAGGTAGAACGTAGTCGAAAAATCCGGGGTGGGATCAAGCCCTGCACGCCAGCCATCGAAAAAATAATGGGCCACCGGATCAGTGCCCCTTTTAGCGACATCCGGAGCTTGTTTATTATAAAAGTCGATATCGAAATGATAGCGGATCTGTTCAATTTCGGCAGTATGGGCGGGGTCAGACGAGACCAATACTATCTGCGCCAGCCGGCCCTCAGCCTTGCCATGAACGATGAAATGGGCAAACGGATTGACACCGCTTTCGGCGACGTCGGGATTCGATTGCAGGTAGAATTTGGTGGAAAAACTGGCGCTCGGGTCGCGCAGTTCACGCCAACCAGAGAGACAGTAATGAGTGAGCGGATCATAGTCGCTTTCGGCAGCATCGGGATTGCCCGCCAGATAAAACGCAGTGTCAAACTCTGCGCGCAGGGCTTCAACATCATTCTTAACCCATTCGGGCAGATCTTTGGGGGCTTCTTGTGTTGCGGATTTGCCCCTGGATTCATCTCTCACTGCAACCACCTCTATGTATTGCCGTAATCCCCAGCACGCGCTTCCGAGGGCAGATGTATACTGAATTCATTAATCAATCCTTTCGACTATCGCATGTCTGAATATATCACATATCTTCTGGTTTCCAGAGATGAATCTCACAGCAGCACGGCTATTCGGCCCATCTCATATTGCAGAAGATTGGCGCTTGACCATGGCCTGCTTTCTCCCGCGGATCGATACGAACAAGGGTATTGATCCCTCCCGTACCCGCCGTGCTATTATCCTCGACATGTGATGGACGGTAGCAAAGCTATTCTTCAGCCCGAGCAGCAACCTTCACATTAGTTGGAATCCGGCATTCATAAATCGTTGAATGTATCGATACAAAATGGCGAAAGGTTTCTCGGGTAAAATAATGTCTTTTTAAAGCAGTGTGTGTCGGAATAATAGATCTATTTCGCAAGGGCGTACTATGATCTCTTTAAGTGCCAAGGAGAAAAAAATGGAACAGCCGCAAGGACTTGAATCGAGCAAGGGTGCTGAAGAAGAAATTCTTCGCGGAGATATCGGATATGTAGGTGCGGGAATACTAACAGGGTGGGCTGCGTCATCTGTTAGCGAAGAGCCATTAACTGTAAACGTAATCTGCAACGGAAGAGTCGTCGGAATAGGTAAAGCTGACCGATATAGAAAAGATCTTGAAAGGGCAGATATTCACAAGGGGTTTCATGGTTTCAGTATTGAACTGGAAGACATTTTTGCCGACCAGAATGACTTCCACTTTTCTTTATATCATGCGGAATCTCTACAACCTGTTAAACATTCCAAATTTTCAGTGACCGCAAAAAGGTTCGATGGCTATATGGGATCTATAAGGTATTCCCATGGGCAGATTAAAACTGTCCTTCACTCTAAAAGGAGCCTCAAAGACGTCAGTCTTGTCGTCTATTCAGGTGAGTCATTAGTCAGCACTCACATCGTTTCCGAAGATGTAAAAACAAAAAGTATAGTTATCACCCTGCCGAATAGTCTCTTGGATGGTTCAGAAAAATTACTGAAATTTGGATTAAAGGGCTTTCCCAACCTGTTGGGAATGGAAATCATTAGGTGCGAGCCTATTCAAACGCTGTGGGGTTGGCCAGACAAAAGTTATAGAAAGCCCGGGTTTTTATCCTTGCCTAAGCAAGCTAGTTGTAGATACGAGACACTCGAGTACCATATCGATGCGATAAGCAATAATGGAAGCGCGCTGACGATACAAGAGGTACATAAACTGCACAATGTGTTGTTGGAGTCATACGAGAATCGAAAAATATTTCCGCCGTTCAATCTTCCGTTAGAGAGCAATCCAAAGGTAAGTATTATTGTTCCGGCACACAACAAATTCGAACTGACATACCATTGTCTCGCGTCCATCGCGTTCGCATATAATGAGACCAGCTATGAAGTTCTATTGGCAGATGACTTTTCTTCCGACGAAACAAGTCATGCGGAGGATTTGATCGGCAACCTAGTGATTTCAAGAAATGTGGAAAATTTAGGGTTTTTGCGAAACTGTAATAGTGCATCAGGGTTGGCCAGAGGTGAGTATATGGTTCTACTCAACAATGACACCGAGGTCACGTCTTTCTGGTTAGATGAGTTAGTCGCCGTCTTGGAGGGTGATCCACGATGCGGTATGGCTGGTGCAAAACTGTTTAACCGAGACGGCAGTTTACAGGAAGCCGGAGGCATTGTATGGGGCAACGGTGAGCCGGGAAATGTAGGCCGCGGTAGCAATCCAGCAGCACCGGAGTTCAATTATGTGAGAGGTGCTGATTACCTGAGTGGGGCGGCAATATGTATTCGACAGGCTGTTTGGGAGCAGGTTGGCGGTTTTAGTGAAGAGTTCTCACCGTGCTATTTTGAGGATACCGATCTAGCGTTCAAAGTTAGAGATGCTGGTTATAAGACAATTTATACACCATTTTCGCAGGTGATACATTTTGAGGGTCAAAGCCACGGGACGGACGTGACCAAAGGTTTAAAGAAGTACCAAGTAATTAACCAAAGTACATTTGCGGAGAAATGGTTTAGGTCATTTAGCGATAACGGTGTTTCCAGCCCTGCTAATATGATGCTTGAGAGGGATCGAAATATTGCCTATAGAGTCCTTGTTCTAGACGCTCATACACCGCGACCCAATACGGAAGCAGGGGCTTATGCCGCAATTAAAGAAATGAAAATGCTGCAGGCTTTGGGTTGTAAAATTACGTTTGCACCTCAATATATGCCACACTGTGGCGATAGCACGGCTATATTACAGAGGATGGGCGTTGAGGTTCTATACCCTCCTTTCTACACTTCACTAATTGATGTGCTGAATAAGAGATTGGCTGAAATGGATGCGGTTTACATTACCCGTTATTCAGTTGCTGAAAAATATATCGATATGATACGAGAAAATAGCACTGCTAAAGTTATCTTTAACAATGCAGATCTTCATTTCTTGAGGGAGATACGCTCGGCGCTTTCAAAAAATGCAGATCAGGAGACACTGGATAGGGCGCTGGCAACCAGGGACGCTGAGCTAACAGTCTGTGGCAAATCAGACGCAATTCTGAGTTATACGAGTGCCGAGCATGCTGTTATCACTTCGCATATATTGGAAGTAGATAAGCTCCATATAACGCCGTGGGTTTTGGAAGAGAAAAGCAAAGGTGGCTCTTTTCTGGAGCGGGAAGGTATAGCATTTTTGGGAAGCTTTGGTCATCTGCCCAATCGGGAAGCTGTTGCGTATCTGTTAGATGAGATTATGCCACTGCTTTCCGCCACTAATCCCGATATTAGCGTGAGTATTTACGGTAGCAATATGCCTGATGAGTATGCCGACTATGATAGCGAGAATGTGCAAATCATTGGGTTCGTTGAGAATCTGGATGAGATCTTCCATAAACACAGGATATTCGTCGCTCCGCTATTATCCGGTGCTGGTATAAAGGGTAAAGTTTTGGAGGCAATGGCTTACGGAGTTCCCTGTATTGTTTCAGAGATTGCTGCGGAAGGTACCGGTTTGACTCATGGCGTCAGTGCCTTAATAGCAGATGATCCCCATGACTGGGCAAACGCGATTGGACAATTGTACGGTGATGAAGCGCTTTGGAATCGATTTGTAGAGAACGCGAGTATAATTGCTACAGGAAAATACTCGTTTGAACATGGCGTATCTGAGTTCAGGAAGATATTGGCGAGTGTAGGATTGTATTGTTAGTGAAGGTTTTGAAACAGCCGATTGACCGTAACCGCTACCTGCTCTGATCCAATCCAGGGGAGGGAGCCACAAGCATGCGAAAGAGGCAAGAACCGCGTTGCTCGTCGCTTGCCTAGCCGGTTCTCTTTGATTTTCTCAACTGCGGAGGCGCAACCCGAGAAGACCCAATGCAGCAATCAGCAGAGGTAAGGTTGCAGGCGTGGGCACGACAGCTGACGGCGGTGGCGAGCTGAGCAAGTCAACCGCAAGGTTGTTTCTGTGGTTAGGCTGCCCATAATTAACCCGCGCATAATGCATGCTATTGGCCAGTCCCTACTGCGTGAACTTCAGCACCAGCTGTTGATAGTTCCATGGCGTTGACTCAGAAAATTGCTGTTGCAAGGCATCACTAGTAACGGTGGAAGGACGATTGGCATCCACCTTTTGGACGACAACATGAGCCGCATTAAATACCCAGGTACTGCCGTTCATCATAAAGCTCTCGTCAAATCCATCAGAGGCAAATATGAACAAGTCTTGGACCTTACTACCAACGATTTGGTTATCCCCCACGCTTGCCCATCCGGTGCTGATGGTTTCATTGATATCACCACCCGTAATGGAGAAGCTACGCAAACTGTCACAATAAAAAGCAACGGAAGGGCTTGGGTCGACGTCTGTTGCCGCTTCATTGAATATGACGCTTCCAGTAAACAAGGTGCCGAGATTGAACGGAGCATCGTTGTCAGCGGCGACATCTGCTGCCAAATCTCCGTTGACAGCGTCATCCAAGCCCCTAAAAGGGCTTAGAGCGCCAGAGAAAGTGCTAACCAGACTGGCATTTGCTTGCTATTACTTACTAAGTATAATCTCGCGTCCTGAATCGCAATTGCGGGTTTTTCTAGCCCAATATGCCCTATTTCCAGTACCCCCCTATTGCTTTACGTCAATCTGCACAATAACCTTCTGGGATTCTGGTGACGCTCAATTCGCCTATAAAATGCACTCTGGATGGATAACAACATGGCTGACAGTTCTGTTGAACACCAGCGCAGCAGCGAACGCTTTGCTCTGCTCGTCTTGGGAATGCACCGCAGTGGTACATCCGCCGTCACCAGGGTGGTCAGCCTCTTGGGCGCGGATCTGCCAAAGAACCTCATGTCGCCGCGTCCTGGAGAAAACGAGCCCGGATTCTGGGAATCGTGGGATTTATACGACCTGCAAGAGGAACTGCTTGCATCCGGAGGCAGTAGTTGGGACGACTGGCGCCCATTCAATCCGAACTGGCTTGACTCCTCCGCCTCAGGTCCCATTATCAATCGTATCGTTGAGTATCTACAGAATGATTTCGATCAATCGCCTCTTTTCGTGGTCAAGGACCCCCGTAACTGTCGTCTCATGCCTTTATGGCGCCAAATTTTGGATGATCTGGGTGCTGTTCCCCGTGTACTATTGCCAGTTCGTAATCCACTGGAAGTTGCCGAGTCCCTTAGTAAGCGCAATGGTATAAGTTTGTCCAGAGCCTACATCATCTGGTTGCGTCATGTGCTGGATGCAGAGCAAAATTCGCGCGACATCCCACGCCTGATTTTCGATTATGATCATTTATTGCAGGACTGGAGGGCATTCGCTTCACAAGCTTCCCAGGCACTGGGTATAACCTGGCCGGCATACTCTGCACAGACCGCAGCAGAAATAGACGAATTTCTCTGCTCCAGTCACAGACATCACACCTACGGCGAGACTCAATTACTCACCCATCCCTCTGTCTCAGAATGGGTTAAGAGTTCCTACCGTGCTCTTAACATGCTGATGGAAGACCCGGAATCTAAAAAGGCCTTTCGTCTTCTCGATAAAATTCGTGTTGATTTTGGTCGAGCTGGAAATATCTTTAGCGACATTATGGCGTCGGAAGAAATTATTGCTAAGCAATTACAGTCTCAACTAGTGAGCAGCGAAAATAGTTGCAAGACACAACTGACGAAAATCAGCGAGATCGAGAGTCGAGCAACCCAGCTGCAAGAAGAAAAGAGCTCGTTAAAATCCCGCTGTGCCGTTCTGCAGCCTGAATTGAAGTCCGCACAGGCCGCTTTCTGTCGAAAGTCGGCTGAATCCTTTAGACTGCAGTCTGAACTGGAGGCCTCTCAGGCCGCTCTCCGTGAAAAGTCCGCTGAAGCCAATAGCCTGCAGTCTGAACTGGAAGCCTCTCAGGCCGCTCTCCGTGAAAAGTCCGCTGAAGCCATCAGCGTGCAGCTAGAACTAGCTGATTCGAAAGACCGTCAAAAGAAAGATCGGTGACACACCTAGTGTCATCTGACCAAGTTAATTTGGCAGAACCCTAGACCGGTATCAAAGCAGAGCCATTAGCCGCGTCGAAATAACGCTTCGATATGAGCTTCATGGGAAGCATCGTCTAAAAAAATGCGCTGGCAAGTACCTTGTATGTGTGCGTTAGTCACCACGTGGTTCGCTTTCTTTGATATGCACAGGACCGATCAACCCTCCTGAGACTCTGGCGCTAGTGTCGACCAGGTCCGGGGCATTCGAGCCGGGCTCGTTGTTTTCGATTGGATGTGCCAGTCGGTTTTTTCGCGGCGGCCTTAACGTGACCTCCAGCCAATTGTCTCCCGGTTTCAGTCCCTCTGTCAGGTTAATGATGCAGAGTGGTAGCAGCGCTGCACCCAACAGATTGGCATTGGGACGCACGGTCGCGGCACCGAATAGCTGGCCCAGTTCAAGCTGGAAACGATGTCCCTTT
>TARA_B110000977_G_scaffold186713_1_pt1 | contig 10544 bp, 9 predicted proteins | sample TARA_B110000977 | Tara Oceans TARA_B110000977 (sample SAMEA4397798) | marine metagenome | biome: Polar Biome; feature: [SRF] surface water layer (ENVO:00010504); material: water (ENVO:00002006), including particulate matter (ENVO:01000060) such as... | depth 5 m | reverse complement strand
GCCACGACAAAAGCAATTCTCTATAGTGCTATTTCAAAGAAAAATGTGTCCAAGTATAGTGTTTTATTCTTGATTGGAATTTTGTTTTTAATATTGGTTTCATTACCTATCAAATTTTGGATGTTCAGCATGGGAATTGGTTTAGTGGGAACCCCACCGCCACAGTTGTCATACCGATTAACTGGCGTTCTATTCTATACATTTAATTATATGGTACCTATCATGATTGGTTATTTATATATCAAAACAAAGAAGAGTTCCCTGTTATTAGCATCGATTGTATCTATTTATGCAGTAATGATTGGTCTTCTTTCGGTGTCAAAAGGTGTGGTTTTACTTATAACTGCACCTATAGTTGCCTTTGCATGGCTCGACAGACGCTGGCTAATTCTTAGTGTCTCTGTTCTCTTGTCCGGTCTAGGGGTGGCGATAGTCAGTTTAGGCAGAAAAATCGTCCATCTTGTTGACGGAGATACTGTTAGCGCTTTTACAGACTTAGGAGGGATGGCAACATTTAAAGAAGTATTTTCCAATAATTTTTGGACGCCTGAGTTATTTCTAGTATTTATTGGTATTGCAAACCGTTTTGAGGGTTTTCAGAGTATGCTGCTAGCCTCACAATTTAACCCAGAAGTATTGGGTGGCTCATGGAGTATTTTTTTCAAAGTTGTCAGTTTTGGATACTGGGGTGAAATTAATCACAATGCTATACATATGGAGTATCTTGGATATACGATACCGTACGGGTTTTACGGTGTCGGTGCGACTTATAACTCTTGGATGATGCTTTCTAGTAATAATAACATGCTAATGACACTACCTTTCGCTGCCTATGCAGCTTTGATAATAGTAGTTTTGGAACGAGCTATAATGCGTGCCTCACGCAAGTATTCTGTATCAATAAATATAGCTCGTTCGCTGATATTTTTTAGTATTTTGTGGTTTTATACTGCCCCAGCTGGTCAAATTTCCAGTATGATCTTAATAGTGAGCATCATTTTTTCGCTTTTCCCAGCAGTAGTTTTAAGAAGAAGATCAAAGCATCTTAGGTAACAATAGATCAGTGCTAGAACAATTATAAATATCTCGACTGACAACGCCTGACCAATAGTATTTAATGCTATATATCTTCATCCTTATGGTTCACAAAGCCAGTAGTTAAATGAAAAAATTCAAAGGTTATTAAGGTGGATAAGGTGACAATCGAAAAAGATCATTTCTCATTATTACAGAGGTTAATATTCAAGATCTGCAGGAAACGCATGAGCGATAAGACATACGCAGAATGGATGCTAAAGCGATGGCATGGCAATGAAGGGAGTATAGATGACCCCAAAACGTTTAATGAAAAAATTCAATGGTTAAAACTTTATGATAGAAATCCTAAATACTCCCAGTTAGTTGATAAATTTTCTGTTCGTGATTTTGTCTCCAAAAAGATAGGTGACCAATATTTAAATGAGCTCTATTTTTTATATAATTCCCCAACTGAGATTAATTTTGATAAGTTGCCTGATAGCTTTGTACTTAAAGCAACCCACAGTTCAGGTGACAACTTGATCGTAGAGGATAAATCATTGCTCAATCAGATGGATACGAGAGTAAAAATTACGCAATGGCAAGCGGAAAACTTTTACTTAGATGGGCGGGAATGGGTATATAAAAATATACCACCAAGAATTGTCTGTGAGCGTTTATTAAAAGATAATCAGGGCAACCTCCCTAAGGATTACAAGGTTTTCTGCTTTAATGGTGAACCGTACTTCATCCAAGTAGATGTGGATCGGTTTAAAAATCACACGAGAGCAATTTTTGATACAAAGTGGCGAAAACAAGAATTTGAACTGCTGCATGAGATGGCGACTCAATTAATAGAGCCGCCACATAACTTACCTGAAATGATAGGGCTTGCCCGTGAACTATCTAGAGACATCCCCTTTGTTCGCATTGATTTTTACGCACTTCCGGAGATAGTATTTGGAGAGATGACCTTATATCCTGGAAATGGCTTTGAACCGTTTCGGCCGACAGAATGGGATGGAAAGTTAGGAGAATTGCTTGAGCTGCCAATAAAATTCACAAAATAAGATGGAAATATCATATCAATATATGAGTGTATTGAATCCTAACTTTATGGAAAAACTATTAAATTAATTTGAGGTAAAAAATATGAACTATGAAAACGTTGCGGGAGAGAAAAATATTGAGTTTAAATGAAAAAGACAATTCTACTTTGGTAGCCGAACTGAAGCCACCCAAGGTATTGCTGGTTGGCGACTTCGCCTTCCAGTGGTACCAAGAATCATGTGCATTGTCTCTGGAACAACATGGTTGTGAGGTAGTTCGCTTCGGTTGGATGAACGAATTCAGACATTGGGTATTGGGTATTAATATACCTGTATATCGCTCTATTTTTCATCGAATACAGTATCGTCTTCAATCAGGACCAATCATTTGGAAAATAAATCGACGCCTTCTCAAAGTTATCGCTGAGGAATCTCCGGACATTGTTTGGTTTTACAGCGTGACAATAATTTCTAAGAAAGTTATTAGAGCGATGCGGGCAATATCGCCTAATACTATTTTTTGCCAATACAGTAACGATAACCCATTTATTAAGACACAACGGGGCGGCATCTGGTTGAATTATATAAAAAATATAAATTGCTTTGATCTACATTTTGCTTATCGTCATAGTAATTTTGCTGATTATCAGCGTTTCGGAGCCTCAAATGTTAAGCTATTGCGGGCCTACTTTGATCCAGAGCATGAATACCCCACAGAAGAAGATCTAATACCTGCCAAGTTTGCGTGTGATGTCGTTTTTGCTGGACATTATGAGGATGATGGGCGGTTAGAAATGCTGGAAGCTATCTGCAAGGCGGGTTATACGCTTAATTTATTCGGTAGTGGTTGGGATACAGCATTAAAGCTATTGAGCCCTAATAGTCCCCTGCGAGAAAAATACCCAGTAACGGCAACATCTCAAGATGAATATAGATATGCTATCTGTGGAGCTAAAGTGGCGCTTTGTTTCTTGTCTACATTAAACGAAGATACTTACACTCGCCGTAGTTTTCAAATACCTGCGATGAAAACAGTAATGCTTAGCCAGTACAGCGATGATCTTGCATCACTCTTTCAACCAGATGTCGAGGCTGTATTTTTCAAAAATGAGAGCGAAATGTTAGAAAAATTAAAAATTTTGCTTAGTGATGATCAAAAATTGGAGGAAATTGCTGAGGCTGGGTATCATAAAGTTTATTTGGCTGGGCATGATGTTAAAGCAAGAATGAAAGAGTTTCTTAATTATTTAGAAGATTATTCCACAAGTCGATGTGAGGTTGTGTTGAAAAATCCAATAGATAGCAGTATTTAATTATTTTAAGTGGTCATGATAAAGGTTGTTTTTACGATTGAGCGGCTTTATTAAAATTAAGTTAGACGGTGTTGTTGTGCATATCAAAAAACGTCCATTATAATTTAATATTTTTATTCGAGGTTTTCTAATGAATCATATTCTAGTCACAGGTGGTGCGGGTTTTTTGGGTTCACACCTTTGCGATCGGTTAATCAAAGACGGCATGGAGGTCTTATGCGTAGATAATTTTTCTACAGGAAACAAAAATAATGTGTCGCAGCTGCTGCGTAATCAAAATTTCGAATTAATGAGTCATGACGTGTCTTTACCGCTTTATGTGGAAGTTGACCAAATTTACAATTTAGCTTGTCCGGCGAGTCCGGTTCATTATTCATATTCTCCGATCCAAACAACTAAGACTTGCGTTTATGGAGCTATAAATATGCTTGGCTTAGCGAAGCGTAATAAGGCAAGGATTTTCCAGGCGTCCACAAGTGAAGTTTATGGCGACCCTGAGGTGCACCCTCAGCCAGAAAATTACTTTGGGTCTGTGAATCCAATCGGGCCACGATCCTGTTACGACGAGGGTAAGCGTTGTGCTGAATCTTTATTTTTTGATTACCATCGAAAGCATAGTTTGGAAATTAAGGTGGTTCGTATCTTTAACACTTATGGACCACGCATGCATCCCAACGATGGTAGGGTTGTGAGTAATTTCATCGTGCAAGCCCTTAAAGGTGAAGCCATCACAATTTACGGTGATGGCCAGCAAACTCGTTCTTTTTGTTATGTTGATGATATGATAGAAGGATTTGTACGTATGATGAAGAGTGAGCGCGGTTTTACCGGTCCAGTAAACTTGGGAAATCCTGGTGAATTCACTATGCTTGAATTGGCTGAAACAATATTAAATTTGGTAGGTTCAAAATCGAAGTTGACCTTTGTTCCGCTACCTACTGATGACCCTAAGCTACGGCAACCGGTCACTTCCCTGGCCAATGATAGACTGTCCTGGTCCTCTACTATTGAGCTTGAAGATGGCCTGAAAGAGACAGTTAAATATTTTAAATCAATCCTTCTTTGAAAATGAAAATTCTATTTTTACACGCAGAGTTAATGGGATACACCATGGCGAGTATAAGCGCTTTGGTTGAGCTTGGGCATGATGTTCATGTAGTACATTGGGATCATAAAAAACTCACGCCTTATAAACCACCGGTTATACCAAATGTATACATGTATGCCAGATCAGAACTAACAATAGGCGCTGTCATTCGTTTAGTAAATAAAATTTCACCTGAAATAACAGTTATTTCAGGTTGGATGGACAAAGGGTATTTATCCGCTGCAATTGGCCTGAGGTCGCGAGGTATACCTGTTGTCACGGGCTTTGATGACCAATGGCATGGAACGCTACGACAACGAATCGCAGCACTCCTTGGTGCTGCTGGTTATTTTTCAAAATATTATTCCCATGCTTGGGTGACTGGGCCTTATCAATTTGAATATGCTAGGCGATTAGGGTTTAATAAGAAAAACATAATTTATGATTTATACAGTGCCGATACTTCACTTTTTCAAAAGGCCTTCAAAAATAACTTAAAAAACAAACATAAAAATTATCCTCATAGATTTCTCTTTGTTGGTCGATTTGAATTAATTAAGGGACTCGATGTTCTTATAGATGCTTGGAAAATACTTGGAGAGTCGCGTCACGATTGGCAATTACATCTAATTGGAAATGGCTCAATGAAGCATCAACTTCAGAGTGTATCTGGCTTAGTAGTCAAGAACTTCATGCAACCTGAAAGTTTAATGCACGAGGTTGCTAATGCCGGTTGTTTTGTCTTGCCAAGCCAAGGCGAGCCATGGGGCGTAGTTGTGCATGAATTTGCTGCTGCTGGTTTACCCTTAATTGTTTCCGATGTTGTGGGTGCTGCAACGACTTTTTTAGTTTCAGGTATGAATGGTGAAACATTTAATGCAAATGATGCTGTGTCACTAGCAAACAAAATGCGCCATATCATAAAAATGAGTGATAACGATCTTGCAAAAATGGGTACTCAGTCCCACAATTTAGCACAGAGGATTACTCCTCAGACTTCCGCGGCTAACTTACTCTCAATTTTGGAATAATAATAAACGCTTGGATGTAGGTGGAAAAATTTGATGTTTATAACCAAGATTTTAACTTTTAGATATGTGCAAGATTAGTTGACATGTTTAGAGTTTTCCAATGGGTAATAAATTTCAGGCATAAAAATAGTTTGATAAATAAAGTTTTAATTTAAGGAGTGGAAATGCGTACAGATAATTATACCTATGAAGCCTATGACAAAAATCCTGATCCCAGTCACCGCCCAATGTATTTGAAAGCAGCACTTTCATTTTTGAACTCACTGCCAGTAGGTAGTAGCGTGCTTGATGCAGGCTGTGGTGGTGGCGACTTTTCAATAGGGATAAAGGATGCGGGATTTGAAGTATTTGGTAGTGATTTATCTAAAACTGGTATTGCTCATGCAAAAAAATTAATAGTTGAAGGTGAGTTCGAGGTAGCCTCAGTATACGAAGATCTTACGCATCCGTTCTCAGTTTCGTCGTTTGATGGTATCGTGTGTGTTGAGGTGATAGAGCATCTGTATAGCCCGATGACTTTTGCGAGTAGGGCATTCGAAGCTTTAAAGCCAGGCGGAATTCTGGTGATTACCACCCCTTATTGGGGCTACTTAAAAAATGTAGTTCTAGCTACATCTGGCCGGCTAGACAGACAGCTAACAGTTTTATGGGAAGGAGGTCATATTAAACATTTTTCTAAAAACACACTAAAAAAGTTAATGACTAATGCTGGTTTTGAAACTCTTGGCTTTGTTGGATGTGGTGAGGGTATCCGGCATTATACGCCTTATCTTTGGAATGGTATGCTTATGGCATTTCGCAAACCTGCAAGTAATTCTAATTTATTTCAAAATGCAATTACAGAAATTGAGTATGAGTATGATAAATAAAAAAATTTATTATGTCTAAATATATCACAACCTACTTTTATCATGATATTGATGATATTGGTGCGAGTTATGGAAATATATTTCTACCACTTAAGCAAAGGAATTTGGTATATTGGCAAACTGTGTATACTTTATTTTTTACATCTATAGTTAAAAATAGACACGAAAAAATTAAATATGCGCTTTTCACTAATGTAAGCTCTTTTCCGTTGAGAAACGAAATTGAGTCATTGGGTGTTGTCATCTTTGACGATCTAAAGCTAGTCCACAGGAATACCAAAGAATGGGCGACTGTTAAGTTTTTTTTTGATGTTGTAACTTACATTGAGAATAGTTCATATTTTAAAGATGACGATAGCATTGTTATGCTCGATACTGATTGTATCGGACTTAATAGTTCGGCAAAACTATTCACTCATTTAGAAAAAATGGACCAACCGGCCGTCTACTTTACGGGATATGCTCTCTCGGCTCATCATGAGCTACATGGACTTTCCATCCGCGCCTTAGAAAAAGTTTTTGAGCATGTATTTTTACGCAAAATTTTTATAAGAAACACCATAGGAGGTGAATTTTTTGCCTTTAATAAAAATAAAAATCTTAAAGACTTTAGAAGATATTACGAAAACTTACTAGAAGCCCAAACTAAAGACACAATTACAACTGAGGAGCAAATTTTGTCAATTATAAATGGTGACATGAAATTTTTATATATTGATTTTTCGATTTACAGAATTTGGACTGCTTATAGAAATTACGACGTATGTAATGATATTAATAAATTTACTTTTTTGCACCTTCCTTCGGAGAAGACTAATGGATTAGCTAGTCTCTTTAAGCAACTAATTAAAAAGCAACCATTAAACTTCACATCTGACGCACTAGATAAAGTTATTTATCAACATATTCCAATAAATAATCCAATAAAACTTTATGCAATGAAAATATTAAATGATATTAAAATTAAAATATATGATTTATTTCAAAAACGTTAATCTGAAAGTTGTATTTACTTGAAAGTTCCTCACGAATAATATTTAAGGGCATACGTTTACAAAATTAGGGTAAAGTACCATAAAATATGTATAATACTAAATCCATAAAATCATCATGGTTAATGACTTGAGGGCACACTTGATCAAAACTGAAGGTGAAATTGTTGTGGGTATTGATGCATCACGTAATCGGTCTGGAGGTGCGCGGGCGCACTTGCTTGGTATTATTCGTGAATTTGATGAAGCACTTGGCGTTAAAACCCTTCATGTTTGGGCTTTTCGCGCACTGCTAGATACCATCGAGGACCGTTCCTGGCTTATCAAGCATCACCACCCTTTCCTAGAACGTTCAATATTCCATCAAATGTTCTGGCAGGCCTTTAAGCTGAAACGCGCTGCGCAGCGCGTTGGTTGTGATATACTATTTGCCACAGATGCAAGCACGGTTTGTCGCTTCAGTCCACTTGTAGTTCTCAGTCAGGACTTGCTGTCCTATGAACCAGGGGTTATGCAAACTTATGCGTGGGGTCGAGACCGTCTACGGTTAGAAGCTATTAAAATAATACAAAATTTTGCTTTTAGGCGTTCCAAAGGTGTTTTATTTCTTACTAAATATGCATCTGAACTTGTCCAGAAGTCATGTGGAAATCTTGATAGAATAGCGTTAGCGCCTCACGGCATTGACGAAGAGTTCCGAGATGTAGCAATCTATGCTGAAAAGCATGCAAATGATGATATAGTTAACTCTATTCAGTGCGTTTATGTTTCTAATGCTGATATGTATAAGCATCAGGAGCATGTAGTAGAAGCAATTCGACAGCTACGTGATTGTGGCCTAGCAGTTGAGTTGAAGCTTATTGGTGGTGGCAGTGGCTTGGCGCAAACCAAGCTTGTTAATACGATATCTGAATGTGACCCTGAAGGTCAGTTTGTTAGCCAACTAGATTTCGTAAAGCACTCAGAGTTGCCTTGCCATTTAGCACAAGCCAATATTTATATTTTTGCGTCCAGCTGTGAAAACCTTCCAGTGACATTGCTAGAGGGTATGGCAGCGGGTCTACCCATAGCATGTTCGAACCGTGGTCCTATGCCGGAAGTTTTGCAAGATGGTGGTATTTATTTTGATCCCGAAGATAGTTGTTCAATTGCCGCTGCCGTGCAGCGTTTAATTGCTTCAAAAAAACTTTGCAATCAGGTTACTTTTAATGCAAGGAAAATTTCATTAAACTATTCATGGTCAATATGCTCACGAAACACCTTCGAATTCATAAGAAATACTTACTTGAATAGATCGGATATATTATGAATTCATATCGCGTCTGCAAACAATGTATTATGGATACGTCCGACCCAAATATTGGCTTTGATGTTAACGGGCGGTGCGACTACTGTCGCAATTATCAATCGACGATTGCTCCCAACTGGAACACAGGTAAGCACGATCATCATGAGCTTACCCAACTAGCGTTGAAGATTAAATCTGAAGGCAAAGATCAAGATTTTGACTGCATCTTAGGGTTGTCTGGTGGTCTGGACAGTTCTTACGCTGCGTATATGATCAAGGAAAAAATGGGACTTCGCCCTTTACTCTTCCATGTTGACGCTGGCTGGAATACTGACCAGGCGGTAGGTAATATTGAGAAGCTGGTAGATGGCTTAGGTTTAGACCTTTATACTGAGGTTATTAACTGGGAAGAAATGAAGGATTTACAGGTCGCTTTTCTGCGATCGGGGATTCCTGACCAGGATTTGCCACAGGATGCGTCATTTTTCTCTTCGCTTTATAAATTCGCCCGACAACACAGTATCAAACACATAATAACTGGGTCAAATTTTTCAACGGAATGCTGCCGTGAGCCGGAAGAATGGGGAGGCTACCTAGGTATTGACAAGAAGCTATTTGGTGATATCCACGGGCAGTTCGGGCAACGTCCGTTGGAGACGTTTCCACTGACTGATATCTTAACCTATAAGTTATACTACCAGAAAGTTTTGGGCATGCAGGTTCACCACCCACTGAATTTAGTACCTTATATAAAAAAAGATGCCGAAGATGAGCTTGAGGAGCGCTTTGGTTGGATGCGATTCCAACATAAACACCATGAATCTCGTTTTACTCGCTTTTATGAGGATTATTGGTTACCTCGCCGCTTCGGATTTCATAAACGCCGCGCACATTTTTCCAGTTTAATTCAGACGGGTCAGATGAGCCGCGAGTTTGCGCTGGAACGTATAGCGAAACCAGAGATGGACGAACACTTTTTGCGTCAAGAATTTAAATATGTGGCCCATAAGTTGGATCTTACTGTTGAAGAGCTTCAGCAGATTTTTGATTCTCCTAAGAAGACCTACCACAACTACCGTAATAAACGTTGGATGATCTCTTTGGGTGCGAACGTTACGCGTTGGTTGGGCAAGGAGCGGAGATTTTTCCGGTGATTCGTATCATTGATTATGGGGTGGGTAACATCCAGGCATTTATTACTATGTTTAATAGCTTAGGATTGTCTGCTGAGCGGGCGTGCGTGCCCAAAGACTTAACTGATGCAACTAAGCTCATATTACCTGGGGTTGGTGCATTTGACCACGCTATGCAGAAGCTTAACAAGTCTGGTATGCGAGATATTCTAGATAGCATGGTACTCGAACAACAAGTGCCTGTGCTTGGAGTTTGTGTAGGTATGCAAATGCTTGCATCCAGCTCAGAAGAGGGCGTACTTGCTGGGCTTAACTGGATCCCTGGTCGTGTACGTGCATTTGATAACATGTTTGAGAAAGCAGCGCAAATGCCTCTGCCACATATGGGTTGGAATGATCTGCAGTTCAATTCTGATTCTAAATTATTTAGTGGGTTTGATCCACAACCACGCTTCTATTTTTTGCACTCATACTACTTCGAGTGCCTTGAAAAGACTGATATAGCTGCAACCGCCACTTATGGTCTTGAATTTCCCTGTGTTGTTTCCAAAAGACATATTCATGGAGTGCAGTGCCATCCAGAAAAGAGTCATCATTTCGGTGCTCAGCTACTGAAAAATTTTGTGGAGCTCTGATAAATGCTGCGGCCTAGATTTATTCCATGTTTACTGATTCATAAAGGTGGACTAGTTAAGACGCAAAAGTTTAAATCCCCCAAGTATGTGGGTGATCCTATTAACGCAATTAAAATATTTAATGAAAAAA